>ERZ773073.1345-NODE-1345-length-11744-cov-11.907263_pt1 | contig 11744 bp, 9 predicted proteins | sample MGYA00580616_ERZ773073 | MGnify/ENA primary metagenome ERZ773073 (study PRJEB29015, sample SAMEA2737960) | human oral metagenome | biome: human oral; feature: human-associated habitat; material: dental | place: China | collected 2131 ...
GTCCTTCAGGCAGTCCTACAAATTCTCCATCTGCTCTCAATTCTGTAAATGGATATTCTTTTCTGTATCTTTCGAAATTTACCGGATGTGCCATTCTAACTGCATCCACCTGGTCTGTATGATGGTTCATTCCCCAACCATCTAAAATTATTAAAACTACAGGTCTTTTTTTCATCTTTTTCATCCTTCCGTTATTAAATATTATTTTCCAGATATATTATACTCATTTTCGCCTAATTTAGCAAGAATTTTAATAAGTTTTGTTTTAAATTGCCTTCTAACTCAAAATTTTCTTTTTTCATATTTCATTTTTAGTTCTTTTCTGTAAAAAGCCAAACCAACATATATAATTTCATTTATTCCCCTATTTTTTAACTCTACATCATACTTTTTTTCCTTTATCTGATAAAAACCTTCAACAGCATAATTTTCAAGTTCTTTTTTATCCTTAGCAACTTTAAATTCAAATATGTATGCTGGATTTTCTTTATTTTTAGGTTCTAGAATAAGATCTGCCCTTCCAGTACCTGTTTCTCTTTCTGAAAGTCTGATGTAATCATTTGAAAGTATTATAAATATTCCCATTAGGAAAATTTTATAATATTTTTCATCCCTGTCTGTATCAAAATAACTTAATGAAGAAAGTATTTCTTCCTCCAGTCCTTCTGCAAATTCTTCTATTTTCCCATCTTTAAGATTTCTGATAATATGTAAGAATTTATCATAATTTCCTATAAATTTTTCTATAAATATTTTTCTGAAAAAACTTTGTATTTCTTTGTTTGGCAACCTCAACGGATATTCTTCACCTTGTTTTTCTCCAGCTATTGTAAGATATCCACTATATAAAAATAGCTCCCATATATCACTTGAATCAAATTTATATTCTGTATAATCTCTTACTACCTTATAAATAATCTCTTCATTGAAAAGTTTTTCCAGATTTTTAACGATATGTCTGTCACCTTTAGAAAGCAAGTCATTTATCATACTGTTTCCTGAAACTCCAATCCAGTATGTTTTCAGTTCTCTTTCATTTAGAAAATTTATAATTGACCATGGATTATATACTTCACTTTTTCCAAACTGATATCCATCATACCATTTTCTTATATCTTGCATTTCATATTCCATATCATAATATTTTACTGCTTCCAGTACTTCCTCTTCAGTAAGGCCATAATATTCTGAATATTTTTCACTGAATATTGTATTTACTTTAAGATTATTCAATCCCGAAAATATTCCTTCCTTTGCAATTCTTAATATTCCTGTCATAATTCCAAATTGAAGGTATTCGTTATCCTTCATGACATCTCCATAAAATCTTTTGAAGAAAGAAATCAACTTTTTATAATATTTTTCCTGATATGACTGTATTATTGGAGTATCATATTCATCTATCAGTACCACAACTTTTTTTCTGTCATAATATTTGTAAAGATATCTTGTTAAATTTTTAAGTGAGCCCTTCCAGTCTGCTTTTTCCTTTTTCAACCATATGCTGTCAAATTCTGCCAATTCACTTTGATTTAAAGTTCCTCTCAAAAATTCAAATTCATTATATGTCCTGCTTATAATGTTTTTTATTTCAAAATAGCAATCTTCCCAGTTCTCTTCCTCTATATTCCTGAAACTTATAAATATTACAGGATACTGTCCCTGCTCCTTCATATATTCTTTATTTGAAATAGCTAATCCATCAAATAATTTTTTATTTTCTTCTGTATTTTCTATTTCAAAAAAATACTTCATCATTGACATATTAAGAGTTTTTCCGAATCTTCGTGGCCTTGTAAATAATGTTACCATAACCCTGTCATCTAAAATATTACCTATCATATCTGTCTTATCAGCATAATAATAATTTTCTTCTATAACTGTCTTAAAATCTGATATACCTATAGGTAGAGGCCTTTTATCTCTCAAATCCATCACCTCTTTTTCTTTCTCAATTTTCATTTCTTTTTTCACTGTTATTTTCATATTTTTTAACATAATCCCACCCCTTATCTGTATTATAAACTAAAACAGACTATTTTACAATTAACTTTAAGTTTATTATAAAATAATCTGTCCTTTTCTACTTAAATTTTAAATGCCTATGATTTCATCACTAAAGCCATCTTTTAAATTTCCTGTATAGCCTGTACAGTTTACTGTAAATATTTTGAAATTTAGCTTTTTCTTTTTTGATTCCACTATTTTTCTATTTTCATCATTTAAACTGCATAATCCATCTGTAACAAATAAAATGTCAGACTTCTCATAATTTTTTTCATTTTCAATTATCTTTATCGCTCTTTTCAGAGGTGTATTAAAATCTGTCCCTCCATTAAATTCCTGATTTAAAAATTTCAATAAATCTGCAATTTCTTTTTCATTTTCCATTTTAAATTCTAGAATTTGTCCTGCTGAACCAAATAATATTACATACATTTTTCTTTTTTCTGTCTGTAATATTTTGGAAATTGCAAGTAGTAAAGCTCTTGCCTTTTTTATTGGATTTCCTAGCATACTTCCGGAAGTGTCAATACATGCAATAACAGGCCCTTTCTTATATTCTATTTCTTCTTTATCTTTCTCTTTTTTATCTTCTCCTGCAATTTCATATGTCAGAAGACTATTTTCGTACATTTTGGCGTAAAATAGATTTTCCAGCTCTTCATTTTCAAATAGTACAAGTTCAGATGGCAGCAATCTTGTAATATCATTACTCTTATGAATCCCAAAAACTTCATTTTGAGACATTTCCATAATAATTTCTTTTTTAGAATTTTTCTCTTCTTCAGCATTTCCTTTTCCTAGCTTTTCAACTACTGCTTTTATATTATTATTTAATAACATTTCTTTTATAATCTGGTTACTATTTTCAGGTAATTTTTTCAAATCACTATATGAATAAACAACAGTTGAAAATTCTTTTAAAAACTCTTTATATTTACCATTCACATCATTATTAATTTTAACTACACTCGCTTGAACTTTTTTAAGTTTCTTCATTAGATTTTCCGGAATATCTTCATCTGAAATTTCTTCCACATACTCCTCTATTTCTGATTGTTCCATTTTAAAGTTCTGTATATTTTCAGGTGTTAAAGCTATATTCTCATATTCTTCTATTATCTGCTGCATATCCTGTTCGGTGATATTCTTTTTCATATCATTTCCATAATACTCTTCATTTGCTCCTTCACCATAAGTTGCATCTAAATCCCATACATACCATTTTGTAGCTCCTAGTTTCTTTTTTGCTTTCCTCTTTAGAGCTCTTATTGTTCTTTCCCATGTTTCATCTAAAACAGGAAAAATCTCTTCCATTAAATTTAAACTTCGCTCCCTATCGCTTTCATCCAAACATCTGCTGCAAAATGTATGACAGTTTTTTAAAAATAAGTTATAGTGTTTTTTTTCACCAACTCTTGATAAAGCATAATTGGAAACATTTATATTTCCAACCGCTCCTTCTTTATCAGACGATACATAAATTTTTTTTCTTATGGCTTTTTCAGTAAAATCTTCAGCATCTGATATTTTTACTGAACTATCACCTTTAAACAGATTATTTACTTTTATATTTGATATCTTTCCGTTACCAACATAAATTCCTGAGTGTTCCACAAAAAAATATAAATCTGCATAAAGTACACTACCTTCAATTGGAACAACTTTTTTACGATGAAACATATCGATAACATCTTTAAATATTCTATATCCTAATTTCTCAGCAAAGTTAATAATCATAGCCAGATATTTTCCTCACATAGTTTATTTATTCTATCTCTTATTTTTTGTTTTTCTTGAACTTTAAATTCTAAATTTTCTGAAATTTCCTTATCTTTTCCAACTTTATCTAACATTTTTGCAATTTCACCAACCATTTTTGTTTCTTTTTCATTATTCATTTTCTTTAGTGCTTCAGAAATCCCTATCATAAGATCCATTTTTTTCTCCTTCTTTCAACTTATTTTAATTTAAAATATTCTCATTAATTCCTTTTCTACAGTATTTCCTATTACATCTTCAATTACTTTTCTATTTTTAGGATTATTCCACAAACAGTCATTTAATAGTATTAAATCCGAAATATCAACTTCTTTTCTTTCATTTGTATATGCTGATACTTTTAATAGTTTCGATATTTTAACAATTTTTCTATCTGAAATTTTTTCTGACAGTTCATTTTCATTGTCATCTTTTTTATTTTTAAAATGATTCTCATAATTCTGAATCACTTTTATTATTATTCGTGATATTTTTTCAGGAATTTCTATTTTTAGACATTCTTTTTGAACTTTTTTAATTTCATCTACTGTCAGCTTAAGCTCTTTTGGAATTGAAAATTCTGTATTTTTTAAATTTAATAATCTTATTTTCTTACTATTCTCAATATAGTCAACTTCTCTTTTTATTAAAAATCTATCATATAAAGCTGATAATTCTTCCTGTTTTGGAAATTCATTTGATGCTCCAATTAATGAAATCAATGGCACGTCCATTTCTTCTTTTCCATTATGATATTTTTTTTCATTAATTATTGTCAGCAAAGAATTCAAAATGGAAGAATTTGCCTTAAAAACTTCATCCAGAAAAGCAACTTCTACTTTAGGTAAATATCCATCTGTCTTTCTTGAAAATGTATCATTTTTCAATTCTTTAATTGATAATGGACCAAACAGCTCTTCAGGTGTAGTAAATTTTGTCAGTAGATATTCAAAATAATTACCACTATCAATAACTTGGGATAATCTTCTGGCAACTTCACTTTTTGCAGTTCCAGGAGGCCCTAATAAAACTATATTTTCTCCTGCCAGTAAAGCTAAAAGTCCTATTTTCATTGTACTTTCCTTATCAACTAAACCTTCATTTAAAATTTTCAGTAATTTCAAGATCTTCTCTTTCATCTATTAAATTTCCCTTTCATAAGATTTTTTATATGACAATACTTACTATATATTAAAATAGTTTCTGGCTTCTCTTTCTTTCTGATTTCTTTCATAAACTGCATCTGTAACAGCTTCTATTAATTTAGGATTATCTTCTATTTCTATGACAAATGTATAATAAAATGAATAATCTATAAAAGCTTTACTATCTTCTTTTTCTTTTTCTTTTTTTAATAAATTCTCTATATCTTTCTTTAAATCAAAATCATAAGGAACTTTATAAAGCAAGTCTCCATACTCGTCATATATCCCATAAAAATATAATTCTCCTGTTTTTTCAAATAGTAATATATTGAAATTAGTATAAACATTATATGGTAACATACTATTAAGAAAAGACTCTCCATCTTCATGTACTTTATCTAATATTTCAGAAATTTCAAATTCTCCTGTGAAAGTGATTGGTCTATGAATATAATTTTCATCATTTAACCCCTCATATTCTTTATATCTTAAACTTCCTTTTAATGATGATTTTTCATTTCTCAAAAGAATATCCTTTACAGGAAGATTTTTTCCAGAAATCAATCGCATTTTTATTAACTTTTCTATATCTTCTTTTTCATTTAACAAATATAGTACTTCTAAAAACTTTTTTTCATCCTTGATATACTCTATCAAATCTCCCCTATTCTTCCCAGTCATATCTTCAATTACTACTCTATTTTTCTTATCCAACTTTTCCAATTCTTTTACATCATTTACAACAACTACATCATTTTTACTCATTATAATCATCCTCTCTTCATAATATTTTCTATTTATCATTTCTTAAAATTTAAAATGTGATTTTCTCATTTTTTCCTCTGCTTTTTTCCCTCCCTTTAATGTTGATTTATGTGATAAATATCCAGATACTCTTCTTAATCTACTTAAATTTTCACTATTACATTTAGGACATTTTTCTGTAGAAAATACCCCTGTTTCTTTACAATTCAAACAATAATCCAAAGGAAAATTAACTCCAAGATAAACAATATTTTTTTCCATTGCATAATTTATAACATCAATTACTGCTTCATTATTATATAAAACAGGAGTAGGAAATTCGATGTAGGATATTGAACCACCATTACAGTATTCTACAAAATTTGATTCAATTTCTATTTTTTTGAAAGCATCTATCTCAAGATACACTGGAACATGAAATGAATTTGTATAAAATTCCTTTGTTTCATCCTCTTCTGCAAATCTTCCACTTATACCTTCTCCTGGAGATGCTAATATTGAAAAATTAAGCTTATATTCTTTTGACCATTTATCACAAAGATTTCTGATAAATTTTAAAATATCTCTGGCAAATTTAATATTTTTGTCTATAAAATCTATAGTTAATTTTTCTTTTTTCAAATAACTGATACAATCAAATAATCCAATAAATCCTATTGATAATGTCCCATTTTTAAATATTTCTTCTAAAGCTCTTTTTTCTAAAGCTTCTATTGAATTCTCATAAAATTTGTTTTCTAATAAATAATTAAAATCTTCAATATCTAATTTACATAGAAATTCATATTTTTCCAATAATATTTCTTTACTTCTGTTACATATATATTCTAAATTCTTATAAAATTCCTCTTCATTACTAGAATTTTTTGCAATCTTTGGTAGATTTAATGATATCGATGCTATATTTCCTCTATTAATAGCTCCATTTATTCCATTTAGATTATTTGCCAGAAGTGTTCTACAACCCATAATTCCAACTTTATTTTGCTCTATAAAATTTACTAAAGTACTGTCGCAATTAAAATAAGTCGGATTCATTCTAATCCCGCTAACTTCAGTTGCCAGTTTAAATAAATCAAAATTTTTATCTTTTATATCTCTGTTAATTCCTTTCTTAACCTTGAATATAATATTAGGAAAAACAAATGGAGCTCCTGTCATTATTTCTCCATATTTAAAAGCTTTTAAAAATGACTTTATTATTTTTCTTCCTTCATTAGTAGTGTCTAAACCTAAGTTGAAAGAAACATATGCTTTTTCATATCCATTTCTTAAAGGAAGATTTAACTTATGAAAAAATATTCTAATTTTCTTTATTAAATCATTTTCCGAAATATTTTTACAAAATTCTTTTAAATCTTCATCTACATTGATAAACCCTATTCCCCCTGATTGTTCATTGGTGAGGAATACTATAGTTTCAAAAAAATAATTTAATGCATCATCGATATCAAATAATTCTGTCTTCATCTTCAAGTCTAATAATTTATCTTTTAAACTTAAACCAACACAATTATAAGTTACACCTGTATACTCATTATCATGTATGTGAATTATTCTTTTTTGATGTAATTCATCTGTATATTTATTAGAAGAGTTCAATGCTCTATACGATGCATTTGAAATAAAGTTTGCCTGATTTACTCTCATATTTCACCAATCACCTTTCCCTTTAATAATTTAAAAAATTTTTGATTTTGAGAACCATAAAATTTATTCTCCACTTTCATATTTTCTATATATTTTCCTGTCTTTAGATATTTTATCTTTTTTAATATTTTCTCTGGTATATTCTCTATTTCAAAAGAAGTATAAAGTACTATTTCAAAATTATTTTCATAAAACTTTTCAATTAATTGTATAAGTCCTTCACATTGCATCATAGGTTCGCCTCCAGAAATTGTAATTTTCTTATAAGGAAGTCTAAAAGATACTATTTTTTCAAAAAGTTCATCAACGGTATATTCTTTTCCTCCATTTATATTCCATATTTCCTTATTTTGACAGTTAAAGCATCCTATGTCGCAACCTTGAAAAAAAATTGTAGTTCTTATCCCTGGACCATCTTCATAACGAAAATTTATTATATCAGCAATTCTAATTTTCATTTTTCTCCTTTTCACCACTTTTTTCTTTTTAATCCATTATCTTAAGTTATTATTATAATTAGATGTTTCTTTGTTTATGATTTGATTATATCAAATAAATATTAAAATGGCAATTTATTTTATATTTCATTATTTTTATGTTTTTTTTCTCCATTCTAAAATAAAAAATGAAGAAATCCTAAGTCTCATTACTTTTTACTTAAGATATCTTCATTATACTACTACATATTAGACATTATATGTCCTTCTTTTAATATTTTTTGAAAAAAACCAATATCCCTACCAGCTTTCTCCACCTCCTCCACCGAAACCACCGCCGGAGAAGCCACCATCACTTGAGAATCCACCTTCACTTACACCCATTTCTTCTCTTACTTTATCATACTCTCTTGAAATTGTATTTAACAGGAATTTACTATCATACGAATCATAGTAAACTCTTCTGTTTATTTCATCCTGTATATTTTTATCAAAATTATATAGGTTTATCGTATTTTCTAACAATTTTATCGCTTTATTCTTGACTCCCAAAGCAACTGCATAAGGTAAAATACCTTTGAAATATTCCACAAGTTCATCTACATCGTTAAATTTCATAATCTGGTTTGCTTCGGCAGTTTTTATATACATTTTCATTCCATCAAGATGCTCTTCCTGTCTTAGACTTTTCTCCGTATATTTTTTCATAAGTTTAGAATAAATTATATACATTACTGGAATGATTCCTATAATAACACCTATTATCCCTGTTTTTATTAGCAGAAATATTGCTATCCCTCCTTTTAAAATGGCAGGAAATATTTTTCTTTCTGAAAACAGGTTCTCCATAAAAATATAAATAACAGCTGCAATACCACACGAAATAAGAAAATTAAATGCTACAAAAGCTATATCATCAAATAATCCATTTGCCCGGGAATTTGTTCCTCTGTTAATCATTCCTACCGTAATAACTAAAACCATTCCGAAAATAAAAGGATATGAAAATTTATCATTAGTTTCATATGCCCTTGAGTTATATTTATTTTCAAGCATATTCATTATATTTTGTGAAGCCTCATAAAGATTTTTTTCATCTTCGAATACACTCTTTCTATCTTTTTGATAACTGAAATGACTTTTATCATTTTTAAATATATTCTCTTCATCATCTGAAAGCGCATTAAGAAGTGTCGCCTCTTCAATTGAAAGTTCAGGATTTCCTTCAGTATTTGCGACAAGCCTGTATTTTACATTTTTTCCGTTTCCTTCTTTGTCCTCCGCTGTTACATAGCCTTTTGAAAGAAGTGACAGCATTCCTATCGTCAGGATTTCTTTAGGTTTTTTCACACCTTTGATATATCCGGCATACATGGGAGAAATATCCTTCGGTATATTAAATTCAGGAACAATCGCTTTTCTTAAAGAAACCGGTCTAAACAGTAACCATGTTACAAATCCATATATGAAGAGCACTAAAATTACTACAGAGCCCACTGCAACAAGAGGGACTGCATAGTAAAGAACTTTCAGTTTATCAAGCCATGTAGGATTTATCTTATCTGTCTTTAAATTCAGACGGAAAGTCATTCCGTTAAGCGGTTCCAGAACTTCATTGGTTTTTATTTTTATAATCCCGCTTTTCTGAACTACAGTATAATTTTTTCCAGTTTCTCCATATTTCCCTGTAAATACTTCCAGATGCTGAATTTCATTTTCTCTTATAGGTTGATTATTTTCAAAACTTATGTTCACGTCTCCACTTTCAATGGGAACTTTCCAGAACTGCCCTATCGGATTAAAATATACCTGATAGATTCCATCCTTCTCAAATACCGCATTATACATTGTATAATTAAACTCATATTTACTTACACCTGAATCCACATATTTATCTTCAGAACCTATCTTATAAGCTATTTCTCCAGAAGATTTTTTAGTTTTATATTTTTCAGGTTCACCATTTCTTTTTACAGAATTCATCTTTACATGGGATTTATAAATATCTATTCCGCTTTTTTTTGAGCGCAGGGAAATCCTTCTAATAATCCTATGCTTATCAAGTTTATCACCAAAATCGTAATCTATTATTTCATTTATTGTCAATGTTCCATTTTTATTAATCTGTATTGAGACATCATATTTTTTTATTGTCTCAGCCATTAACGAACTGACATTCAGAAAAAATATCATAAAGATTACAGATAATGTCATTAAAAAATTTTTCTGTCCTGTTTTTTTCATAAAAAATCTCCTTTACATGTAATGTAGCTGTAAACTCCAGTATACATAGTATAGCAGCTAGTAGTATTATTTCTTCCGTTTTTAACCGAGTTATATCTCCTCCTTTTTGATTTAAATATCATTTCCGGATACTATCCTCCTCCTTTAAAAACTGTATTTTCTTTTAAAAACATTAATCCTATTGAATCTAATTTAACTATTTGAAAATTTCTACATATTTTATTGTATTTAATGTGATGTGCTAATGATAAATGAATTTTAATAAAGCTCTGTATTTTTGATTTTTTCTTTTATTCTATCATATTTTCTAAAAAATACAAATTTTTTTCTAAGTTTTTATCATGAGAGTTCTAAGAACTGTGTAAAAAGATATTAAAAAAATGAAGAGACCTTAAATAAAATCCATTTCTTACTTAAGATATCTTCATTATACTGTTTTATATTAGATTATGTGTCTTTTTTATAATATTTTTTGAAAAAAGCCGGTATTTCTACCAGCTTCCTCCACCTCCTCCACCGGAACCACCGCCGGAGAAGCCTCCACCACTTGAAAATCCACCGCCGCCAAAGCCACCTGAGCCTCCGCCTGCACTTTTCAGATCCTTAAATCTATCTTCCATTATTTTATCATATGCATTATTATACCCTCTTGAAATTGCATTTGACAGAAAACGGTTATTGTATGAATCATAGTAAACTCTTCTGTTTATATCATAATATGTATTTTCATCAAAGTTATACAGTTTTATCGTCTTCTGCATCAGTTTTATCGCCTCATTCTTAACTCCCAAAGCAACTGCATAAGGTAAAATACCTTTGAAATATCCCACAAGCTCATCTACATCATTAAATTTCATAATCTGATTTGCCTCTGCTGTTTTTATGTACATTTTCATTCCGTCAAGATATTCCTTATGTCTTATACCTTCATTTGTATACTTTCCTATAAGTTTTGAATAAATGCAGTACATAATAAAAATTACCATCATAACAACTAGCCCTACTGTTCCTGTCAAAATTCCAAAAAATATAACTGCTATAAACATTACAAACATTGAAGACAATGAATTTACTGAAAAAACCTTCTTTAAAACTGAAAATACAACTGTAATTGAACCGAAACACATTATTATTACAGGTATAATGTACTCCATATTGTCCAATATATTTCCAGTTACATTATAAATTCTCATTCCTATCACGAAAACCATTACTATTCCTATAGTAAATGGAAATTTAAATAAATTATTATCAATATAAATTTTTTTATTATATCTTGTTTCCAATGTACTAAGAATTTTTTGTGCAGCATCATAAAGACCCTGTTCATTTTTAAATATATTCTTTTCATCATCTGAAAGAACACAAAGAAGTGCCTTTTCTTCAGGTGAAAGTTCAGGATTTCTTTCAGTATCCTTGACAAGCCTATATTTTACATTCTTTCCATTTCCTTCCTTATCCTCTGCAGTTACATAGTCTTTTGAAAGAAGTGAAAGCATTCCTATTGTCAGCACTTCTTTCGGATCTCTCACACCTTTGATATATGCAGCATACATGGGAGAAATATCCTGTGGTATGTTAAATTCAGGAATAATCGCTTTTCCTGCCGGATCTCTTCCAAACAGGAACCATGTTACAAATCCATATATTGCCAACATTAAAATTATTACAGGACCTGCTATCACAAGAGGATCTGCATAATAAAGAACTTCCAGTTTATCAAGCCATGTAGGACTTA
>ERZ773073.1346-NODE-1346-length-11731-cov-20.283059_pt1 | contig 11731 bp, 8 predicted proteins | sample MGYA00580616_ERZ773073 | MGnify/ENA primary metagenome ERZ773073 (study PRJEB29015, sample SAMEA2737960) | human oral metagenome | biome: human oral; feature: human-associated habitat; material: dental | place: China | collected 2131 ...
CGCACTCCTCCGACGAGCTGCATAAACAAGCGCCTATGCAGGCGTTTGGCGATCTGGTTGTTAAAAATACCCCCCCCGTTTTAACAGTTAAGTCCATTATTTACGGACTCTTACTTGTCTGCGGATGCTTATTGCCATCCGCAGCCATGTTCGCGCATCCTTTTGCCGGGGATGCGTGCCGTGTCGGTGTGTCCGTTGGGGAGGGAGAACTGAGAAACAAACAAGCACGAAATATGAGTAACGGAAAATGTTATTGCGCCTACTGCGGCCAGTCGTTCAAGAGCGTCAGTGAGCTGACGCGGGCGGGACTGTGTGCGCGCCACCCCGACGGCCCCGTCCGAGGGAAACACAAACTCTACGAAGGAACAGAGAAGACGGTCTACACCTGCAAATACTGCGGCGCTGAAGCCCGCACGATCGATCGCCTGACGGCCTCCACCTGCGTACACCACCCCAAGGGCCACCATCGCGGCCACCATGAGCCGGCGCTGTAGAAAAATAGACGTGGAATCGAAAATTTAGAACAGAGATGAAAGAGCAAATCAGAGACCTGTTTATCACCAAAACCGAATCGCTAAGGGCAATTTATGAGAATTCGAGTAACACCTTCTACTCGAATATGCCCGAGAATGTCAAGGGCAATGTCCGGAAGAACTTCGGTATACCTATGGATGAGGATCTTCTATTCTTTCGTGATACCTCTTTTTGGATGTCCGAGGATCAAGGTCTTGTTATGACCACTGCCAGTATTTATTGGAACTCGGATAATAGTGTGCAGAACAACACCTACTACATCGATTGGAATCGTATTCTGAGTGCTGAATATAAAGATATGAGGATCTACCTCTTTTTCTATGATGGAAGCTCTCAGGAATTGGATATCCGATGGTTTTTCAAAGGAGGAAATTTCCAAGTCGAACAGGCGCATTATTTTGCTTCTGTGCTGACGGAGATTGCCAACTTGTGCCAACCAACAGAGACTCCAGAAGAAGCCAAAGTCCGTATTGAGGAACTGATGAATGCTGGGAACTATACCGAGGCAGAGGAGGTCTGCGATACTTTTCAATCGACTCATGGTTATGATCCTTGGGTAGGGATGCAGCAAGCCACCATAACCATACAGAAAGGAGATAATGAAAAAGGAGAGCAAGAGGCTTGGCGGGTCTATAACACTGTAAACGAACAATCCGGAGACAATCCTTTACCACCTATAGCCGGAGATGCTCTTGCTGCAATCAGTTATGTCAGACAGCAGGAAGGGAACTATAATGATGCTCGACAATTTGCATTCTACGCAACTGAAGTTTCGGAGCCTTCAAAACAAGATTTTCGACGCACTCGTTTTCAAGAGCTCAATCGGCTATACAGTGAGCATTTCTTGGATTTGGACATGAATCAAAGGCAACTTTTGGTTCCGGTTAAAAAGATCACCAATTTGGAGGCTGAACGAATCGCTATAATCCAAATACAGTTGACAGGTGCGGTGCATTTTCCAATCGGGCATCCCGTGGTAGATAAACTCTATATCGCACACCCCTACAGTGCGAATCGATACATTCTTTTTGATGATCATGAATTGGAATTTCTCGAAGACAGACTGCATGAGTTCAACTGGCTGATGCAATGCTTGGGGGCGACAGAAGTTTCTTCAGAAGTTGAAAAGGAGCAAACAAGAGCTACCGAAAAAAATGTAATGAGCGAAGATGCAGGGAAGGCCAAGAATCTGGGAATGTCAGTTAAAGGCTCATACAAAACGGAGAAAAACAAATCGGACTTCCGACAATTAGAGAAACGATTTACTATCAATCAGAAATTTGTTCCCACGCAGGCGCCCTATGTTCCGGATGGATTGGTGTGGTTTGACCACGAACCATCGTGGATACGCCTAGCCACGCAACGCTTACAGGGGCAGCTGCTTGAACATATCGAAACGATGGATTCCAAGCATACGGCCTCCGGCAGTTCATCCGATCTGAAAGACATCGCGGCGGAGTACAAATCCGTGATCAAGATTGAAGGGAAACATAGCCAAGCAATTGACGAAATCTTTGAGGAAAAAGAAAAACTCTCAATCAAGATCCATGTAAAGTTTGCTCCGATAGACACACAATCCCCGGCAAACGCCGTCACAGAGGTTAAACCAATTGCACAGCAGAATGATAATGGTATGACCGATACCGAGCAAGAATACCTGATGGAATACAAGGAATGCTTGGCAAGTAACGGTGGTGAGTTTTCGGATTCTGAGCGACGACTGCTTGAAAGAATACGCAAGAGCCTTGGTATTTCCGTGAAACGAGCTGCTGAACTGGAAGACGCCCTTACAGTTGGCACGCAACTGACCGAGGCTGAACGCGAATACTTCGAGGAATACAAACAGTGTGCGGCCGAAGGCGGTATCACGCAGAGTGAACGCCGACTGCTCAACCGAATGAGAAAGACACTTGGTATCTCTGATGAGAGAGCCACAGAAATTGAATCATCCATTAAAAACTGACATACATCATGGACTTAAATGCTTACTCCCCGTTAGTGAGACGAGACCTGCGTAACTTGGAGCAGGATTTCAATACAAAATATCGAGAGATTGAACAAAAGAGAGATTCAGATCTATATGAGATACAGCAACGCACTCCTCCCACATTTGAGCTACAAAAGCCCTCACAACGAAAAAAGGCGGACGGGCACGTTTGGGTCGGTGGTCTACTTATCATCGCGCTACTAGTACTTGTAGCCCTCCATCTGGTTAGACTGCTGTTGGGCATGTTGTTCACTATTACATGGGACACGTGGGGGCTGGTGGTAAAAACCTTCCTCTACGGCGGAGGTTTCTACCTCGTTGTCTACTGCTATTCTTGGATTAAAAACTCGGCAGCCGAGGATGATTATAATAAGGAGATACAGGCCTATAACGAGGCGGAGGAACAACACAAGAAACGGTTGTTCGAATTCGAGAACACGCAGAGTCGGGAGATCAGAGAAATCAATTTTTGGTTTGAAACGAAAATCAACAAATTGCGCGAAGAGTATCAGGAGCAGCAGAACGTTATCATCGCCAATGCACCAGAACGCTCGAAAGGGAACAACAAGAACATGCTGTTTTGAATGAGTCAAACACCACGAAATAAAAGTTTGAGGCGCGCCCCCTTTCCCGAATCTTTCTACTTTCGCCCCGGCTCGGGTCAAAACTCGAGTTTGAATCCAATCGGAGCCTCATCTTGAGTCAAAACTCGCGTTTGAATGCTTTCTGAGCCTCATCTCGGGTCAAGACTCGCGTTTGAATGCTTTCTGAGCCTCATCTTGAGTCAAAACTCAAGTTTGAATGCTTTCTGAGCCTCATCTCGGATCAAAACACGAGTCGGAGCCCCATCTTGAAACGATCAGACATAGAAATGCTTACCTAAAAACAAAACGAGTAATGGAAGAATTTATCGTAATCAATCAGATCAGGCTGAGTAGGCTTGACAACGGTCGACACTTTGAATACCATAATCATGTGTACGACCTCCTTCACGCAGCCGATGCCACGAAAATTGGCATTCCGGCCGAGAAAATCACCGCTTACAAGGCTGATCTTGACGTCGAAGAAGAGATCAATCGCGAGACGCAAGCCAGTCTGAACACGCAGCGAATGACGAAGAAGGATGAAGAGCGCGACGATTTGCTCTCATTCATCTTCAATACGATTCGCACGAACAGGTTGTCGCCTGAGCAAGCCATGGCTACGGCCGCCGAGGAATTGAATGTGGTTGCAAAACCGTATTACGGCATTCAAAAGCTCGGTCTCGATCAGGAATCGGCCTTCATCAACGGTTTGCTGCGTGACTTCCGAAAGACGGAAAATGCGCCGCATGTCACCACATTGAAGCTAACCTCGGCGCTTCAAAAGTTAGAGACTGCCAACGCCGAATTTCGCCAGATCTACGACGCTCGCTCCGCCACTCGGGCCGACAACAAGCTGCCTCAGGCCAAGGTAGCCCGCGCCAAGACGGACGCCATGTACGAGCAGATCGTCTTCATCCTCAAAGCAGCCTACTACTACGGCATTGCGCCCGTTGAGCGTCCCCTCATCGTGTCCATCGTCAATAAGATGAATCAGCGCATGGAGGAAACCACCAACGCCTTCCAAAAGAGCCTCGCCCAAAAGAAGGCTGCCGACAAAAAGCCCGACGATCCCAAGCAGCCCAAGACCCCGAAGGAGCCCAAGCAGCCTAAGGATCCGAAGACTCCCGAGCAGCCGAAGGAACCCAAGCAGCCGGAGACGCCTCAGCCGCCCAAGCCGGGTGGCGAGAAACCGAAGGATCCGAAGAAACCGGGTGACGACGGTAATCCAGACATCACGTTGCCGGAGGAATAGGGGCGTCAGGGACGCCAGCCAAGTTTGCCGGATACATGTGATTCGATTCACATGTACCCGGCTTTTTTGTACCCGGTTGTAGGGGCGAATTGCATTCGCCCCACAGGTACCCGGCCAAACTTGGCTGGCATCCCTGATGCCCCCGGCAAACTTGGCTGGCATCCCTGATGCCTTTTCTGCTTTGCTTTCTGATTCTATTTTTGCCGCCGTTTTCGGTGACGCCAAGTCGGACGGTCCCGTCCGCGACGTGAAAAGGGAATCCAGTGAAAGACTGGAACAGTGCCCGCTACTGTAACACCCCACCTATCGAACGAAGGAGAGCACCCGCAAGACGTGCCACTGCCGCCACTGAGGCGGTGGGAAGGCCCACAGCCCTCCTTCAGGGTGAAGTCAGGAAACCTGCCGGAAACAACACGTATACCGTCCCTCGGGGTCAAGGGGCGGAGGTTACAAAAGGAATGTTTCACACATACGAGATACATAGAAGATGCCTGTCGGACGTCGCACTGCGGCGCGCCCTGATGCTGCTTGCCGGCCTGCTTTACCTTCTCGACGCCGCCTCACAGGGCACGGTGCGAGGCACGGTGCGCGACGCCGCGGGTAGACCCGTCGTGGCCGCCACGGTCGCTGCCGGTGCACAGCGTGGCACATCCACTGACGACCGCGGCGCCTACGCCCTCGAACTGCCCGCCGGACGCACGACGCTCACCGTCTCGTCCGTCGGTTACAAGACCGTTAAGGCCGAGGTGGACGCAGCGCGAACCCCCACGCAGAACTTTGTGCTCGAGGAAGACGCCGTCACACTCAACGTTGTCGAGGTCTACGCCAAAAGCCCCGCACAGCGTCTCCGCGAGAGCGCCTTCGCCGCCGCGGCCCCCGACGTCAAGACGCAGCTGAGCCAGCTGCACGACCTCAACACCCTCGTCGGCCGCACCGCCGGCGTCAAGGTGCGCGAGGAGGGCGGCGTCGGCTCCGACTTCGAGCTTTCGATCAACGGACTCTCGGGCAACTCCATCCGCTACTTCATGGACGGCCTACCGCTCGCTACAAAGGGCAGCGGCGTATCGCCCGCCAACCTGCCCGTCAACCTCATCGAGCGCGTGGAGATCTACAAAGGCGTCGTCCCGGCCTACCTCGGCGCCGACGCGCTGGGGGGCGCCATCAACATCATCACCCGCCGCGAGCAGCGCAACTACCTCGACGCCTCGTACGGCATCGGCTCCTTCCACACCCATAAGGCCGACCTCTTCGCGCAGGTGGTCGATCGGCGCACGGGGATTATCGTGCGACCTGCGGCAGGCTTCAACTTCTCCAAGAACGACTACCGAGTGCGTGGCGTAGAGCTGTGGGACGAGGCCGCGCAGGAGTTCCGCCTCACCGATCGGCGTCGCTTCCACGACGACTACCTCTCCGCCCTGATGCAGCTCGAGGCCGGCGTCAGCCGCCGCACCTGGGCCGACGAGCTGTTCGTCTCCGCCTCCTACTCCACCACCCGCAAGCAACTCCAGACGGGCGCCATGCAGACCATCGTCTACGGCGCCGCCGAACGTCAGACGGGGGCCTGGAACATCGCCGCGCGGTATGCCAAGAAGGCCCTCTTCCTGCCCGGACTCAACGTCTCACTCTCGGCCTCCCACACCTGGGATCACGCCCAGACGATCGACACCACCTTCCGCAAATACCGCTGGGACGGCTCCTACATCGAGTCCGCCCGCAGCGAGATCTTAGGCCGCGACCGCATGCACCGACACTATCGCCGCCCCTTGATGCTCGTCCGCCTCGGGCTGGATTACCATTTCAACCCGCATCACACGCTGAACCTGAACTACCTCATGAACCGCACCGGCAACCGCCGCACGGACGAGGTGGATTCGGACTTCATCCCCTCGAACGACGTCTTCGCCAAGCATACCCTCGGCCTCTCTTATAGCCAGCTGCTCGTCGAAGACCGTTGGCAGAACACGTTCTTCGTCAAGAACTACACGAACTACCTGAAGGTTGGGCAGCAGGAACTCCCCTGGATCACCGGCTCGGGCGAGGTGCAGGGCCCTTCGACAAAGAATCATACGGGCTACGGCCTGGCCACGCGTTACGCCTTCCCCTCCGACGCCTTCGCCGTGAAAGCCTCCTACGAGCACAGCCTGCGTCTACCCATGTCGCGCGAGCTGCTCGGCAATGGCACCACGGTCTATGCCAACCTACGTCTGCGTCCGGAGAACAGTCACAACATCAACCTCGGCTTCTTCGGTGCGCTCCGCCCCGCCGCCGGTCATCGGTTGGATTACGAGCTGAACGCCTTCTATCGTGACGTGAAGGATTACATCCGCCTCGTCGTCTCCGAGACCGAAGGCACCAGCCAGTACGACAACGTGCCCGGCGTGGGCATCCGGGGCCTCGAGGGCGAGCTCCGCTATGCCTACGCCGACCTGTTGCAGGTCGTGGCCAACGGCAGTTGGGAGGACGCCCGCAGCATGACCCGCTACTATCCCGACGGCAAGGAGATGATCACCTATCGCAACCGCATCCCCAATCGCCCGTGGCTCTTTGCCCACGTCGAGGCGACGCTGAAGCGGCGCGACGTCCTCATCCCCCGCAGCACGGTGCGGCTGACGTACAACTTCGACTTTGTCCGCAGCTTCTTCCTCACCTGGGAGGGCTACGGCAGCCTCGACAGCAAGTCGCGCATCCCCACGCAGTATCGCCACGACGTCTCCCTCTCCGTCTCCCTGGCCGATGAGCGTTACAACATCTCGCTCTCGTGCAACAACCTCTTCGACCGTACGCTCTACGACAACTATAAACTCCAGAAGCCGGGCCGGGCCTTCTTCTGCAAGTTCCGTGTGTTCATTAATTAGAGGGTAGAGGGTAGAGGGTAGAGAGTAGAGGGTAGAGAGTAGAATAGAGGGCAGAGGGTTGACTGAAGCCCTTCCATTAAGAATGACAATTGACTTACACCAATAAATAGACACAGAGATGAAAGCAATCAAATGTTACGCTTGGGCGCTGATCATGGCGCTAACGACGGCCGTTTTCACGGCATGTAATGATGATCCGGAACCAACACCGAATCCGGGTCCTACGCAGAAAGCCCACTTTGACCTTTGGGTGGCTGTGGGCGAAGAGGGTGGCATGGGCTCGACTGCAGCGCTGCTGGTCAAGAGTACCCAGTCGCTTGACGCACAAACGCAGCTCGACTTCAAAGGTTCGGGCGTAGACGTGACGAAGAAGCTCTATCAAGAGACCATCATCCGCGGCAAGTATTACTACCAGATTCCGCAGGAGAAGGATCGCTTCGGCAAGTATCAAATTGTTGACGCCGGAGGGACGCACCAGATCGCCATCGTCAAGGAGGTCAGCTTCAAAAAGAACACGCTGAAGGACCGCCGCTACACGCATGCTTGGATCAACGACCACACACTGGTGCTGATCGGCTCGAATGGCAAGTCGGACAAGATCCTTTGGATTAAGATCGACACCGAGAACATGACGATCCTCGGCGAGGGCGAGCTCGACCTGCCTGCACCGCCAGACAAAGACAAGTTCAACACCTCCGGCATCGCCAACTATCGCGACGGCAAGATCCTCTATGCCTTCACCTACAGCAACGATAAGAGTGGCTTCCAGCTGGCCTTCATCAACGCCGCAGACATGAAGACGGAGAAGGTGGTCAAGGAGACGCGCGCCGAGTTCATGGCCGGCACGGCTTACGGCGAACTGCTCCAGCACAAGAGCTTCTTCACCCCCAACGGCGACTATTATCTGGCTTGCAACAGTGTGAACGCCGGCGCCAAGAGCAACACCCAACAGCACGGTGCCCTGCTGCGCATCAAGAAGGGAGCGACGGAGTTCGACAAGAGTTACCGCGGCTACAACCACCCCAAAGGCAAGATCGTTACCGCCGACTGTCTCTCCCCAACCAAGGCGCTGCTCTACATCCAAGATCCGGAGCACACCGGAGCCAAGGGTTGGGGCGCTGACTACAACTGCTACTACGCCATCCTCGATCTGACGACGGATCAGCTGACCGAGATCCAATACAACGGCACCAACCTGCCCTTCAGCAGCGGTACCTTCTCGCAGCGCTCACTCGTCCTCGGTAACAAGGCCTACATCGGTGTCAACCCGAAGGACGCACCTACGTGTATCTACATCTACGACATCCCGTCGGGCCAGGTGACCAAGGGCATGACCATCACCAAGGGTTACCATTTCGAACGCATCGTGGGCATCGGAGAATAAACCAACTGACGACCGATGAAGAAGGCTCAAAGCTGGATGTTTAAGATCCACCGATGGGTAGGAGCAGTCGTCGGACTGTTCTTCCTCATGTGGTGCTTGTCGGGGTTGGTGCTCGTCTACCATCCCTTCCCCAACGTAGACGAGCGCGACCTCCAAGCGCGCATGGAGCCGCTGCCCGACTCCCTTCCCGCCGTCGACTCGGTAGCCAAGCGGCTACCCGAGGGCGCGGCGGCGAAGGTGCGGACGGTCACGGTGCGGCGCTTTCAAGGCCAAACGCTCTTCGACTTTGAGACGAAGGACACGACCTACACCCTCTGCGCCGACTCCGCCGAGGTCCGGCGGCCCGTCACCGCGGAGACCATCCGCAACGTGGCCCGCCGCTGGGTCGACGCCCCCATCGCACGCATCGACACGCTCCACAGCCGTGATCAGTGGATCATGTACTCCCGCTACCTAGACGAGATGCCCATCGCCAAGTGTTACTTCGACGATGCCGCGGGCCATGAGCTCTACATCTCCATCCGCACGGGCGAAGTGCTCCAGTTCACCGACCGCAGCAGTCGCCTCTGGGCTTACGTCGGCGCCATCCCGCACAAGTTCTACCTGCCCATCTTGCGCCGCGACAACGACGTCTGGATCCGCAGCCTCACTATTGGCGGCGTCGTGGCGCTCATCGCAGCCCTCTCCGGACTCATCGTCGGACTCATCATGCTCCGGCGCAACCAGAAGGCTCGGGGTAAGCTCGGCAGCCCTTATAAGAAGGCCTGGTTGAAGGCGCACCACGTCACCGGACTCACGTTCGGACTCGTCCTCATCGGCTTTGCCTTCAGCGGCGCAATGGCCCTGCAACGCATCCCCGAATGGATCATCCGGACACATGGCGACTATCGCGTGTCGGACGCCAAGATGCGCGGCAAGTCACTGCCCCTCTCGGCCTACACGGACTATCGCGCCGTCCGTCAGTTGCACCCCGAGGTGCGGCAAATCGTCTGGAACCACTTCCGCGATGTGCCTATCTACGACGTGACGACCGACACGGCCTCCTTCAGCCTCGATGCCTCCACACCCGAATTGCATCCGCTTCAGCTCTCTCCCGCCACGGTAGAGAAAGCGATCGGCGCACTGCACAAGGGCGAGTCTTTCACCATCTCGCAGATCGACCGCTACGAGGAATATTACATCTCGCGCTGGACAGCACTCCCGCTCCCAGCCTACAAAGTGATGGTGGACAACGCCGACCGGACCCGTTACTACGTCGATCCGGCCACGGGCAACTTCCGCAACCTCAACCGCGCGCGCATGGCCAAGAAGTGGGTCTTCAGCGGCCTGCACTACTTCAACATCCGCTGGCTCGTAGAGCGCCCCACGCTCTGGACCATCGCTATCTGGACGGCCTGCCTCGGCGGTGCCTTCGTCTCCCTCTCTGGCGTGTGGATCAACCTCAAGCGACTCCGCCGCAAAAGCAAAAAGCGGAAAGTGTGAGGCCGTTTGACAACTCTGACTACCACTTCTTATTCCCCCTAACTACTTATTCGAATGAAAACCTATTTCATCGCCTTTCTACTGATGATTACTGCAATCAGCTACGCGCATGACGGAGAGAATTTCGTCGCCTCCGACATGCTCAAGTCCATGCAACCCGGCGACAAAGCTGCCATTGTCATGGTCTACTTCGGGTCCACGCACGACGACACCCGAGCTCTCACCATCGATGCCCTGACCCGCGAGGTACGCGCCGCCTACCCGACGCTGGAGGTACGCGAGGCCTACACCTCACGCATCGTACGCCGCCGGCTCCGTGATCGCGGCGTCGAAACATCTGCCCCGCTTGAAGTGCTGAAGCAACTCAAAGCCGACGGCTTCACCCACCTTGTCATCCAATCCGCCAACATCATCGAAGGCGTGGAGATGGAGGCCTTGCGTCGCGAGGTGGCGTCCGTAGCCGCCGACTTCAAGGAGATCCGTATCGGCACCCCGCTGCTCTACATGCCGGAGGATTACGCGGCCGTGATCCGCGCCCTCGCCCCCGCGCCCGCTGAAGGCGCCGCCGACGTCTGGGTGGGCCACGGCAGCTATGACCCTGCCACGGCGCAGTACGCCATGCTCGGCTACATGCTCGCCGCCGAGGGCCGCGCACGCTGCTTTGTCACCACCATCGAGGGTTACCCCACGTTCGACGACCTCCGGGCAAAGCTCAAGCAGAACGGTGCGAAGAGCGTCACCCTGCGCCCCTTCATGTTCGTCGCTGGAGACCACGCCAAGAACGACATAGCCACCGACCTCAAGCAAGAACTTGAAAAGGAAGGCTATCAAGTGGACGTCCGCCTCGAAGGCCTCGGCCAGAGCGACGCCATCCGTGCCCTCTACCTGGCCCACATCCGATTCGCACTGAACCACCGCATGTTCGACATCCTCTCCAAAAAGAAACATTACGAGACGAACGATCGCGACTAAGACGCTGACACAAATGCGGGGACGGATTCTCCCCCTCTTAGAACAACACTACACTACACATTACACCCATCCGTCCCCGCACACTTATGGAACGCATCGAATCAGTCCTCCCTCGTCGTCGATTGAATCGACGAGGCCATCTCACCAATTAAGTAACGTGAGTTCGACGAAAGCATGAGGCGTCTTGTCTCTGGAGAAGGTCTTTGCAGCAATGCTGCAAATGCTTCGAAAAACTTTTTGGGGTTTGCAGGAATGCTGCAAGTGCCTCGAAAAACTTTTTGAGGTTTGCAGGAATGCTGCAAATGCCACGGAAAACTTTTTGGGGTTTGCAGGAACGCTGCAAATGCCTCGAAAAACTTTCTGGGGTTTGCAGGAACGCTGCAAGTGCCACGAAAAACTTTTTGGGGTTTGCAGGAATGCTGCAAGTGTCCCGAAAAACTTTTCGGCGTTTGCAGGAATGCTGCAAGCGCCTCGAAAAACTTTCTGGCGTTTGCAACGGTGCTGCAAGCATTTCCAAAAACGTTTTGGCCATCGCGTGGCTTCCGTAAAGAGTCTCTCCTGATTTTATGCTTACATCGAACTCACATTAAGTATCACCCAAACATTATATCAGAATGAAATCATCACTTACCCTTCTCCTCGGCCTTGCCCTGTGCCCGATGCTATACGCGCAGGACGGCC
>ERZ773073.1348-NODE-1348-length-11723-cov-19.362701_pt1 | contig 11723 bp, 4 predicted proteins | sample MGYA00580616_ERZ773073 | MGnify/ENA primary metagenome ERZ773073 (study PRJEB29015, sample SAMEA2737960) | human oral metagenome | biome: human oral; feature: human-associated habitat; material: dental | place: China | collected 2131 ...
GATCTATGGAGAGAATATAATTATCATATTTATAGTCACCTTTTAAGGATTTATACGCCGAATAGCTTTTTCTTTCCATCGAAATGAGCATTTTTTCAAGTTCCTTGTAATTTTTCATTTTTTAATCTCCCATATTTTTAATATTGTGTCTTATAATTTATAGTTTATAGTTTAGATTTTTTTTGTTTTTTATAACAAATTATGTATTTTTATTAAAATAATAAGCTGTTTAAATGTTTCTAGTTTTCTCTTCCAATTTTCTTTTCATATTTATCTTAATCTTTTCCTATGAAAACAAGGTTTGTGTGAATTATTTTAATAAAACCATGCACAAAAATGCTAAAAGATTCCAACATTTTCATATTTAGTATTTAACCTTTTCTCTATTTTCAAATAACAATTCTTAATAACATCAATTTATTTTATACCTACTCTATTATTATATTAATTTTAGATTTAAATGTCCAGTTTATTTTTAATTTTTCTAAAATTTCAGATATTTCAACATACATTTTAAGTAAATATTTTTCTGATATTGCATATTTTGTAAAATCTCTTTTTTATTACTGACTCATCTACAATTCAGCTTTTATTACTTGTCAATATTTAAACAGATTATAGCATAAAAGCCCTGCTAAATAAATAACAGAGCCTCTTAAGACCTTTCAATATTGGGGTGGTCTATATCAAAATGATTTGTTAAAAGAGTATTCAATAACAGTTTTAGTCCCCTTCGATATTGGGGTGGTCTATATCTTTTATTATATCCCCCTGTTTTACCATATTTGTTTTAGTCCCCTTCGATATTGGGGTGGTCTATATCTGAAATCTCTCATTGTTAATTCTACTTCTCAGTTTTAGTCCCCTTCGATATTGGGGTGGTCTATATCAATATTCAGGTGAGAAAATTTACCATCTTCTCGTTTTAGTCCCCTTCGATATTGGGGTGGTCTATATCAGACATGTGCAAAAGTCAGAATTAACGGGCAGTTTTAGTCCCCTTCGATATTGGGGTGGTCTATATCTTACCATTCCATCTCGGTATTATTCTTAATTTGTTTTAGTCCCCTTCGATATTGGGGTGGTCTATATCTCTACTACTGGTTTAGGGTTCAATCTATCAGTTTTAGTCCCCTTCGATATTGGGGTGGTCTATATCGTGTACATAAAGCATCTCTGTCTGATACTTCAGTTTTAGTCCCCTTCGATATTGGGGTGGTCTATATCCATCAGCCTTCTGATATAGGTAGATTATATAGGTTTTAGTCCCCTTCGATATTGGGGTGGTCTATATCATTTAGACGATGCTTTTCAAAAATTAATAGAGTTTTAGTCCCCTTCGATATTGGGGTGGTCTATATCATAATAGCACTGTTTTCACGTCTTCCTACATTGTTTTAGTCCCCTTCGATATTGGGGTGGTCTATATCCCATCCTAAATTCTTACTGATGAGATATTTATTTCTAACTTTTCTATTTTTATCTTTATTTTCAATACTTTCAATCCTATTTTTCTCCTTATTAATGATATAGAACCACCCTATAATATTATACCATATTTTATGATTTTTCAAAATTCTAATATTTTATTTTGTGAAATTTTTTCTCCCATTGTCACTTCTCCTGCGAGCACCTTCATTTTTTGAAACTGCTCTTCTGTCAGTATAATGGAACGAATTGAGGAATTTTCTGGAGCGAGCATTGATAACTGTTTTTCTGCCAGTTCGATTTTTTCTTTTGTTTTTGACCTCATTATATATACCGATTTTTGAAGCTGATAATATCCTTTTTCTATCAATTTTTTCCTAAAAGTCCTATATTCAAATATCTCAACATCTGTCTGCATAGGAAAATCATACATAAGCAGACCAAAATACTCAATACTCATAGTCCATCACGCTCAATGTTGGAATTATCACTTCTTCATCTTTTACAAAATAATTTCTTATGCTATCCAAATAATAGTCTACCGCTTGGAAAAAATCATATTTCTTATCATTAAATAATACCTTCTGCTGTGCTACAAGAAGTATTTTTTGTCTTATCTCCTTACTTAATTTCACTTCATTCAAAATATCTTTGTACATATAGACAAGATAGTCCACCATGGGACGGAAAATTTCTATTATATCATCAGAAAAATTGTAGGCATTAAACTGTGACTTATGATGTAATCCCAGACTTGGGTGAAATCCTTTTGCTACAATCTTTGACGATATTATAGCTCTTAAAATCATATATCCATAATTAAGTGCAGAATTCACACCATCTTCATCAAATCTTTTAAAACTATTGCTATACAATTCCTGAAAATATATCCTTGAAGCTATTGCTTCCTGATGTTCTGCACTTACATCATCTTTTTTCAAGTTTTCCTTATATGTTTTCAGTCTTTCAATGGAAACATCACTTTTTTCAAGATACTCTAACAATGCTCTTTGATTTTCAATCTTATTCTCCACTATCCTGCTCCACAACTTTTCCTTTTTCTCTTTTTCCCACTCAATCTGTTCATTTATTCGTAAAGTCACTTGAAAATGATTAAATAATCCCAGCGAATGAATTTCAGGCTGATGTTTCTCATTGCAAATAATAATCGGAATATTATTTTCCACCAGCCTCAACTGCAAAATCGCACTAATCTTACAATGGCAATTTTCAATAACTATTGCAGATATGTCATTCAAAGAAATCTTATTTTTCTCATCATTATTATCTTCATCAATCATTACAAGCTGATTATTAGATATTGATAAATCATCAGCCTTTGTTATGTGAATTATATTGGGCATTTTAATCATACTCCTTATTTTTTGTATTCAAATAATTTTCTAAAGAACTCAACATATTTTTCATGAATTAGTTTTATTTTTGAGCACTTTAAATGTTTTTTAGGAATTATATTTTCACTTAACTTCAATTTTTTATCTATTTTACAATAGAAAATAACTGGCCCCCCATCCTCTCTTATAACTTGATATTTCTCAAAGATATTATTAATAACCTTTTGAACATCTCTTTGATATTTTAGATTGTAATCAAATATACTATAAAAATCATTTAGTAAATCTAACAAGGATTTATCTGTTTTCTGGAAATAGTTAAAATGTGCTACTTCATTTCTAAAATTCTTAATACTCTTATATTCTTTAAATTTATATTCATTGAAATTTTTCTTGTTTTCATATTCCTTTATTTTATATATTTTACAATCTCTTTCTACTCTATATGCCCAACTCAAATAATGACTATAAATATCATTTATAAAATCATACCCTTTTTTTAATCCATCTCCATAAATCATATTTTTATAGTAATAAAATAATTGTTTATTATTATTAATTTCCTTAATTTCCTTAACTTCATCAATATTATTATTTTCCTCAGAAGAAATATATTCATCAACCTTTCTCTGATTTTCTTCTTTTTCATTATATAATTCTTCATATTTTTCTATATTTTCTTTACATAATTTAATATCATCATTCAAATTAAAAAATCCTTCAAAAAATTTAAATGTTCCATTTCTTTTTGCCTGTTCAATACCATATAAAACAATCCAACTGCTGTTTTCATCATTTCCTGATTTGTAAAGAGGTTGATTTATTACTTCCTGATTTTTATTTTTTATTTTTATTTCGATATCTTTTATATCTTTTTTTTCAATATCTTTACCGTACATTATTGAAATATCTTCATCATAACTTTCTAAATAATGCTTTTGTATTACCCTTTCCTTATGTTCTAACATTACTTTCAAAATATATAAAATCTTTCTTAATTCTTCTATATAAAGTTTATTTTTTTCTGGTTTATATTTTGAAACATTTTTTTCTCTAAATTGAATAAATTTCTTTATATCATGAATTAAGTTAGATATTTCTTTTAAATCCAAAAATTGTGCAAGTGATATAAAAGCATAAGAATCATTAGAATATGTTATCTTTTTATTCATTTTTTGTTTTAAAATTTTTAACAATCTATTTTTATCATTCTCGTCTAATTTTTCTTTTTTCTTATATTCTGATAAATTATCTAATATCCAATTTAATTTTTTATTCGTTAAGAATTCACTAAATTGAACTACTATAAACTCTATCCACTCCTTATTCATTTGTGAAAACCTGTTATTCAACATTCCTTCTCTCTGAATATTTCTATATAATATTTCAATATTTTTATTATTAACAGCTTTATTGTCAGTAATGTAGCTATATGAAATTTTTTTTACTTTTATTTCATTTCTATATAAATTTAAATACTTAGATATATTATTTTTATCATTTTCTATTTCATATTGGAAATAGTAATAATAAATAGTTTGCAATAAATATTTTCTTGCTCCGTTTTGTCTATCATCTATATTCTCTAATTTACACATTCTTTTATATATTTTATGAAATTTTGGAAATAAATAATCTATAGCGTTATTTTCTTTAAAATTAAAATTCTTAACTACTTCCATTATCTTCACTCCAAAATCTCTGTAAATATTAAACACATTATTTGATTCATATTTTTCAATAAAATAATCGGGTATCTTTTCTAATATATCTTCAAAATAACTTCGAATTTTTTCTTTATTATACATTTCCCATTTTTCATTATCTTTATTATCTTCATGTATTTTAACTATTGTATCTTTTTCTTTAATACTTATAGACTTTTTCACATTAGATCCTAATAATTGTGATGGATGTAGTATTTTTTGCCTAAATTCCTGTATAAATAAAACCATTCCTTTTAACAATTCTATATCTTTTTTGATTTCAGGATATACACTATATAATATCTCAAAAGAACAATAGGGTAACAACTCTATTGTTACATTATACCCAGCTAATATATCAGGATTCTTAATCTTTTTTTTATTCATTTTTTTACTTGTAGTTCTTGTATCCAATAATATATTTAAAGTATATCCCACTTTCGATACTGCTGTAGATAACTTATTCAAAAATGTTTCTTCAGCTTTCAAAATTTCTAAATCATCACTTGATTCTATATTTGGATTTTGGAATTTCGTTTCAAAAATTTTGTAATTATTAACTTTATTTATAATTGATTTTTTTAATTTTTCCGTTACTTCATTTGAATCAAAAATCTCTTTTATTCTCTTTCCTAAATTTTCAAAATCTACATTTTCTTTTTGTTGTAGTTCTAAACATTTTCTATATCTTCCTTTTATATAATTATGAATCATACTTAAAATATATTTTTCTTTATTTTCTAGTTCTTTCTCTACATTAACATTATTTTTATAATGTTCTTTTATTTTTACTATAATTTCAGCCATTTTATCTTTATTTTCTTTTTTACTTTCTGCAAAGGAAAATTCTAAATTTGATATTTCTTCACATAATTTATCTATTTTATAATTTTTTTTAATAAGTCCCTCTATTTCTTTTTCAAATTCTTCTTTATTTTTATCTTTTAATTCTTTAATTGCTTTTTCTTTATAATTTTTTTGATAATACTTTTTTAAATCATAATTACTATAATTTCCTAATTTTAGTCTTCTCTGTAAAGTTTCTTTTTTCTCAGAAATAGAAGCAATGCTTTTATTTCTATGTCCTAAAAGTTTAGAATATTTTTCTTTTTGAGACATATTAGAATATATTTTAAATATTTCTTTACAATATTTTTCTCCACTGTGAGAAAACCAATTTTCTAGTTCTTTTTGGTTTTTAAACTCTTGTTTCGTTATTTGCTGAATAAATTCCAATAAAACATTGTTTCTCTTTTTATTAAAAGAAATAGCTAAAAGTTTATCTGTTTCTAACCCATTTTCCTGTTGCTTAAATGCTTCTTTTAGATTTTTTATATCTTCAAATTTTATTTCTTTCTGAAATATTTCATATACTTTTTCATCAGTATAGTCTATATATTCTAATTTAAATATTTTATTGCAAATATTAAAAATTATATTGTTGAAATTCTTAGCTTCTTCAAGTCTTTTTTTCATAATTTCTCTTTCATCTTCATAAAAATTTCTACATATTTTTTCTCTATCTTCATTATTTACTTTTATTTTTCTACTAAAAAAAATTTTTTTATCAAATTTTTCAAATTCTTCTTCGTTATAATCTTTTATAATGACATAATCATTTTTTATATTTCTATCCATTTTATTAACTTTAAAAAGAAATTGTTCTTCAGAACCAAGAAATTTAGAATTATTTTTTGAAAGTATATTATAGTAAGTATCTGTTATATCAACATCTTTGTTGTTATTTTCGTTAACATATTTTATTTTTTTGTTATCAACAATTCTTTTTAAAATAATTTTTTCCCAATTTTCATTTTTATCCCATTTTCTCGCTATTTTCGTTATTCTATATTTTCCTGATCCCATTCCAATCTCCTCATTTCTACTTTAATCTAATAAAATATTTTTAAATAAAATCCATTTTACATCTTTCTAATCAAAAATACAATTTTCCATTTTTAGTATACCACATCAATATTAAATTTCAATAAAATAAGGAACTATTAAATATAGCTCCTTATCCCTACTTACTCATAATCTCCATCTATTCTAACTTTTCGCAAAATCATTCCTTCTTTTGCTTTTATATTTAGTTTGATTTTTCCGTTAGAACTTGTTCTGAATGTTCTTCCTTCTGTTACCAGATCTATAAACCTTTCATCTTGATAATGCGTTTCAAATTCCAAATTTTCCCAATCATTAAAAGAATTATTTATAACAACTATTATGGAATGATCTTCAATCACTCTTTCATAAACAATTAAGTCTTTTTCATTATCTGCCATAATTTCTCTAAATTTACCATAGACAAGCGTTTTATTTTCTAGTCTTATTCTGATTAATTTTTTATACCATTCAAATAAATCACTGTCAACTTTTTGCTGGTAAACTTCATTTTGGTTAATGTGTGATGGATTTTTTTCATCATCGTACAAATATTCCTTCCATAACATCGGTTTTCGGCAATATGGATCCGTTGCTCCCCACATTCCTACTTCATCACCGTAAAATAACATTGGTGCTCCAATGTATGTCATTTGGAATACTGAGATTAATTTTAATATGTCTTTTGGTTTAATTTGGCTGTTTCGCCAGTCTATTGTTGTGTTTGGATGATAATTTGAAGCTAAATCCGGACGAATTCCGTTATAACCTTTTTCCAGCTGTTTTCCTTCCTCCAGATTTCTTCCAAGCACATCATTTACAATTCTTGAATAAAGCCTGTCGGTATCATGCGAACCGTTTAAGTTCTGGCTTGCCTGCAATGCCTGATATGGATACCAAGTTCTTTTTTCCCGAAGCTCGTTGAAAAAGTCCTGTGCCTTCAATTTATATCTTACGCCACCTTCACGGCTTTGATTAATAAAAAATCCAATAACTGTTTTTAACCATTCGTAGTTCATCACAGTGTCAAATTTATTTCCACCGTTAATATCGGCTGCCGCATTTCCCCAAAGTTCAGCAGTTATGTAGGAATCTTTCTTGCTACCCTTTACGACCTCACGCCATTCATTCCAGAAATTCTGATTTTCAAGACAGTTTGGAACATCAAGACGCCATCCATCAATTCCATCATCTTCCATCCAGTTTTCACTTTCTTTTCCATCAGGCCCATACATCCATTTTCTTGTAATATTAAAAATATATTCCTTATATTCCTGATTAAACGAGTTAAATTCAGGAAGCGAGTCAAATCCTCCCCAAGCATTGTAGATAGTTCTTTTTCTATTTGCAATAAGAGTTTCGTATGCCTGTTCCTCACTCATTTCATCCGTTATTGGAACGTGCTGTCCAAAATCCGTAAATTTATACCAGTCCTTATATTTAGAATTTTCTCCATCCGCAAGCACCATATTAAATGTCCAATGCTCACTGCTGCTATGATTGAAAACTCCGTCAAATATCACACGAATACCGTTTTTATGAAATTCCTTTATCAAATCAACCATTATCAAGTCTGATTCTGTCCAGATCCATGTTGATGGATCTTCTGTTTCCCCATAGCCATTTTTCCCACGGTTTTTACCATTCAGATTTACTTCCAGAAGTTTTAGCTCACTGCTTGTTGAAGCCTTGTTTCCAAGCACATCCACATACGACTTATTTCCATATTTATTTTTTTTATTAATTTCCACGCCATGAGTTTTTCCACTTGTCTTTATTGTCCCAAAGTCTGGTGAAATATGTCTAAAGTCGTTTGCTCCGTATTTATGATTTTGGTATGAGAAAAATACTGGATTTAGCCACACTGCATTAATTCCCAATTCCTTCATGTACGGTATTTTTTCTTTTATTCCTTGTAAATCTCCACCATACATTCTGGCATATTTTAAGCTGTAGTCAATTTCACGCTCTCCCAGTTTTTCCCAAATTACCTGTTCCCTAAAGTCAGCAGTCCAACGATTTCTGTCAAACTGGCTTATCACATTATTGCTTTTTTCCCATTTATAATCTTCGATAAAGTTCTGCTCATGAAGTCTGTTAGGCTTAAAAGCTTCAGGTCCAAATTCATTAAAAATAGGATCGTTATAGTGGTTTCCATTATAAAATCTGTCTGGAAAAATATTATACCAGATTGCCTCTTTTGCCCAGTTTGGTACATCAAATAGCTGTATATCCTTAGAAGTTGTATTTACAACTAATCTTTTTGGCTTGCTGTAACTTAATGTTTTCCCATTAAAATAAGCTCTTGAACCGTTATCTTCAAGAATAAAATAATACAGAAGCTTTTTGGCTTCTTTACCAAAATTAATTATTCTTTCAAAATAATCAAATCCGTTTGTCTTATCCTGATACCTTTCAAGCTCATAAATCATTTCATAATTATCTTCTTCATGTAAAACAACACTAATATAGGCACGTTCTACATCATTCATCTGAGTTCTTATTTTAAATTCGTATTCATTATCTGAAAGTTTGTTAAAATATTGCAAGCTGTCATAATTATGTACGATAGCCTTCAAATTTGTATTTTTGTCAATGGCTTCATATACAAATTTTCCAGTTCCCAAATCTCCTTGTGGAAACAATGCTCCATTTTCTCCAACTATTAATTTTTTATTTTCATTCTCAGGATACCATTTACCGTCAATCAGGTATTTATATTCATAAACTCCCTCAGGTGAAGCCAATATTACTTCATAATTTGTTCCTTCAAAGTGATGAATAGGCTCAGTATCAGGCTTCCAGTTATTAAAGTTCCCTGCAATTTCAACTTTATCAGCCTTTTCCAATCCAAAATCAGCAATATCCAAGTTCATTCTGTAAAATTTCATTTTTGTGAATGAAATCGTCTTTTTAGAAGGACAATACTCTACATAAATATCTATTCCCTTTTGAAATCCAGTTATTGACTTCGGTGGCAGATCTTCATCCACCACAGCCTCAAATCTTTTTGCAAATGGAGCTGTGTGACTATAAGTTACGCCACTTATAACATCTGTTTCCTCATTTTTTATTTCAAAAAAATAGCTTCCTGGTTCGATATTTCCCCATTTATATATAAAATTTTCCCAATTTTGTTTCAAGTTCTCTTCTTTATAAAATTTATTATCCTTATAAATTATAATTTTATAACCCATTTTTATCTCCTAATTTATCTGCTCTTTCTTTAATCTAATTCAAAAAACACTTTATATGCTCTGTATGTTTCGTACAAATCTGCTTTTGATGAGATTTCAAATAAAGAGTGCATTGATAAAAGCGCAGGCCCTGCGTCTACCGTTCTGATTCCGTAGTAAGCCAAGAACTTGGCAACAGTTCCTCCACCACCTTCATCTACTTTTCCAAAGCCACCCGACTGATATTTAATCTCATTTTTGTCAAATATTTGTCTTATTTCCTGAATAAATTCTGCATCGGCATCGTTTGCCATAACTTTTCCACGGCTTCCTGTATATTTTGCAAATGCCAGTCCATAAGATAACCTTGCCACGTTTTCCACATCATGAACTGACTTAAATACAGGATTTAACGCAGCCGTAACATCTGAGGACAAGGCTTTTGAGTTCCACAAAGTTTCCCTCAATATCTGATCATTGTAATTTTTTTCTGTAAGTGAAAGCATTTTCCCAACAACATATTCAGGCAATGTTGACTTCAAGCTGGTAGAACCTTCACTTCCAATTTCTTCTTTATCTGTCAAATAAATCATAACAGTTTTCTCAGTTTCCTTAACATCAAGCAAGGCTCTAAGCGAAGTATATGCACAAATTCTGTCATCTTGACCATATCCTCCAATCATGCTCTTATCAAGCCCCACATCCCGCAATTTTCCAGCAGGCACAACTTCCAGCTCTGCTGTAAAGAAATCATCTTCTTCTATTCCGTAATCTTTTTTCAATTTATCAAGTACAAACTGCTTTATTTTTTTATTTACATTTTCATCATTTAAAGGCATATTCCCAAATAATAATTTTAGCTCCTCACCTTTAATAACATCTCTTGCCTTTCTTTCATCCTGCACATTGTAAGACAGATGCGGTAATATATCAGGCATGCTGAATACAGGCTCGTCATCTTTTTCTCCAATAGAAAGTGTCACTTTTTCTCCATTTTTCAAGAAAACAACACCATGCAATGCAAGTGGAGCCGCGGCCCATTGATACTTTTTAATTCCACCATAATAATGCGTGTTTAATAGTGCAAATTCTTCTTCTTCCATTATCGGATTTGGCTTTAAATCCAGTCTTGGAGAATCTACGTGAGAAACAATCATATTAATTCCGCTTTTTATATCATTTCCGACAATTACTGCAATAATATTTTTATTTCTGTTGTTAAAATAAATTTTATCCCCTTTTTTCAATTCACTTTTTTCATTAATATTGACAAAGCCATTTTTTTCAAGTTCCTTTTCTGTCAAATCCACAAATTCTCTCTCTGTTTTGGCAGAATCCAAATATTTTTTATAATCTTCAGCAAAGTCAAAAATCACTTTTTTTTGTTCATCTGTATAATTTTTCCACAAATTTTCCTTTGTCATTTTCTACATCCTTTCCAAAGTTCACAAAATACAAAAGATGGCTACTTGAAAAAATGTCCCAAATCAGCCACCTTCTTTCCAAACTAAATTAACTTTTCAATTTATCAAATTTATTAAAATTTACTAGAATTTTTCAAAATTAAACTAGATAAAACATAATGCAAGATATTTTAGAAATATCCCAGTTAAAATACTATTTAACTTCGTTCAATTTTTTTTCCAATTCTTTTCCAGCTTCTTCGTATCCAGGTTTTCCTAACAATGCGAACATATTTTTCTTGTATGCTTCCACTCCTGGCTGATCAAATGGATTTACACCTAAAAGGTATCCGCTTACTCCACATGCTTTTTCAAAGAAATAGAATGTATATCCTAAATGATAAGGAGTCGCTTCAGGAATGTTTACGCCTAAATTAGGTACATTTCCGTCAATATGTGCCAAAATTACTCCATCAGTTGCTTTTTTATTTACATAATCCAATGTTTTTCCGGCAATAAAGTTTAGTCCGTCAAGGTTATCCTTGTCACTTTCAATGACAAATTCCACTTCTGGTTTTCCAATAGAAACTACTGTTTCAAAGAATAATCTTTGTCCTTCCTGAATATATTGACCCAATGAATGCAAGTCTGCTGAAAAATCTGCCGAAGTCGGATACAATCCTTTTCCATCTTTCCCTTCAGATTCTCCAAACAACTGTTTCCACCATTCTGCCAAATAATGAACTCTTGGCTCATAATTTACCATTAATT
>ERZ773073.1351-NODE-1351-length-11714-cov-26.835492_pt1 | contig 11714 bp, 11 predicted proteins | sample MGYA00580616_ERZ773073 | MGnify/ENA primary metagenome ERZ773073 (study PRJEB29015, sample SAMEA2737960) | human oral metagenome | biome: human oral; feature: human-associated habitat; material: dental | place: China | collected 2131 ...
CAGTACATCTTTGCTGGCCATGAATAGATACAGTATAGCAAAATACGGACACAAAGAGCAAACGCGATCAGTATTATCTGAGTATTGCAAGTGGTGCACAGATAAGTCGGCTAGCCGGGCGAGACGCCGCAGACAATCCATCTGCAGGGACATCGATAGAGAGCTACTCACATACGGCAATTTTCTGCATTTGCGCAGGTCAGTGCCAGTTTTGAATGCGACAGAAATAAGCGCCCCGACATTGTTTGCATGCCCACTTTGTGTTTAAATAGAAGTATGACAAATGAAGAACTCTCACAGCAAATTGCAGCACTCACAACAACTGTAACCGAGAAATTCAACAATATCGACAAACGCTTCGAACAAATCGACACGCGGTTCGAAAAAATTGATAGACGTCTCGACAAGTTGCAGGCAGGGCAGGATGACCTGCGCACCAAGTACGGCGAGCTGAACGAAAAGCAGGGTCACATCGTCAATGCGCAGAAGACCATCGCCAAGATGCAGGCTGACCTGTGGAGTGCGTGGTGTTTCTCGGACAGGGGGAGTTTTTCTTCCTGTGAGTCGATAGGATGGAGACCATGCCAGCAGCGAAATACTCGGAGGAGTTCAAGGCCCAGGTCGTGCGTGAGGTCATTGAGAAGGACCGCACGATCGCCTCGGTGGCGGCCTCGTATGATCTTGTGGCCCAGACGGTGGGTAACTGGGTAGCAAAGTACAGAAAAGATCATGCCACCGATCAGGACCGCCAGAAGGCCTCCGAGTCAGCGGAAATCGCAAAGTTAAAGGCGGAGGTTCGTGAGCTGCGTCAGGAGAACGAGTTCTTGAAAAAAGCTGCCGCCTTCTTCGCAAAGGAACGACCGTGACCGAGCGTTACGAGCTCATCAATCGCGAAGAAGGCCATTACCCTACCTCCTCGATGTGCCGGTGGGCCGGTGTCTCACGGTCCGGCTACTACTCCTGGCGCGACCGACCTGAGTCCATCACCAAAACGAAAAGAAAAGAGCTCAGTATCATCATCAAGGATGCCTTTGCCGACTCCGACGGCACTTACGGGTACCGAAGGATCCAGGCCTACCTGGAGAGGCGTGGCGTGAGAGTAGATGGCGCCACGATCCGCTCCATCATGCACGAGCTGGGCCTTGAGGCCGCGCAGCCACGGGCGAAAGTCCGAACTACCGGGCCGGCCGCGGACCTCGATGAGCGCCCCGACCTGGTGGGGCGGGGCTTCACCGCCGACAAGCCTGGGCGTAAGTGGTGCGGGGACATCACTTATATCAGTACGTGGGCCGGGTTCGTCTATCTTGCTACGGTTCTGGACTGCTGCACCAAGAAGGTCGTGGGGTATGCGATGGCCGATCATATGCGCACCTCGCTGGTGTGTGAGGCCATCGATATGGCGGTCAGGCGCTGTCCGGTTGAGAAGGGTGTGACGGTCTTTCACTCCGACCGGGGCAGTCAGTACACGTCTCAGAAGTTTCTGGACCACCTGAAGTCCTATGGTATCCGTCCGTCCGTGGGGCGTACGGGGGTGTGCTGGGACAATGCGTGGGCGGAATCATTTAACGCCACGCTCAAGAACGAGAGAGTGCATAGAATGGTGTACCCCACGAGACAGAAAGCGGTTAACGATATTGCCTCGTGGATCGAGCTGAGATACAATCATGTTCGCCTTCACTCAGCCCTGGGATACCGCACACCTAATGAGGTTGAGCAAGAATTCCTGGGCCTAACCAAGGCAGCCTGAAACACCAAACAAGCAGTGTCCGAAAAACACCCAGCAGTCCACCGCCCGACCCTACCGGCCCCTTAGTGTGCCAGCACACCCACAACCACCACCCGATACCAACGAAAAACCCACCTCAAAACCCAGCCTCCACCAAACCGTCACGAGTCAGGTGTGACGCAGCTCACGGACTTCTGCTCTTAGTTCCGCGATCTCGGCCGACTCGGAGGCCTTCTTGCGGTCTTGGTCGGTGGCGTGCTCCTATTTATATCTTGCAACCCAGTTACCTACCGCCTGGGGGACAAGGTCATACGAAGAGGCGACCGACGAGATAGTGCGTTCCTGCTCGATGACTTCACGCACGACCTGCGCCTTGAACTCCTCCGAGTATCTCGCTGCTGGCATGGGATCTAACCTATCGGCTCAAGGGGAAGAAATACTCCCCCAGTCCGAGAAACACCACGCACCCCACTGAGAAACTCAATTGACATTACTCGTCAATACATACAATCTGACCGACCAGCCTAACCGCGCCAATATTACAAACTCAGATCACGACACCGTATCTTCCTTTCGAGCATAAAGCAACGCATTTGCAATCCAAGCTTGAACTTCTGCTTCATACCGTTCATACTCGCTTCTGTCATACCTCTCATTAACCTTCGAAAGCGCCATCAACTCAGTGAGACGGAGACGGTCGATCACCACCCCGTAGTCTTTCTCGCGAAGCCGAGCCCTCTCTGACGCGATGACGCGAAAATCTCGACCCACCTCCTCAGGCTGTTCGTGGTGCTGCGGAAACGGAACAAAAAGCAGTTCGATATACTTATGTGAAGGCACCTTAGTGAACCAGGAAAGAAAATGACCGTCAATGAACGACTTAATGGGTTTAGTATCCCAATTCCGGCCAGATGCAACCTGCCCGTACGCAACAATAGAACCGGACTGCCCGTCAAGAAACGGGCGCCATGCAACGATATCTACGGTTTCGTCTTTGGCATGAGGCGAAAGTCCCAAAGGTCGATATGTCGGTGCCACTGCGGTCCCCATTGACAACGCCAGGTCTTGGATCGCTTTAAGCATTCCCGAGCCGTCAGGTCGTGGGAAGCCGAACCAGTATGCACAGCCGCCTAAAACTTCGGCCGCTGTCAGGTACGATTCAATCTGCAGCACCTGCGCACTGCCTTTGAAAACATCATGATCATTCTGGGTCGGCAGCAAATCGGAGTGAATCGCCGAGATCAAAAGACAACAAACGTAGCAGTTGTGTGCAGCCTCCTCCGCATCATCATTAGGTTTTCGCCGTTGCAGTGCCCACTTACCATACTCTGATACAACCTCGAACGGATACCGACAGCCTAGCACTTGTTCACGGTAGGTAAGTTCCTCGTAGACACGTTCGGAAAGAGCGTCGTTTTCAGACTCCAGAATCTCCTCATCCACCGGTTCAGCGTCAACGTCAGTCAGAACAGTACCATGGTCAGACTCTCGAATAATAGCCTGGCTTCGAATCAGGTTCTGCTCGTTGGCAACGGATGTATTCAATAAGGCGACCAACTCAACCCAGTCAGCAGCGACGCTCCTCGTCGAGCGTTCGAAAGGCACATTAACTCGCATCTGAAAGCAACCCTTCGGAGTGAGCCTTTTTTATAGAATTAACCACGATCGTCACCGTACGAAGAACCGATTCTGCCTCGTCAAGTAAATCTGACTTTGGATCATAGCGTGCAATAATTCGAGAAACATCTTCAGAAGAATTGGCAAGTTGATAGAACGCTTTCTCGAACGCTCTTGCTTTGTCTTCCACGAGATCGAAAGCGCGGTTCAGATCGCGAGACATTTCAAGCTGATGCGTCGCCCGCTCACTTTCCAACACTTTAGTAAGACGTCCAAGATCAGGATTTTGGCTTCTAATAACCGCAGGCTCATCTTCTTGTCCGTAGAGCCATGACAAGAGGTTGCGCAGTTGAATCCGACGCGATGCAGGAACTGGTTGCGGAGGAAGTACCGAGTTATCATTCTCAGGCAGACCGAGATACTTTCGAACATTAGATGTAGAGAGTGCAGTGTAAAGATGAGAGAAATAGAAAGACTTCTTAGACCGGCGTTCACGATCAAAAAGTTTAGTATTCTCCGCTTGCTCTAGTATAACGACACCGTTTACAAGTCTGCATACTGTGTTGTGCCCGTCACCTAGCCTCCGGCTAACTTCATCGATATCATCTCCATCCTGAAGCCATGAGTGCGCAAATTTCGCTTTCGCATACGAGTCCCACTTAAATGCTCCATTAACGTGCTTAAACCCGATAAAGTCGCGTGCCTCATTCCGACTACCAACGTAGTTAACTTGAATTTCATCTGGTTTTGCGTTCAGATGCAGAGGTTTCGGCAGCGTCACCTTGAACCGCTGTTGGAGTTGATGATTTGCAATAATACGGAGGGCTGCAAGACGCCGATTTCCTTCTATAACAGTCCTTGTTGATTCCTCCACGATTAAAGGCTCGAAGTCAAGCCACCCCGAGTTCCCGATCGATTGGATCAATTCACCCAGGTCTGCCTGTGAGTAGAGGTAGGCGATTGCTTCTATTTCGTTAGCAAACCTTGCATCGGGGATACGCGGATTCTCGAGGTCGAGGATAAGTTCATCTGGCGATACTTGACTCAGCCGCGCCATCAGCGTCCTCCTTCTGTAGTGGTGGCTGCCATCCGCACAAGGTCGGTATGAGCGGACTCGATTTCCTCAGGAATAGACAACTCGGGCGAGAATACCATGATTTCACTAGCTTTCATTACGCGGTGAGCCGAGTAGTTCAGCGCAAAGAGACGCCTCCGATAGTTTGGGTAGAGCGTCGCCACTGTAGGAACATTGTCATAGGTGAGAATCCACTTTGCTCGATGCACACTCGCAAGGCAGTCGGCGAGAGCCTGATGGTCGGAGCTGTGGAATGCATTTAGATAAAGAGACCCTGCCTTCTCGAAGTATGGCGGATCGGCGTAAATAAAAGCGTCATCACGAGCTGAGTATCGCTCTATCACGCGACGGCCATCCTCATTAGAAACGGAAATACGGTCTGCATGTAATGAGATCAAACGAATACGCTCGGACAGGCCTTCACGGTTGAAACGAGCATCGATCTTATATCTGCCCTTTTGATTTTTCCCCCCGATGGGACCGCCGTTCAGAATTCCTGAACGATTAGTTCGATTGAGATAGAAAGTCGCGAATCCAAGCTGAAGATGGTCATCACGATCGGCGGTTAGATAGATTTCATGCTGTCTTTCCCACTCATCCACGGACAGCTCAACACTGTTGAGAAGAGCAGCGAAATCGTTGGCCTGAGTGACGACTGCGTTCCAGAATGCGAACACAGCGGGGTCGAGATCATTGATGACAATTTGCTCGACCTGACCTGATATAAGTAACGCAAGCGCTGCTCCGGCGCCTCCTGCGTAAGGCTCAATGTAAATACTTGAGGTGAGATGATTTACCCGGAGGATTGTACGAAGGCGCGAATATAGTAAGCCTTTACCGCCCGGGTAGCGTAGCGGCGAAATTGTCAATCGTTTACGTCCAGATACCACTGTCTGGGTCATGGCTTGAGAATCGCTTTCAACACTGCTTCAATGCTCGCCCAACATTCACGAACATCGTCAGGTGTAGCAAATATGTGATGGTTATGATTCGTTGCATCGAGGTGAGCCTTGGAACCTACAAAACCATAGCGCCCATCCCGGATCTTCTGGACGGGCTGAATGAAGGCGGTCCGCCCAGAGGATTTGAACTGTTGCTCGAGCCAGATGAGGCAGTTAGATAGGTACACGAACCCCCGCTCGTTAGAACTTTTCTTAATCTCCTCTCCCAATTCCTCGGCGTAAGCCTTGATTGTTTTCTCCAGAAAGGTCCTCAGCAGATCAAGTGTTGCATTGGGAAAACGCTGGATATTGATCGCCGATAGTTCCTTCAAGATCTCATGTATTGACACTGGAAATGAAGCAGGGACCGATAGGTTGTTTGTGTCGAGGTAGTTCTTTTTCTGGGGATACGGCTTTGGCTTGCTCTGTCCAACACCGCCTGATCCACACACTCCATTGTCTGAGGCTCCTCGTTCTGGTAATCCCTGATCTTGCTCACCGGAAGCAGAGCGCTTATGCTTCTTCACTGAGGTATCCAATACGTCGGAGTCTAAATTGTCCGATTCTCTGATTGCCGATCCATCACCTCTGCTCTCATCAATCAGTTCACGCAGGTTGTCCATATAATCGACATAACGCTTGCTTGACGCCTTGTTGAGGATTCGCGTGTTGATCACGCCGTCGTGAATGTCGCTCACGATTTTCGTCGCGACTCGTTTGAATAAGTCAGCATTTGCGACAAGGAGGACTTCTCCTGTGTCGTTCTGAATGTCAACCCCAACGAGGTTAAGGAACTTTTCGTTTTCGTAGAGACGCGCTAAGGTTGACACTGGGAAACGGCGTCTGCGTACATAATCCCCGAGACTCGGGTCTTCGTAATCGACATTGCGGAATAGTTCAAGAACTTTGCTTCGTGTAATGAATTTTCGGACGTCTATTGTTGGATACTGCGCGACCAACTCCTCTGGCGTTTTGCCGGCGTCTAGTTGCGCTTGGAAAAATGCAGCCTGCCTAGCAGGTCCCCATGCCACACGTTGATTGCCAGTGTGAAGCGCTGCGACGAGTTGGTCGGCATCATTTTGCGAAGGCGCCTTCTTCACAGTGATGTGACGGATCGCGTCACGATCAGGTACATACTGCGCGAGCTTTCCGATGCGTGCTTGATGGTCGGGTGCGAGGTATGGATTCTGGATTGCTTTCAGGGCAGCGACACGTCGGTTGCCTTCGATCACGATGAGTTGGCCGTTGCGCTCTAGGACAATAGGAACTTCGTGTGTCAACAAGCCTACTTTGGCTATACCTTCGACAAGACTCAGCGCTTTTTCGTTGGTGAACAAGTCCTGGACAATGTCGGACTCCGGCACTCCCTCAGGAATGTCAAGCCGAACGTTGTGCGGGTCAAGCCTGAGGTCGTTTACCACATCAACGACCATTTCCTCCCACGTAGACATGTCAATCATTACGCTCTCCACTCAGCATGAGCGCCCCGACCTGTAGGCAAACTATCGAGGTAGTCAGTTGCTAACACGATTCGGCTCTCCATATTTTTCTCAGCACATTTACTGCCTCGGATTATTTCGATGACAGCGCTTCAGAGGAGGCATCAGGATCGTCCATCTATACCTGTCGTCGGCAAGCCATCACTGACTAGTGTCGGTACGGCTTCAATGTTCGCTACACAGAAGTGTAGCAGTCTCCTCCATGGTGAGGACTTCGTCTTGTTTCATCATTTTCTCACATTCCCTTCTTTCGGGGCGTGGCATCAGGCTATCAGCGAATGTCGTCAGTGATCGATCCACGCAGAGATACGCTGCTCACCACGATGTGGTTCCGTCTGATCTGCCCCAGGGGGTGCCCCTATGTGGTGTGTCAAGCGGCTGCGGGTAGCCGTGTTGATGGCTGTGGGTCGCAGAGGGTGTCGTTGTGGATCATGGCGTGCAGGGTCAGGATGCGGCGGTAGGCCACGGCGAGGACGGCCTGGCCCAAGGCGGTTTGCCCTGGTAGCAGGCCCTCGATACCGGGTCGGAGCGCAGCGAGGCGAAGGTGGGCAGGAACATGGCTCGTTTGCGCCTCTTGTTGCCGCCGTGGGAGACGTGCTCGCCGCGGATCGATGAGCCCGATCTCCTGGTCACCGGTGCCAGGCCGGCGTAGGAGGCCAGCTGGGCTCCGGTGCCTGGAGGTCTTGCCCAGGGTCTCGGCCAGGAAGACTGCGGCGGATGGGACCCCGATCCCGGGCACGCGTGGTCAGTGCCTGGCAATGAGGGTGGGTCACCAGGCAGTGTCTCGACCTGGGCGGCGACATCGGCCCGCTGAGCGTGCAGGGCGATGAGCTGGCTCGCCAGGTGAGGCAGTGAATCGCTCCGGGGTTGTGGAGGCAGTGATAACACGGAAAGGATCGCTGCCATGGGACAGAAGAAGTACCCCGATGAGCTGTGCGAGCGGGCCACAAGGATGACCTTGGACGCGTTGGCCGACCCGGCGCGGGCCAAGGGCGCGACCCGCAGCATCGCCGACGAGCTGGGCGTCTACCCCGAGGCTCTACGCACCTGGGTCAAGAAGGCCCAGATCGATCAGAGCACCCAGCCCAGCACCACCACCGACGAGGCACAGCGGCTCAAGGAGCTTGAGAAGGAGGTCCGAGAGCTGCGAAGAGCCAACGCAATCCTGAAGAGCGCGTCAGCTTGTCTATCGCGGCGGAGCTCGACCGACCATCTCGTTGATCTGCCACTACATCGACTCCCGCAAGAAGGAGTTCGGGACCTGGCCGGTCTGCAAGGTGCTCACTGGCGCCGGAGTCAAGATCGCCCCGAGCACGTAACTCACGCCCGCTGTAGCCGGCCTCCTAGTGCCAGGGGCCTGCGCGACGAGGCCCTCAAGATCGAGATCAGACGAGTCCATGAGAACCAGCTACTCGGTGCTGGGGGCCCGCAAGATGCACGTGATGCGGGGCCGCCCTAAGGCCGCCGAGCGTCACGGTGCCGGTCACGTGGCCCGGTGCACCGTCGAGCGACTCATGGCAGACCTGGGCCTGCACGGCATCCGCCGTGCCAGGTCCCCGCGCACCACGCGCAGCGCGCCGCGAGAGCAGTGCCCGTCCGACCTCATCAAAAGGCATTTCAACGCGTTCAGGCCGAACGAGCTGCGGGTCGCCGACATCACCTATGTTCGTACCTTTTCCGGGTGGGTCTATGTGGCTTTCGTGACCGACGTATACTCCCGGAGGATCATCGGCTGGCAGACCTCCACCAGCCTGTACACCGACCTGGCCCTGGACGCCCTGAAGATGGCTGTCTAACAACGCAAACGCACCGGAGCTGATCTCTCTGGCCTGGTGCACCACTTGCGACCGCGGCGTGCAGTACAGGTCCATCCGTTACGGGGCCGCCCTGGCCGGCTGCGAGGCAGTCGCCTCTGTAGGTTCCAAGGGCGATTCCTTTCGGCTTTGCCCTGGCCGAGGCGCTGAACTCCTTGTACAAGGCCGAGCTCATCCTTTGGCCAAGGACGCTGGCAGGACATCGACGCCGTCGAGCTCGCCACCGCCGAGTGGGTCCACTGGTTCAACACCACCCGGCCACACTCCGCCATCGGGATGCGAACCCCCGCCGAGCACGAAGCCGCCTGGGCACCCGACCGCCACCGCCAGGAACAATCACAACCGGCAACCACCGGCACCAGATAAGCCATCCTCCGCAAAACTCCGGGGCTTGATGACAGATGCCCGCAGCTGCTTGGCCACCATATATGGGCACTCATGGCGTGCCTGCTCCGAAACCGACATATAAAATACGCACAGTTCCTCAAACAGTAAGGTCTCCCGAGTAAGGCATTTCGCTCGATCTATGTTCAAAGGATCACAGTAAGTGAACAGAACTTTGTGCATTCCCACAAACGTAACACTTCTCACTTCAATTTATCTCATGCTAAAATATAATTATGACACATTCTCCGGCAATTCTAGACATTTTTGTGGTTTGGCACCCCGACGACAAAGGAGGAAAAGAAGTATTCGAACGTCTATTAAAACACTACCACTCAAGCTCATTCTCCGGACTTTCGGGCGGCAGTGTAGAGGTATATTCTCGATGTAGCCAATGGAACGGTATCGAAAAGTCTCCCAGGCCGCTTTCTTCAAACGATCGCGGAGCGCCGTCACCAGCTATGTTCAATGTAATTATACCTGTAATCGGATCGGGACTTAATGAAGCTGTCAGAAATGATAAATCGTGGCAAAACTACATTTCCAAAATACTAGATATTTCAAATAGCTCAGCAACTAGCCATCCGGAGGATCATGACCCTAAGTTCTATGTCTGCCCAGTAGTTTTAAACGACTTTCATCCACGCGCCGGGTTACTAAACAAGTTAAGGCAGAGGCAGTTTATTTCATACCACTATTCCTATAGTGATTCAACAACGTATGCCGCCCCAGCCCCCTCAAATATAAACGTAGACACCGATAACTTCGCATTTGAATTACAAGTGAGTCAAGCAATTACACAATGCATCGACGAACGATGGAACATAAATAATCCTTTAAAGATATTTATTAGTCATACGAGACAAAAGTCTATCTGGGAAGAACGGAACTCTTCGGCGTCGATAGCGGAACGAGTTCAGGAGTACCTAGACGAGAATACGAAAATATTTCATTTCGTCGATTCTCATACAATACAAACCAGGCAAGAATGGAAGAACGTCCTCAAAGAAGAGGCGTCAAGTTGTGCTGTTTTGATGATTCGTACAGATGAATATGCTAATCGACGATGGACTCAACGAGAAGTGTTATTAGCCAAGAAAGCAGACAGTCCGATCGTCTGCCTCTCTGCACTTACATATGGTGAAGAATCAGGGTGTTACCTTCTTGACAATGTTCCGACCGTAGCCTTCCATGAAACGCGTTCGGATGACTCGATTTTTAATGCATTAGTCCGATTAGTTGATGAAGTGCTAAAATCAGCAGTATGGTCTAAAGTCAAGGAATTGTACTTAAAGTGTGGCTTCGACTGGACTCCTGTTAGGTCACCAGAACCTGCTACCGTGTCTGCCTGGCTGATTAAACACAGGAAGGCCGATCCCAACGATCGAAAACTATGGATAATTCACCCAGATCCTCCCATTACAGATATTGAATGGTCAACAATTAGGGATATCTGCAACCTAGCGGGGTACAACAACTCTACGCTCAAGATTCTAACTCCCCGAGAATTTAGTTCTTATGGAGGAGTGCTTAGATTCGGGGTGGATCCAGAATTTTCTGTTGACAGTAACGTGCTTACTGGTATCCAAATAGGTGTGTCATCATCCATCGTGGAAGACGATAATTCTGGGACACTAACTCGTTTTGGGCTGAACTGTCAGCATGTTGTGTATGCGCTAACGGAACTGTTTCAGCTCATCTTTATGCATGGTGGTTCCATTATCTACGGTGGACGCATTTTTCCAGATAAGGATAATCCTGGAGATCTAATTTCCCACATGGTGAAGGAAGCCGATCGATATAAAGCGGAGATTGAGCATCAGCAAAGAATGAATGAAGTCGGGATGCTGGCGGAAAGCCATATTGTTGGCTGCCCTGACGAAATAATGCAAGGGCAAGTATTCGTCAACTACATGCCATGGGGTTCTTTTGCTCAGACTTCTGAGCATACGATTCGCGAACAGTTAGACTCCATCAGAGTTGATGGGGGGCTGTATGTGATAACAAGTGACGGGAGAAAGCTGGACGTCAGTCAGGCGTTCGACCTGCTCCATTCGAGTACTGACGTGCCGTCCAAAAACTCTCCCGAAATGCTAACCTCTTTGCGTACGAACATTGTTAACGATTCCGATATGCGAATACTGATCGGCGGCTTGATCTCTGCGCCAGACAGCCCCAAGGTTAGTGGAACACTCGAAGAGGCATGCCTAACTGTAGAATCACATAAACCTCTCTACATTGCGGGCGGCTATGGCGGCGTAGGTGCTCTGCTCGCACGAGAGCTTGGCATTGTTGCCGACAGTTGCTTCCCTCCGATTCCAAGGTTAGACAAGCTGTCCAAGCAAGATCGGGATATAATCGGTCGTATAAAACGCGTTTGGCGGCCAACCTTGGATGGTCTATCTAAAAACGAGCGCCGACGCATGGCGTTAACTCATAGGCCTTCCGAGATGGTATCACTGATGCTAACTGGAATTACGGCTATTTGTCGCAGTAAAGAATGAATCTGTTCGCAGCGTGACCTGAGTTGCACAGTTTTGGGTTGGTTGGTGTTTCAGCTGGGGTTTTTCGTTGGAATGGTGGGGGTGGGGTAGTTGTTGTGGGGGGGGTGCCCCTATGTGGTGTGTCAAGCGGCGGCGGGTAGTTTCGTGGCTGGTT
>ERZ773073.1355-NODE-1355-length-11692-cov-15.668557_pt1 | contig 11692 bp, 8 predicted proteins | sample MGYA00580616_ERZ773073 | MGnify/ENA primary metagenome ERZ773073 (study PRJEB29015, sample SAMEA2737960) | human oral metagenome | biome: human oral; feature: human-associated habitat; material: dental | place: China | collected 2131 ...
CCGCCCGGCGCTCATGCTCCTTCGCATAAGCACGCCAGAGCGAGCCGTCAAGTACTGTCACAGAGTGACTTATCTGCATTCTCCGAAACTAGCGGCCTGTTCCGCCGTATACGGTGGCCTCGCCTTCGGCATCGAGCTCGAAGGCAGTGTGTACCGCGCGGACCGCCTCATCAAGCTTTGAAAGCTCGGTGATAACCGAGATACGAATCTCGGAGGTCGAAATCATCTCGACGTTCACGCCCGCATTGCTCAGCGCCTCAAAGAAGGTAAACGAGACACCCGGGTTGGTCTTCATGCCCGCGCCCACAAGCGAAAGCTTACCCACCGCCTCGTTATAAATAACCTCTTCAAAACCGATCTCGGCCTGGGTCTTCTCAAGTACCTGCAACGCCTGCGGACCCTGCGCCTGGTTGAGCGTAAAGGAAATATCGGTCACGTTCGGGCGGTCGGTCGAGACGTTCTGCACGATCATATCGATGTTAATCTTGGCCTCATTGAGCAGACCGAAAACCTTAGCGGCAGATCCGGGGATATCGGGCACGCCCACCACGGTAATTTTTGCCTGTCCACGGTCGTGCGCAACGCCAGAAATCAGGGGCTGTTCCAAGGGAATCTCCTTCACATGGGTGGGGGTTAGTTCCGCGGAATTTTCCGGGATAACAAGAGTGCCTTCAAGATTCGAGAATGACGAACGCACATGCAGTTTCAGATTGAAACGGCGGGCGTACTCCACGCTGCGCAGATGCAGAATCTTTGCGCCATTTGCCGCCATCTCAAGCATTTCTTCACTTGTGACAGTATTGAGTTTATGCGCGGTTGATACGATGCGCGGATCGGCTGTGAACACGCCGTCCACATCCGAATAAATCTCGCACACATCCGCATGAAGCGCCGCCGCAAGAGCGACCGCCGTAGTATCTGAACCGCCGCGACCGAGGGTCGTAATGTCACCGCTCTGGCGGTTAACACCCTGGAAACCCGCCACAATCGCAATGTTTCCGGCCTCAACAGACCGGCGAATACGGTCTGGATTGACCTCCACAAGCCGCGCCGCGCCATGCACGCCGTCAGTAATCATGCCCGCCTGGGAACCCGTGAAAGACTGCGCCTTCGCGCCTAGATCATTGACCGCCATCGACAGAATAGCCGTCGAGATGCGCTCACCCGCAGTCAGGAGCATATCGAGCTCGCGCGAGGGGGTAACGGTAGCGGTTACTTCAGCGGCAAGGTCGAGTAGTTCATCAGTGGTGTCACCCATCGCGGAGACGACCACGACCACATCATTGCCCGCTTTTTGGGTGTCCACGATGCGCTGGGCGACGCGTTTGATACCCTCGGCATCCGCGACGGAAGAACCGCCGAACTTTTGGACGATCAGGCTCATTGAATTCTCCAGGTCAGTATTGAGTATGCCACCGGCTAGTTTACCGGCTCTTTACATAGTAGGCGGGTGCGGCGCGCGGTGGGAATTGTGCACGTATGTGTATTAGAACGTGAAATATGAAGAACTGTTACGTAGGACTCTGCGGAACCGAGCGGTGCACATCCCACTTTTACATAACGGCAGGGCTTATTAGCTCCACGGGTTAACGTATTTGGCACCGGGCAGAGGCGGAACCTCCGGGGTAGGCGTGCGTAAGGGCTCCTCCTGTATTTTACGGATGCGCGCCTCATAATCCTCCGACCGGTGCGCGTGGATGCGGTAGGCATCAGCGCGCGTAATATCCACCGGAATCTGCTCAGCCTGAGCCGCCGATTTATGGGACTCGGGCGGGGTCTCTTGAGGGGAATCTGGCGTGTCTTCGGAACTCGGGGCGTCTGCATGGGCAGAATTATCGAGCGCCTGTTCGATAAGCGCCTCATCCACAGTGGTCTGCGTGCCAGGTGAGGGGGAATTATCCGCACGAGAATTATCGTTCTCCGCGTCGCGGGGGTTGTCAGAGGAAGAGTCCTCGGGCTCACCCTGGGAATCGTCAAGGTCGTCGAATATGCTCCCGCTCCAGCGTTTACGCGGCGCCTTTGGTTCAGCATCAGCGCGTTCACGTTCCGTCTGCTCTTCTTCAACCACCTGCTCAAAATCTTCGGCGGCATTCGCCTGAGCGATACCCGCGCCTTCGCTGATCACGCGGCGCCCCTCAAGCGCGCGCCCGAGCGTAATTTCGTCTGCATATTCCAAGTCGCCGCCAACGGGCAGACCGGATGCCAGCCGTGAGAGGCGAATACCCAGTGGAACCAGCATTCGCGAAAGATAGGTTGCGGTCGCTTCGCCCTCAAGGTTAGGATCCATCGCCAGAATAATCTCTTGAATACGCTCATCTGCCAGGCGCGAAACCAGCTCACGAATGCGCAGCTGCTCGGGTCCAAGCCCTGCCAGCGGGTTAATAGCCCCGCCCAGCACATGGTAACGCCCAGTGAAGGAACGGGTGCGTTCAATCGCCACCACATCCTTGGACTCCTCGACCACGCAAACCAGACCCGGGTCACGCCGATCATCGCGGCAGATAACGCACTGCTTCGTCTCCGAAACGTTGCCGCATATTTCGCAAAAGCTCACACTCGATTTGACCTTCGAAATCGCGTTGGTCAGGCGTGCCATATCTGAGGCGTCAGAGTTGAGAATATAGAAGGCGATGCGCTGCGCCGACTTGGGGCCCACCCCCGGCAGGCGACCAAGTTCATCAATGAGATTTTGGACTGCGCCCTCGTACATGCTTCTCCTCGTCTGTGTGTGTTGTGAGCGCGTTGTGCCGCGCTAAATCTGATGGAGCGGACGTTCGTCGATCACCTTGCCGCCAATAATCTTTTCGATGGCGCGCAAACCGATATGAACGCTATTCTCAATTCTTTCGTCGTCATCAGAAACGACATCTTCTTCATCGCTCTGCTCCTGCTGCGCGCGTTGTCCGCGTGCCGGGGCAGTCTCCTGCTCGGATTCGGCGGGCGGCTCTTCGGGTTTTGTGTCCGCTGAATCCGGCCGCTGAGCCAGGGGTGGTAAAGGTGAGACCGGGGCGGATGCGGCAGCCTCCCGAGCCGGCTTATTCCCCGCAGCCAGCGGTGCAGATGCGCTCGGCACCGGAATATTGCTGAACTCGGCATTCTCGGCGGTATCTACAGACTCAAGGGAAACTGAGGGGGAAGAGCTCTCACCCTGCGTCTGACCCGGATCCGGCGCGGAATCGTCCACCGGTTCATTGCGGCTACCGGCATCCTGGGGATCTGTATTACCGTTATCCCCGCCCTGTTCGTGCGGACTCGGAGAATCCTGCTGCGGAATCCCGCTGCCCGAGGCCGCGAAGGAATCGCGCTCGCCAAAACCGCCCTCGGGAACCCGTGTATTCCCGCTATCTTCGGGTATTTCAGGGGGTACAGGCTCGGTTTCGGGAGGCAAGTTCGCTTGCGCCTCCGAGGATGTACCGGGTTGAGACGGGGAATCTTGAGGCGCTGTATCTTGCGGGGAAGAACCGGGCTGTGATGCTGCGGCGGGCTGGCCCTCAGCCGCATCATCCGGATAGGAATCCTCGGAATCTTGCGGGATAGGCGCGACCTCCCAAGCCGTAATGGGCGCATCCACGTTGGTTGTACCCTGTGATGCCGCCTCTTGCCCGGACGAGACGGGCTGCCCGTGACGGTTCCACGCATCCACGCCGCCACGCGGGCCGTCAGCAATCGGCGCGGGATCAGAAGATTCCTGGTTCGCGGCGGGTGCCTGGGCAGGTCGCGCATCTGGCTGGGCTTGGGGACGCGCAACCTCGGCACGCACACGCACCTGCTCACGCAGAAAATCGCTCACGCGCGCGCTCAACTCCGGCACAAAAGAAGCGACCGCCTTGAGCGTAGGCATATCTGCCCGCACATACAGTTCGCCGCTGATCAGACGCACGGGCTCAACCTGCAACAGTTTTTCGGATGCGCCCGGCGCACTCACCCGCGCGATCACGGCACGCCAGTTGGCACGCACCGAGGCAAGCGGGTCTTCTGCATCCGCGACGGTAACGCGCTTGACGGGAGTTTCCTGCGCGGCGGCCGACGGTTCTGAGGGAGCCGAACGGGACGGTTTGGGCTCCGAAGGCGCACCTTCGGAAGATCCTGTACTCCCTGCGGCAGGGGCCAATGGCGCGGAGTTCTGAGGCGCGGAACCCTGAGACTGTTGATTCTGGGGCGTCCCTTTTTGCTCGCCTTCCGTTTCAGACTTAGACACCTGCTGATTCGTGTTCTGCCCTAAAACGGGGCCGCGATGCTGCGCCGATGCGTTCATAGCCTCGGCACCAGCCGCCTTCTTTGATGCTCCGACGCTTGCAGCTAATGGGGGATCGGCATGGTGCGCGGGAGCTTGACGTTCGGCGGAACCGCTAGCGCTGGGCGATACGTTATTCTGCGCGGCGGAAGGCGTACTCTGACTCACTGCGGGATTTCCCGAGCGTCCCCCGCGTTGAGGCGCACCCGCACCACCGGCGGCAAGACGACGTTCGAGCGCATCCAGCCGAGAGGTCAAGGCGGTGAGATCGCCGCCAGCACCGCCCGGGCTGCCCGCAGGAACTAGCAGCCGCGCACATAGCAGTTCAAGCTGCAGCTGCGGGTTGGTGGCACCGGTCATAGAGTTAAGCACTTCGTTTACGGTGCTCGCTGTGCCGGTCAGCTGGGCCGTGGTGAAGGCTTGCGCCTGCGCTTTGAGGCGTTCTATCTGGTCGGCGGGAACGCCTTGCAGAATCTGCGCGGCATTCTGCGGTACTGCCTGCACCACAATCAAATCGCGCAGGCGTTCGAGCAGGTCTTCGACGAAACGGCGGGGGTCTTGCCCGGTCGCCACCACCCGCGAGACCGCCTCGAAGAGGGAAGGCGCATCCTGGGTTGAAAACGCATCAATCACGTTGTCGAGAAGCTGGGCGTGCGTATACCCAAGCAGGGCGACCGCGCGGTCGTAGCTAATGCCGGATTCGGTGTTGGCACCGGCGATAAGCTGGTCAAGAATGGAGAGCGAGTCGCGTACGGAGCCGCCGCCAGCACGGATGACGAGTTGAAGCACACCGGATTCGACGGGTACGTTCTCTTCGCTGCAGAGCTTTTCGAGATAAGGCAGAAGAACTTCGGGCGGTACCAGCCGGAACGGGTAGTGGTGGGTACGCGAGCGGATGGTTCCGAGAACCTTATTTGGCTCCGTGGTGGCGAAGATGAATTTGATGTGCTCGGGCGGTTCTTCCACGATTTTGAGTAGGGCGTTGAACCCTTCGCGGGTGACCATATGCGCTTCGTCAATGATGAAGATTTTGTAGCGGTCGCGCACGGGTGCGAGGGTTGCACGTTCACGCAGGTCGCGGGCATGGTCTACGCCGCCGTGGGATGCCGCATCCATTTCGATGACGTCGAGGGAGCCGCCGCCGTCGCGGGAGAGTTCGCGGCAGGAGTCGCATACGCCGCAGGGGGTGGGGGTTGGTCCTTGGGCACAGTTGAGGCAGCGTGCCAGGATGCGTGCGGAGGTGGTTTTGCCGCATCCGCGCGGACCTGAGAAGAGGTAGGCGTGATTGACGCGGTTGTTGGTGAGTGCGGTAATGAGCGGTTCGGTGACGTGTTCTTGCCCGATGACTTCGGCGAAGGTCTCGGGGCGGTAACGGCGGTAGAGTGCTGTGCTCACGGGTGACCTTCTGGTTGACGATGCGGGGTTCTACACTATTTTAGTTCACGGATGCGCGCTTGGGGCTTGGTTTCGTCATCGGCGTGGGATGGTTTATGCCTAAATTCTCGCCTGTGAGAAATGGCAGGCAGGTTATCTCAGATAAGTCTCTTGAAGGCATAAAGCGGGAGCATTTTCTTCATTCGGGAGCAATTAAAGTGCTCCCGAATGAAGAAAACGCTCCCAAAGTCTAGAAGAACCTAGAATCCACCTTCGACGCTGAAACGGAAAACATCATTTTGCCAAAAAACACTAGAAACCCAGAAACACTTGCCCCTCCCGCCCCAAGGGAAACGAGATGATGGGCTTTTATATATACATTCCTCACGAACGCCTAAGGGTGTCATGGCTGCGAGGAACGAGTCGGCCATGACGGGTTCCCTTGTTAAAGTGAGGAGGAATGTATACATAAAAGCTGTGTAACAGCATGCGAAGTTTAAGGTAAAAACCTCTTACGCAACCGCTGAAGCCTCAGATTCCGAGCGCGCGAGGAAATAAATCTGAGGTTGAAGCCGCGAAGCGTGAGCGGAGCGGGCGCGTGAGCGCACTATGACGGTGTGTTTCTGTTGCGAATGTTTTTGGATATAAAAAACCTCTTACGCACCCGTCATAGCTCGAATACCCTTGCTACCTTCCGGTCCTGGGGGAGTTTTCCAAGATAACGCCACGTAAGAGGCACGTACCAGTCTACCTGATTTTGTGGTGGTTGTGAACTTGGTGTCGGGGCCTTGGGGTGCCTAGTGGCATTGGGCACTTTCGTTGGGGCAGAATTGCCTTAGTGTTGGGTTCCCTGTATAGTTTTATCCGTTCGCCCTTTTGGGTGTTTTATTGGAGGATTCGCCTAGCGGCCTATGGCGCACGCCTGGAACGCGTGTTGGGTTCACGCCCTCGGGGGTTCAAATCCCCCATCCTCCGCTCTTTCCCCGGCTTCGAGTTTTCGAGGTCGGGGATTTTTGTGTTTGGACGCGCTGACCGGGTTTTATTGTGGCTTTGTGCCGTGTGTTGTGGGCGTGGCTTTTCGGCCTGGGGGAGCGGCATTTTAGAATGTAGATATGATTTTCAAGAAGGTTGGTTCTTCGCGCCCGTATCCTGAGCATCATTTGTCGCATGCTGATTGGGGTAATGTGCCTCCGCAGCAGGTGCGTCTTGATGCGCTGATTACGACGCAGAAGACGCTTGACCTTGAGACGCTGCTTGCGGAGGATTCCACGTTTTATGGGGATTTGTTTCCGCATGTGGTGAAGTGGCGTGATGATTTGTACCTGGAGGATGGGGTGCATCGGGCGTTGCGTAATGCTTTGCATCGGCGTGCGGTGATGTATGCGCGGGTGCTTGATTTGGATCAGGTTCCGGGTTTTTAGCCGGATGCGCTTTCGCTCCTCGTAGAGCCAACTTGTGGAGATGAAGAAAACCCCTGACGTAGCGGTCGGGGGCTTTCGCGTTTAACGCTGGTTCGTTTTCTGTCGGACGGGGGGGGGCGAGTGTCTTTAGGATGCGACGGTTAGGTTGGTCGTTTTCTCGCTTTTGTTTGCTTGAGTTTCTTCGATTTTGAGGGGGTTTCCGTCCGCATCAAACCGGGCGCCCAGCCCCATCTGGATGAACCTGATGGTACTTTGAATCTGGCGTTCGCGGGTTTGTACGTCGGGGGCGTCTTCGGCGCGTCCGGCGCTTGAGGAGAGCGAACCGTGCACGAGCATCGCGAGTTCGCGAATGTCGTTTTCGGGTATGTATTTTTCGGTGATGGCGTCGGAGAGGATGTTTGCCAAAACCATTTGCAGTTCGCTTACGTGTTTGCCGAGGCGCGCGTATGATTCGGGTGAGAGCATGGAGCGCATGGCGGGTCCGGGGGGAAGGTGCCTGCGGGCGAGGTCTTCGATCTGCAGGCGAATATAGACGGCGAGCTGATCGATGGGGTTGGTGACTCCGGCGAGCCCTTCGTCGAGTTCGTGCAGGAACCGTTCGGTTTCGTCAAGGGCGTAGGCAACCAGGAGTTCGCCCATGTCAGCGAAGTAATTGTAGACTGCTGTGCGACCAATACCGGCGTTTTTGGCGACGTCGGTCATGGTGAGTCCGGGGAGTCCTCGGGAGTAGAGGAGCTTCCCGAAAGATTCGAGGATAGCGCGTTTGGTGTTTTCGCGCTGAGCGGCGTTTGTTGCGGCAGAAATACGAGGCATAGTGACACTTTACCGCAGAACGTCAATAAATTGCGACTGCGGCACAAAAAATTACCGAAAAACTTGAGATATTTCTCAACGAGCGCATCACGCCCTGACTAGGAGTAAAAATATTGTGCCCGAAAATTTAAGAGCCCCGGCTCAGAGATAGCCCAGTCGTGTGGCGGCGCGCAAATCGTCCCGAATCAAAGAGGTCAGCGGATACCCACGATGCCCCTGCTTTGGCAGAATACGCAGCATAGTGCGTGCTTGCCGTCCCCGGTAAAATTCTTCACCCTCATGGGCTGCACGCTGCGCTGACCAGATCTGACCTGCAGAAGCCGGTGCCTTGCCGTCGCGGTCTCCCACATGCCAGCTGAGCAGCATCCCGTTTAGGGAGCGGCTGGGCCCACGGAAACGCTGCGGAATACCGTCGGAACCGCCTCCACCGATCATGGATGCGCCCCCGCCCAGCAGCCAGTCGTTGGAATGCGACAACAGTTCGTAGGTAATAAATTCCGCTCCGCCCGAATACCCGGCAAGCCAGATGCGCGTGCGATCGTATCCGTATCGTTCGGCGAGGTCGGCGGTAAGGGCACGAAAAACACGGCCGTTCCTGCGGGCACGCACCCACCAGGTGGTTGTGGGGTCATTGAAAACGGGTGCTTCAAGGGTTCCTGGTGCCAGCACGGGCACGCACAGCATACGGTGTTCGCGGGCAATATCGGCGAGGTCGCGGCGCAAACTGGAGGTGCGGCTGAGCAGCCTGCTGTTGGAACGAAGTAGGTAATCGCCGTCGAAGAAGAAAAGAATTCCGGGCGGCTCGGTCTGGGCAGCCTCAAGATAGTGTGCGTTATCGACCCGATAGTGCAGGGTTCGTCCGTAGGCACGATAGGGGAGGTACCCGATGAGTTCGCTGGAGGAAACGAGCAGGGGCTCCAGAACCGAACCGGCGCGGCGGGCACCGCGCATCGCCGCCGAAATGCTTCGGGGCAAACGCGGGATGTGCGCGGTTGTGCGGCGCACGGATGAGCGAGCAGGTTCTTGGTGACCCATATTTCTAGTTTAAGAGGCGGCAGCCTGCACCGTAAAAAGGCTCGTGATGCGAATAAAGCGGCGAAACTACGCTTTATCACCTCAGGAGCCTTTTAGGTTCTCACTCAAACGGAGTTACTGGGTAAGATAGTGAGTGCTCGGGTGGCAGACGAGCATAATCTCAAAACAACATTCACATCAAACCTTTCAGGGAGAACTATGTCTACACCCGCTAAGGCACCGCAGGATATTACTACCCCGCCGTGGGCGAAGCGCCGCAGCTATTTTGATCTGCTGCTGGGCGCATCCTGCGTGATTCTGATTATTTCGAATATTGCGGCTACGAAAGGTATCGAATTCGGGCCGCTCCCATTTGAGCTTCCGCCGTTCACGAACGGCAACTTTATCCCCAGTGATGGTGGTTTCTTCTTGTACCCGCTGGCCTATGTACTCGGCGATGTGCTCTCTGAGGTGTACGGGTTTAAGCGCGCTCGCCGGGCTATTATCGCCTCGTTTGTGGCGGCGGCGTTCGCTGCCGGATGCTTCCTGCTGACTGTTGCCCTGCCGCCCGCCAGCTACTATGAGAATCAAGAGGCGTTCGCCATTATTCTCGGTCCCGTATGGCAGATTTTTGCCGGGTCGCTGCTGGGGTATTTGACGGGTCAGCTTCTGAACGCATGGGTGATGGTTGCCATGAAGAAGGCCACCTCCGGGCGGTTTATGTGGGCGCGTATGATCGCTTCAACCCTCGTGGGCGAGCTGGCGGATACCATTATTTTCTGTGCGATTGCTTCGCCTATTCTGGGGATTACTAGCTTGGATCAATTCATCAGCTACACCTTGGTCGGGTATGTGTATAAGTGCCTGGTTGAGATTGTGCTCATGCCTATCAGTTACCCGGTGATTGGCTGGTTCAAACGGCACGAGATCGAGTACGACGGTTAGGCTGATGCCGCACACCGCCGTGAAAAATTGATGATGTGGCGAGAAGCGGATGGGTTGTCTGCTTCTCGCCATTAATATTTGTGGCGCTGTATCCTTGTGCGGTGGGTGGCGCATCTTATGCACAAATTTGCATTACATCGTGGAACACCCAAAAATAACCAAACTCTGAGAATCATAGGGAAAATCTGTTTCGCCACGCACAAACCCATGCAAAAAGTTGCATAGATGATGCTCGACGCGGGATAGTTATTCGATACGCCTTTGCCACATTTGCTGCAGACCGGGTACCGAGCCGCGCTCGGTTTCGACGCGACATACGAGGGCAGGCGCCCAACCGATGAACGAAAAAATGGAAAGCACCACCTGATGAGTAAAGCACAGGACGCCTCAGCACCTAAGACGGCACCGGCAGAAAACGGCGAACTGAAACGTTCCCTCTCGCACGGTCAAATGACTATGATCGCGATGGGTCTCGCCCTGGGGACCGGCCTCTTTCTGGGCTCTGGTTCCGCCATCAAAATTGCGGGACCCGGTGCTATCATCGCCTACGCTGTTGGGTCCATGATCGCCGCTATTATCGCGGCATGCGCGGGCGAAATGGCGGTTCGCCACCCCGTTCCCGGCGGGTTCGGCACTATCGCAACCAGATACCTCAGCCCCTACGCCGGGTATATTGGCCGTTGGGCGTATTGGGCAACTACCGTGCCGCTGACCGGCGCCGAACTCGTGGCGGTTGGCAAATATTTCTCGTATTGGTTCCCCGCAATTCCGCTGTGGGTGACGGTGGCAGCCTCCGGCGTCCTGATTCTCATCCTGAACCTGGTGAGCGTTAAATCCTTCGGCGCCCTCGAATTTTTCCTCTCTTCCATTAAAGTAATTGCGGTTATCGTCTTTATTGTGCTGGGGCTGCTTCTTGTGTTCGTTGGTCTGCCCGGGCACGCTGCGGCGGGCACCGCAAACCTCGTGAACGACGGTGGGTTGCTTCCCAACGGAATCGGCGCCGTCTGGGTTTCGATGGCAATTGTGATGTTCTCTTTCGGCGGTGTTGAGATGCTTTCCATCTCCGCCGCAGAGGCGCAGAACCCGGCGCGTTCGGTGCGTACCAGTGTCAAGGCCATGATCTGGCGGCTCTCCAGTTTCTACGTGCTCTCAATGCTGATTATTCTGTGCCTGATGCCCTGGCAGCAGGCGGCGCAGACCGGCAAAGACCTCAGCCAATCGCCCTTCGTGATGGTGTTCTCTGAACTGGGCATTCCTTATGCGGCAGATATTACCAACTTCGTGATTCTGATCGCTGCGCTTTCGGGCGCGAACGCCTCGCTGTATGCGGCAACCCGCCTGCTCCACGCGCTTGCGGGCGATAAAATGGCACCCACGTTTGCGGGCACCACGAACCATAACGGCGTGCCCGTCACCGCGCTTATGCTCTCTTTCCTGGGTGTGGTGATCGCATCTGTCATGGCGGTGGCAGAAATCAGTAATATTTTCGAGCTGCTGATGGCCCTGGTCACTCTATGCGTCCTGGTGGTTTGGATTATGATTCTGCTGACCTATCAGGCATACAAGAAGCACCAGGGGAACTCCTCAGGATTCACTGTCTGGGGTGGGCGCATTACGGCGGGCGTGGGGCTTGCCGGGGTGCTTGCCACACTGGTCGCTCTTTTCATGCTTCCCGATTCGAGCGCCGTAGTATCCGTGCAGGTGGGCGTGGTGTTCTTCGCCATTATCTCCGTTTTCTACGTGGTGTTGGCGAAAAAACGCGGTGGTTTCCCGCGTGCCGATCTTGACGCGCTTGCCGAACAACAGAAGGAAGACGCATAGCCTGTTGCTATACCACGAGCAGATAGTATTTTGACGAGAAGATAGCGCTATCTTCTCGTCAAAATACTAT
>ERZ773073.1363-NODE-1363-length-11640-cov-21.047562_pt1 | contig 11640 bp, 11 predicted proteins | sample MGYA00580616_ERZ773073 | MGnify/ENA primary metagenome ERZ773073 (study PRJEB29015, sample SAMEA2737960) | human oral metagenome | biome: human oral; feature: human-associated habitat; material: dental | place: China | collected 2131 ...
CAAACGCGAATCAGGATACGCTCCCCGCCCCGAGACGGGTGAATCCGTTCTCCGTTACCACGGCGTCGACGGGAAGATCGTGCGGTTCGCTGGGCAGCGTCGGCAGCACCTCGTCGGCGTTCGCCAGTGCCCAGACAGGTGTCCCGGACGTGCGGTGGTGGAGCGCGCGGTCGTACCAGCCGCCCCCCATGCCCAGCCGGGAGCCGTCGCGGGAAACCGCCAGGCATGGCACCACGATCACATCCGCCTGCCCCAGGGCCTCGATTCCCAGGGCGGGGCCGGTGGGTTCTGGAATACCTGCCCAGCCTGGACGGAGTTCGTCGGTGGCCCAGGCCCAGTCCGGTTTCCTGGACAGCTTCGGGAGAAGCACCTGCCAGCCCCGTCTGCGCAGCTCCTCGATGGCGGCCAGGGTGCCGGGTTCGTGACGCCGTGAGGCGTAGATGGCGATCACCCCGGGATCCGGTAGCTGGCCCAGAAGTGCATCGAGGCGGGCCGTGTCGAGTTTCTGCCAACCGGTCTCGTCCAGTGCCCTGCGCCGCGCGGTGATGGTCTCTCGCAGCGCGCCCTTCTCATGTGTGAAATCCATTGGCCTATCGTAGAAACATGGCGCTTTTCGGTCGCAGGAAGCATGTGGAAGAGGAACCTCAGAACGTGGAGGAGACCCCCGTCCCGACCCTTCCTCCGCCGCCCGAGCCGGATCTCAACGGCCTGCGCCGCGTCCAGGACCACGTCGAGTACCTGCTGGAGCTCGTCGAGCCCCTCAAGCCATTCGGCATGTCGGTGCTGGAGGCCTGGAACCAGGTGATCTGCGAGGACATCGACTCCATGATCAACGTTCCACCGAACTCGACGAGCAAGGTGGCGGGCTATGCCGTGCGCGCCGCCGACATGTGGGACAACGACCAGCTGGTGGAATCACTTCAGCTCGTCACCGGGACGGAACACCTCGGGGTGGGGCAGGCCGTGCCCGTAGACGTCGGCGCGGTGGTTCCCCGCGGCACCACTGCGGTCCTGCCCCACTCCTACGCGACGATCGCGGGGGAGCGCATCGAGATCATCCAGGAGGTGACCGAGGGCGAGTACCTGCGGGCGGCGGGCGAACATCTCGCGGTCGGGGACCGGCTGCTCTCCGAGGGAGATGTGCTCACCGACCGCAGCGTCGGGATGCTGGCCGCCGCGGGCATAGACAAGGTGCTGGTGCGCCCCAGGCCGCGCGTGGTGGTGGTCAGCTCCGGCGCGGACCTGGTGGAACCGGGGGAGAGCGTCGGCTATGGCGAGTCCACGGATGCCAACTCGTTCCTGATCTCGGCCGCGGCCCGGGCAGCCGGGGCGACGGTCTTCCGCGTCGCCGTGCACTCCAACGACAAACAGGAACTGAAACAGGCCATCACCGACCAGCTGATTCGTGCCGACCTGGTCATCTCCACCACCGGGGGGCGCCGCGAGGAGTACGAGGCGGTGGCCGAGGCCATGTCGGAGCTGGGGCTGGTGGATGCCGTCGAGGTGGCGATGTCACCGGGACGCACCCAGACCTTCGGCCTCATCGGCGAGGAACGCGTCCCGATGGTGATGCTGCCCGGGAATCCCGTGTCGGCCTACGTGTCTTTCCAAGTGTTCGTGTGGCCGCTGCTGCGGCGTCTCATGGGTGCCGACGTACGTCGCAAACCCGTCAGGGCCATAGCCAGGACCACCATGCGTTCGATCTGGGGGCAGCGGCACCTGCTGCGTGCCGAGGTCATCGACGACGGGCGGCTACGCACTGCCACCCGGATCAGCGATCCTTTCGCCATGGCGGAGCTGGGGCGCGCAAACGCTTTGATCGTTTTGGATGAGGACACCGAGTTGGTGCGTCCCGGAGAAGCCGTTCAATGCTGGCTCCTAGACAAATCCTGAATTTTTTTCAGGTTTCTCGGCGGGTCGGCGGCGCGCCGCGGAGGCGAATCACGTCAGTGTTGTTTAACGTGTGATCGTGCTCGCGGGAATTGTCATCAGTGTGTTGGTCTTGGCCGTCTTGGCCTTCGGCCTGCCCTGGTTGTCGGTGCACAGGGACGACATCGATGCCCTCGACGGGGACCCGGCGGAACGTTTCTCCGGCTCCATGCGGATCCTGCGCGAGAACACCATCACCGACTACGACGAGAATGAGCCTCCCGTCGAGGTCTCCACGCCCCTGACCCGCAGGGCCGAGCTCACCGAGCTGCGCCTGATGGCGCGTGCGGCGGCCACGCGGCGACGGCGCATGGTCACGGTGCTCGGGACGATGACCCTGCTGTGCCTGGGCCTCAACGTTTTCAATATCGTGCCCGGCTGGGCAGTCGCGATCCCCGTCGTCGCACTGGTGGCCTTCTTGGTCTCCGCCCGGGCCGGTGTGAAGCAGATGCACCGCCGCTTCGACGAGAAGGCCGCCCAGGTCAGGGCGGGCTACACCGACGGCGAGTCCACCTCGATGATGAAGGCCGTCGGGGATGAGGAAACCTCCCACGAGTTCTCCGTCGACCTGACCGCGCCAGAGACGACCGGTCCGCTGTGGGACCCGATCCCCGTGATCACCCCCACCTACGTCTCGAAGCCGCTCGTGCCGCGGACCGTCCGCACCATCGACTTGTCTGCCCCCGTCACCAACGCCGCCATCATCCCCACCGCTGACCGCCCGGAGGGACCGAAACCCCGACGGGCCGCCCCGGCCGACTGGGACATGGAGGAGGAGAGCCACTGGCCCAGGGCCGTGGGACAGTGACGATTTGCCACACCGCCGGATGCCGGTGCTACCATCGTCCGGTACTCGGGGCTATGGCGCAGCTGGTAGCGCGTCTCGTTCGCAATGAGAAGGTCAGGGGTTCGAATCCCCTTAGCTCCACCACAAGCGACTTACACGAAACATCACCCAAGTGAATGTGGGTGCCGCCCTCCGGGAGTTCTTCCTGGAGGGTCTTTTGGTTGCCGGGGAGCTGGGTGGTGGCAGCCCAGCTGGTGTCATCGGGGTGGCCGTGGGTGGTCCACCATTAGGCCAGTCCGGTGCTGGAGTCGGCCAGGACGCGGCCCTAGGCGGTGATGCGGCGTTCTTGTTCGGCAGGGTCGAGGAGCACGAACGCGGGGTGGGTGATCTCGCACACCACCGTCAGGGTCTGTTGGTGGGGGTCGTGGATCATGCCCGCCCCCGTGGTCGGGTCGGTGTACTCACGCAGCCGCGCTTGGTCGCCGGGCAGCGCGAGGGTTCCTGCGGGGCGTGGGGTGACGATGCGACGCCGGTAGAGGAGCTGGCCGATGGTGGTGCGGTAGACCCACCAGCCGGCCACGGGCACCCACTCAATGACCGGCCGTCCCGCGATGGGAATCCAGGTGAGGAGGGCGGCGGTGGCCCAGATAGGGGCGGTGTAGGCCAGCAACATCCCGCCCCCGGCGTACAGGGCGGTGATGATGGTGGCGATCGCGACCCCGACGGTGACGAGCTGGGCCGTAGACAGACCAAGCAGGATGCCGCGGCGGGTGAGCCGGGAGAACTTCACCGGCACCAACTCCGAACCAATCGCATCCGGGTCGTGGCTGTTGTTCTTGTCGCGGCGGCTCATGACTGTGGTTCCTTCCCTGCACTCGACGATGGCCGCGGATTGTCAGCTGGGGGTGGTTTCGGCATCGGCTTAGACGGTGCCACATGCTCACCCCCACCCGGCGAGGACGACTCTCCGATGCCTGTGACTGTGACCCCGGGTGGGTTCCGCGGCCGGTGGCGTGCTCGGCTGCGGCGACGTAGGAGTGTTCCCACTACGGTTACCGCCATCTGCGTTATCGGTGGGTGTGGTCTGTTGTGGCGGCGTTCCACCGGGTGCCGGGGGAGCGTTCCCACTCCTGTTCCCGCCGGGATTGCCTCCGCCGTCGTGGTTGGTGGGGGCGTGGTCGGCGGCGTCGGCCGCGGTCTCGGCCTGCTGACCCACTTCGGTGCCGGCTTTCGGGCCCGCGGTGGCGGCATCCTTGGCAAGCTGCACCCCGACCACGGCAGCAGCCGCAGGCCCCGCAGCGGCAGCAGACCCACCCGATGCCGCGCCCGACCCGGAAGCCGCGGAAGCCCCGCCAGTGCTAGCCCCGGCTTCGGCACTGCCCTGGGAGGCTGAGGGGTTCGGGGTGCTGGGTTTCGGCGGCTGCTTCCCGCCACCATCGCCGTTGCCGCTGTTGTTGCTGTCGAGGACCTTGGGGGCCCGGTTGCCGGTCCGGTAGCGGGATGGGCCGGTTGAGATAGTTCTTGGCGTCCTGCTCGGCGCCGATCGCGTGGTACATGTCGAAGCCGACGAAGCTGATGAACCGGTAGGTCAGATACGGGGCGAACGCGGCCATCGCCATCAGCACCACCCCGGCCAGCGGGTCACTGATCGACGACAGATCCCCATCGATCGGCGCGGTGACCTGGGTGATCGCGACCAGGAACATCACCACCAGCACGAGCTTGGAACAGATCAGCGCGACCACGAACATCGCCCACTTGCTGATCCACCCCAGAGTGGCGTCCCACGAGGAGCCCGACAAGGCGAGGGGTGCAAACAGATCGCGACCAGCAGCAGGGCCTTGCGGACCAGCGGGGAGAGCCACACGATCGCTGCAGAGGTGATCGCAAGACCAGCGAGGAGGATCGTGATGATCGCCCCGACCCCGGGGCGGCGATATTGATCCCCGCCAGCCCGCCGGCGAGGATTGTGATCTTCTCGCCCATCGATTCGGTGGTTTCCCCGGCGGCTTGGACGATCCCGACACACAGCTGGTCGACCACCTCCAACAGCAGACCGGTCAGCGTGATCACCACAAACGGCCCCAACACCGATTTTGCGAGGCCGAGGGCGGCGCGGGTGAGGGCCGTGGGTTTGCGACGTATGAGGCCGGTGATCAGTTGGAGGCAGAAGAACAGCAGCATCACGAACACCGCGATGCCGAACAGCAGGTTGTAGACCGACAGGTAGCCGTCACTGGTGATGTCGACCAGGGTGGTGGCGTCGAAGACATTCCACACGGCCTCGAACAACCAGCCCGCCGCGGCACCCATGGCCTGGGCGAGCCAGTCGAATGGGGCTGATACCAACGAGGCGGCGGCCTCACCAGCGGTTTCGCAGACGCCTGAGATGACGGGCAGATCACAGATCCCCACCGCAATTACTCCTCGCGCACGTGGGTTGGTGGGTAGGGGTTAGACGGATTGGCCGACGTTTCAAAGAAGTTGATCAGCGTGACCGCGGCGCCGCAGATGATCGCTGCTCTGCAGGAGACCAGGACGCCGACCTTGCCGCGGCTGGCCAGGTGCGGGTTGGAGGAGTTCGCGACGAACCCCCACGCGATCGCGGAGATGATCAGCGCCAGTACCGACAGGATCAGACCGATCGTCATCACTGCGCCCACGATGTTGCGCAGCTGCGCGATCCCCGGCAGCCCATCATCGTTCGGTGTGATGTCCACCTCCATCGGCAGCATCATCGGCAGCGTGGGCAGGACAGAAGTCATCAGATCAAGCACAGCAAGCTCCTTCGAAGCAGACGGCCACCCGCTGCTGCGGGCGGGCCCTTGGTTGGGTCTGCCTGTCAGGTGCGCGGGTACGGCCGGGCCCAGGCGCGAGCATGCAAATCCGCCGGTGAGGCTGGCCCATGCTGGCTAGCAACCTCTGAGTGAGGAACCGTCATCAGCGGTCAGCTCATGCACTACCCGGCTGAGTGCCTTAGCGGTTGATCTTGTCATTGACCCTGGACGGTTGCGTCAGAGCTGCATTCGTAAAAGACGGCTAGAAAAGCCAACCGAAGAGTTTACGCCACCAAGGCTTCGAAAGGTTCTGATTTTCCGCGCACAACTGGTTGTTTCCAGTGGCCAGGGAAATCCAGCCGCTCAGACGCGGATCTGTGGAGTGAGTAATTGCCAAATCTGCGTAGATGAGCGTCAAGCCTCCATGGGCGCAAATTTGTTTGACGATCTGGGGTGGAATATCCTCGACGGTTACCCAGGGGGTGCCTTTCGCGTCAAATATTTTGATCCCGCCGTTGGTGAGTCGGGCTAGCCAGCCAGGGGTGGGATGCGGCGGTTCGTCATGAGCGACTTCCAGAAGTCCTGCGCGCTCCATTCCTTGACGGACGGGGTCGATGCGTCCCGAAGAGCTGACGGTGACAATTCCTGGGGCGTGCACCCAAAGCTCGGGTGTCGCGGGTCCGGTGTCTCGCCACCAGACGTTGAGTTGATCGCCCCCATCGATACTGTGCGTAACGGAAACGGATGGTGGCGGATCGCTGAAAATCTTGCGGTAGTGCATAGATTCGCGCTGGTCTCGCAGGATCATCGCCAGGTGTGCCCAGGCATCCAACTGGCGGGTGCGATGCTTGGGAGGTGGTAGTTTCTTGATCACGTCGGAGAGCGGCCCGGAGCCCTCCTCCGTGAAGGCTCTCAGGATCGCATAGCGGTTCTGGTGATTGGCCTCGTCGAGCGCAGCGGAGTTTTCATCCAGCCACATCACGAGGCGCATAGCTGAAGCAATGAGAAGCTCGGGGGTGTCCAGCGGACGCTTACTCGCCTCGATCATCAGTTCAAGCCCCACGTCGAGAAGCCCATCCACTAATTGATCGACGAGGGCTCCCTCCTCCAGAGCTTGGTTCGCGGCGCTCAGCACGGTATCCACCCCAGCCTGCCAGGCACTGCGCTCCATCAGCAGGAGCGCTGTCACTCTTTCGATGTGAAGCTTGTTGAGTAGAGTGTTTCCTGCCCCTCTCACTGCTGGTCCAGGTGCTCCTGGAGGAACCAAGGCGTCTAGCACCTTCAGCGCGTTACGAGCGCGACGCGGACTGGAGTCAGGCAGGCACGAATGCAATACATCCCGGATCATGCGCAGCGCATGTTGCGTGGCCGGATCACACAGGGCTTTCTCGTTGCCCATTTGCAACACAGCCTCGGAGAAGAGCGCGACTTCGACAACCTCGTTAGCCTTGTGAAGACGCGCGGCAGTGATGGCGACAACGGATAGGGTCTGAAGCTGCATCTGTACCCACGTCGCATGGTCCCGAACCAACTCCAGCTGGTCCTGCCGGACCTGGAAGGCCTCGCGTGACCAGTGGCGGGCGATCGTAGCCTGCGAGGTGATGAAGGCCAGCTGCGCGAAGTTGTGCATAGACACGCTGACCAGGGTTAAGGCTTCAGGGCTGTCTTTGAATACCTCGACCGTTTGTCGAAGGAAATAGTCGATGGGGTGAATTAAGGCAGTGCCTTCGCGAAAGCGCCCATCCTCGGTAAGCTGCCGCACCCACTTGTCGCTGGTGCTCAGGATGGCCCATATCTCAGGCCCATTCAGTGGGATGCCTTGTTTCGTCATGACTAGCTGGATGAAACCATGAATTGTTAGAACCTCATCCAAATCGTGGGGCCGGTCTGGCGTGAGAATCTCCTGTCTAATGAATCCGGAGGAAAGGAGGTCTTCCACTGCCCTTTGAGTCATTCCAATCTGCGCGAGGGCGTCAAGCAGAAGACGGCGGGGAACGCGGCTTCCACCTGTAACCAATAAGAATGAGGCCAGCTTTTGTGCTTCTGGAGAGAGTTCTCTCCAATCAGCTAGCACCACTTGGGCTGCAGTTCTAGGATATCCATGCGGGAGTAATTCCTCGCTGTCTAAGTCGAAGCGATCCAGTCGGTCAGAAAATTGCAACATGGCTCTTTCTAGGCCACCATGTCGAGCAATCCAACCAACGGCCAACTCCAGAGCCAAGGGCCACCCAGCGAGTGCTCTTGATATGGCATCACAAGCGGATAGCTGCTGGGTTGACCACGACTCGACTGCTTGCCCAAACCGTCGCGCCACAAACTGTCGCGCCTCGATCTGGTCAAATGCATCCAGTGAAGTTGTTGGCGCGAAAGAGTCCGGCCAGGTCGCCACTCGTGTGGTTATGAGGACTTGTCCGTAGCCACTGCGTGGTATCCAGGGGTAGACCTCCTCGAAAGAGGAAGCTCCATCTAGGACTAGCAGCCAAGGTACCGGCGATCCCGACAAAACATCCACGAGATCGCGGCTGGGAATATCGGTGGGAGTAGTCGCTGTCCCCAGCTCTTGAAGTGCCAGCGGAACTTGTGATTCGAGCACCCCTCGTGAACTCGCGTCTAGCCATAGGACGAACGCCACGTGTTCCAGGAGCGATCGAGCATGTAGATAGGCGGCTGCGGATTTTCCGGTACCGGACATGCCTTTTAGGACCGCGATCTGGGGGGCGCCGTCATATAGGGAGCTGATAGAGAGGTTTGCTTCAAGGAATCGAGAAGATTTCTCTCGCTCGATATAATTCCCGACTGGGACCTGAATGCACTTCCCCCAGACTCGCGCTCCAAGGGCGCTAGACAGTAAGGGATTTGGGCCCGTTAGAATCTGGCGAATGTCATCGCGGGACAAGCGTTGGTTATATGTGTTGGAACCGGCCTCGTGAACGCGATCAATTAGTTGACGCAGAAGTAGATACTGCAGTTCGCGGCCAGTTCCGCCGTCGCCGGTGGTGCGCAAGCGTCCTATGGTGCGCAACAGCTTCTCAGTCAGCTGATGAAGTGTTTCCTGATGTGAGGCGAACCGCTCTCCTTGTCTAAGGAGTGTGCAGTCTTGTCGTTCCAGTTCTGTTTCGAGTTCGGCAGTTTTGATTCGGTTAGTGAGAATCTCGCACAGTCGAGCTCTAGGGTGTTCGCGGCGCAGCCCGTCTAGTATTCGCCGGGTTTCGTCGATTCCGATGGTAGTTGATGAGCTCGACAGAGACGCCTTTACCTGGAGGACGCGGTCGGGTGGGCCACCTGTTGACAAGCGAACAATGATGTCCGCTGAGTCCTGGTCGACAGGGTCAACGTCGACTGACCAGTCAGACGAAGAATTGGCGTACAGTTCCAGCAGCAAGTCAACCGTGATTAGGTACTGGTACCTGAACCCGAATGCAGCTGCAACACCGCCGCCAGATCGTTTCATGGCACCCACTGTACGTGGAGTGGCCAGGACATAGCAGCCTTCCGTCGCCCATGGCATTGGTCAGGACTTCGTTCGAGTTACTTTGGCTGACACACAGTTAGTTCAGAGCGAGGCCTCTGAAGTGATCGCGTTCAGAGCTGGTCACCAAGCGCGATGAGCCAGTTGAGCCAGGTGATGCCGGCGCCTGCGAGGGTGGCTGTGCCGAGGGTGACGAGGAGTCCGGTGCGGGCTTTGGTGGCTCTTCGTCGTTGAGTGTGGGGTGAGTGTGACGCGCCGGGTGGGTTGAGGGGTGTGGGGGTCGAGGCCCTCGAGAATCAGAGGACTTCAATCTCTTCTGATGTCAAGGACCTCGACGATGACCCAGTCTATGTTGTGTTGCTCGATTGCAGGTGGCTACTGCCGCCGTTGTGATGTTCTGGTTGGTCTGCCTGGGGTGAGGGTGGTTGATGCTGTCCGGGACGAGAGTGGGGCGTTGACGGTGACGGTCGAGTCAGAGGCGGACTGGACGGGCTGTTATGAGTGTGGGGTGATCGCTCATGCTCACGGCCGTACGCAGGTGCGGCTGGTTGATGCGCCTTCGGGTGGGCGGCCGGTGAGGATTGTGTGGCGTAAGCGTCGGTGGGTGTGTCCCGATCCGGGGTGTCCGGTGGTGTCGTTTGTGGAGCAGGATGACACGATCGCTGCTCCACGGGGGAGCCTGACCAGGCGGGCGTGTTTGTGGGCGATCGGTCAGCTCCGCCAGGAACACGCCTCCGTGAACGGGCTGCGTCGCCAGCTCGGTTGCGGCTGGCGGAGGTTATGGGCGGCGATCAAACCGCTGTTAGCGGCGGCCGCCGACGATGAGTCCCGGTTTGCTGGGGTCACCCACTTAGGCGTGGACGAGCACATCTGGCATCATGTCTCGACCCGAGCTGTTGAAGCTGGCGGGCGGGGCCCGAAAGAGCTGACCGGGATGGTTGACCTGACCCCAGACGCCCAGGGTCGTGCCAGGGCCAGGCTGCTTGACCTGGTTCCCGGACGATCCGGTAAAGCCTACAGCGACTGGCTCGAAGACCGCGGCAAGGATTTCCGCCAGGGCGTGAAGGTCGCCACCTTGGACCCGTTCCACGGATACAAGAACGCCATCGATGACCACCTCGACGACGCCCGCGCCGTCCTCGACGCGTTCCATGTTGTCAAGCTCGCTACCGCCGCCGTCGACGAGGTCCGCCGCCGCATCCAGCACAACACCCTCGGACGCCGGGGCCGTAAAGGCGACCCGCTTTACGCGATCCGTAACATCCTGCGCGCCGGTCAAGAACACCTCACCCAACGCCAGCGCACCCGCCTCCAAACCGCGCTGGCAGCTCGCGACGAACACGTCGAGGTCGAGGTCGCCTACCAATGCGCCCAGCAGCTGCGCTCGGCCTACCACCAAACCCGGCTCACCGACGGACGCGCCATCGCCGAACGCATCATCGCGACCTTCCACACCTGCCCCATCCCCGAAATCGCCCGCCTCGGCCGCACCCTCAAACAATGGCGCCAAGAATTCCTCGGATACTTCGACACCCACCGCTCCAGCAACGGCGGCACCGAAGCCATCAACGGCCTCATCGAACTCCACCGACGCATCGCCCGCGGATTCCGCAACCTCGACAACTACCGCCTCAGAATGCTCCTCATCGCCGGCGGACTCCACACCAAACGATGAAGAGCCGGAAAACCCCTAGTCAGCGCATACTTGGGAAGGGCCGTGAATAAGTTTCATTGAGCCAGGCCACCCGTTCAGAGAAGCCACTCACGATTCGCTTACCTTGAGACTTATTCATGGGGCGCAGGCGAAGATGAGTCCCGTGAATAAGCCTCAGGGTCTACCTCATTCACTGCAGGATCTTGTCCCGATGGTGCCTGGAAATCCTCTGACGCCTCCTCGGCATCGGTCAGCGCGCCGGATGCCGACTCGCGCATGTCATGTGTCTCAGATGTCTCACACTTTGAGCCGGAACTCCACCAAGCATCCATCGAACTTCTCGGTAAGCCTCCGAACGAAGTCCGCCCATCCCCGAACTCCTCCGAGGTTGAGTGCCCCAGGCGTTGTGCCCTTGTGGACGATCTCACCGCGCACCTGAACAAGGAGAGAAATATCCTCCCGTACCGCAGCGTTGGACTTCTTCTGCCAACGAATCCCCTGCAGAGGGTCGAATCCGAGGATTTGCTGGTAGAGGCTTCTCACATTACCAACGCTGGCCGTGTTAAATCCATACCGCCCCTGCGCATCACCATCAACTCTGTTCCTCACCAGACGTAGCACCTCTGACCGCCAGGAGTCACCGACGAATGCCCAAGGATCGGAACTCTCTTTCGCAACCCAGTCACGCATAGCTTGAGGAAGTTCCTGCGGCTGGAGGTTTTCCAGCAGCCACTCCACCGTCTCGATCAAAGCTTCCTCGACATACACCTCCCACGCTGTGTAGCACAGCGCGGTGCCAGACCGGAGCAATGGACCATACCCTGGGCCAGCTGGCTTGCCAGGCTTCGGGTCCTTGGAAGCAGGATGATTCTCAAGTAACGAGTCGACATCGCTGAGAAGATTCGCTGCCGCCTCCAGCGCGGAAAGATCGCTCACTTTCTCCCTCCAACCGTTAGTCCAGAACGGAATTCCACGACGTCGCCGTCCTGCATGACGTAGTCCTTGCCCTCCAGGCGCATCTTGC
>ERZ773073.1365-NODE-1365-length-11617-cov-7.601194_pt1 | contig 11617 bp, 10 predicted proteins | sample MGYA00580616_ERZ773073 | MGnify/ENA primary metagenome ERZ773073 (study PRJEB29015, sample SAMEA2737960) | human oral metagenome | biome: human oral; feature: human-associated habitat; material: dental | place: China | collected 2131 ...
ACTTCCACCAAAAATTCCTTTTCAGTTCTAGTCGCATCTTCTGAAGAAAATTCAACATCATCAACAAATGATTTTGCAAGTTCTACCATTTCTTTTACTCTTTCAAGAATTTGCTCTTTTGTCATTTTCAACTTAAATTCTCTATGAATAGGCGAAGTTGCAATAAATGTATGAATTCTAGGTTTTGCCGCACCTTTTAGTGCTTCTCCTGCCGCTTCAATATCTTTTTTCACAGCTCTTGACAAGCTACAAACTGTTGAATTTTTAACATTTTCCGCAATCATTTTAACCGCTTCAAAATCTCCAGGTGACGCTACAGCAAATCCAGCTTCAATTATGTCTACTCCCAGACTTTCAAGCTGTTTTGCAATTCTCAATTTTTCCTGTGCGTTAAGGTTCACACGTGGTGTCTGTTCTCCATCCCGCAGTGTTGTATCGAATATTTTAATATGTTTCATAATTTTAGTCCTTTCTCACTCAAAAATTTATTTATAGAGTCTTTCAATTTTTATTTTATTCCTTCACAGCCTCAAATCTCAATCTGACATAATCCGCCAGTATTTGTCCATTTTCATTTTTTTCAAGTTCATTTTCTACTTTTTCAGCTATTTCATCAATCAATTTCTCGTGCATCTCTTTTGGAATATTCACAAAAGCAGGTGCAGAAAAGGTTTGTAGCCATCCTTTTATTCCAGTAGGAAGTAAGGTTGGACGCGAAAAACTTGTCATTCTTTTTACTTTCAGTCCATATCTTTCAAGTAATTCCTTTTCTTCTTCCGGAGTTGGAAAAAACCAGCATTTTTTAGCTTTTAAATTGTGTTTCTCTGCAATTTCAAAAATTGCATTTTCTATTGTTTCCACATTCCCCTTGCAGCCCATTTCAACTACAAAGCGTCCACTTTTCTTTAAAGCTTTGGACACACTTTTTAGCACTCCATCGTAATCAGTCATCCAATGTAATGCCGCATTGGAAAAAATTGCATCAAATTCATTTTCAAAATTCATATTCTGTGCATCGCCTTGTACTGCATCTATTCCCAATTTTCCAGCTGCTTCAATAAATTTCTGACTTCCATCCAACCCTAAGACTTTGCATCCGTATTCACTAATTTTTTTAGTCAATACTCCGTCTCCACAGCCCAAATCCAATATATATTCATTTTTTTGAGGATTTAGCCATTCTATCAGTTCTTCACCATAATTAGAAACAAAGCGTGCATTTTTCTCATATTTTTCTTTTTCCCAATGCTGACTTACACTCATTTCAGTATCTCCTTTGTATACTTTTTATTTTAAAAAATATTACATTTTTTCCCCTCTGCTCATTGCAGTGACTCCTGTTTTTGCCATTTCCAGTATTCCATAATTTCTCATTATTTCCACAAATCCCCTCAGTTTCTGCACATCTCCTGTAAGTTCTATTATTAGGGAAGTTGGAGATACATCAAGTACTTTTCCTCTATAAATATCAGCTATCTGAACAATCTGTGCCCTTGTTTCACTGTCAGATTTCACCTTTATAAGCATAAGCTCCCTTCTTATTACACCTTCTGAAGGAAATACTTTCACTTTTACTACATCAACTATTTTATACACCTGTTTCTGTATCTGGTCAAGCGATTTTGAATCTCCGTCTACAGTAAGTGTCAATCTTGCATATCCAGGTTTATTTGTAACTCCTGCTGTCATTTTATTTACAAAGTATCCTCTTCTGTTAAATAATGACATTATTCTGGCAACTATTCCGTTAGTATTTTTTGCAATTATAAGAATTTCGTGTTCCTTATTCATTTTCAAGCACCCCTCTCTTACCTACCATCTGAGCTACACTTGTTCCTGCCGGTATCATTGGATATACATTTTCTTCCTTTTCAACTATGCAGTTTATCAATACTCCCTCATCACTCTCTATAAGCTCTTTAAGTTTATTTTTCAAGTCTTCCTTTGTTCTCAATGTTACCGACTTAATTCCGTATGCTTCACCGATTTTTATAAAATCAGGATTATAGTCAAGATTAACAAATGAATATCTCCTGTCATTGAATATTTCCTGCCACTGTCTTACCATTCCAAGGAATGAGTTATTTATAAGCAGTACTTTTACTGGAAGATTATACTGTTTTATCATCATAAGTTCCTGGAATGTCATCTGGAATCCTCCATCACCCACAACAAGCACTACTTTTCTATCAGGCTTTGCCACCTGGGCACCTATTGCTGCAGGAAGTCCAAATCCCATAGTTCCAGCTCCTCCTGATGTCACAATCGAATCAGGGTTTGTATAAGTCATGTACTGTGCTGTCCACATCTGATGCTGTCCAACATCTGTTACAACTATTCCGTCTCCCTTAAGGATATTATCCAGTTCTGAAAGAACTTCCTGAGGAATAAGTTTGTCATCTCCCACTTTCCTATAAACAAGAGGATATTCCTTTTTCCATCCTTTAACTTTTTCCAGCCATTCATCATGTTTTAACTGTGTCAGTTCCTTATTCAGTTCAGTTAAAACATTTTTCAGATCTCCTACTATTGGCACATCTACCTTTTTATTTTTTTCTATTTCAGCAGGATCAATGTCTATATGTAATATTTTTGCTTTTGGACAGAATTTATCAGGATTTCCTGTAATTCTGTCATCAAATCTTATCCCTGCCGCAATTATAAGATCTGCTTCATCTGTTGCATAGTTTGCATAAACTGTTCCATGCATTCCAAGCATTCCTAATGACAGTTCATGGTTTCCTGGAAATCCTCCAAGTCCAAGTAATGTCATTGTTACAGGAGCATCTATCCTTTCAGCAAATTCCTTCAGGCATCCTGATGCCTTTGATTTTAAAATTCCTGCTCCTGCTATAATTAAAGGCTTTTTAGATTCCTTTATTAACCTTACAGCCCTTTTTATCTGGCCTGGGTGCCCCTTATATGTAGGATCATACCCTTCCAGTCTAAATTCTTTTTCATATAATTTTTCAAAGTCCTGATATGTTATTTTCTGTAATTGAACATCTCTAGGAATATCAACAAGAACCGGTCCTGGTCTACCTGTTGAAGCAATATAGTAAGCTTCCTTCAGAATTCTTGGCAAGTCCTCTATATTCTGTACGAGATAATTCATTTTTGTAATAGGTAGTGTTATTCCCACTATGTCACTTTCCTGAAATGCATCTTTTCCCAATAACGAGCTGCCTACCTGCCCAGTTATTGCAAGTACGGGAACAGAATCCATGTGTGCCGTCATTATTCCCGTAACAAGATTTGTCGCTCCCGGCCCTGAAGTGGCAAGGCATACTCCTACTTTCCCGGATACTCTTGCATATCCGTCAGCCTCATGGGCGGCCCCTTGTTCATGTCTTGCAAAATAATGTTTTATTTTGTCAAATTTGTAAATTTCATCATAAATAGGTATTACTGCACCTCCCGGATATCCGAATATATCCTCTACACCTAGTCTGTGCAGACATTCCAGTACTACTCTGGCTCCATTAATCATTTCACTGCTCATTTTCCAACCGCCTTTCTTCTTTCATTTTTTATTCTATTTCCTGAGAATTCAGTCTTTTAACAACATATCCCTTCTTATTAAATTCCTCTATTATTTTCTGAATATGTTCTTCACCGTTTGTTTCAACTGTTACCTGCAGTTCTACATCGTGAAATCTGTTAAGATTTTTAAACTGGTTATGATCAAGTCTTATAACGTTGGCATTATTTTCAGAAAGAATTTGCGATACAGCAACCAGCTGTCCCGGTTTATCCGGCAAGTCAACTGAGAATCTGAATATTCTTCCTCTAACAACAAGCCCTTTATTTATCATGGAAGAAATAGTTAACACATCAATATTTCCTCCACTTAAAATTGAAACAATTTTCTTTCCTTTTTCATTAATTTTTCTAAGTGCCGCAACTGAAAGAACTCCTGCATTTTCTGCAACAATTTTATGTTTTTCAACTAACAGAAGGAAGGATTCCATAAGTTCATAGTCAGAAACTGTAATTATATCATCCACATATTTTTTTATATAATCATAGTTTAAATCCCCTATTCTTCTGACAGCTGTACCATCTGCTATTGTATTTACTTCAGGCAGTTCCACAACTTCCCCATTTTTTAAAGCCGCTGTTGCCGAAGCCGCCCCTTCAGGTTCCACTCCAATTATTTTTATCATTGGGTTTTTCAGTTTTGCCGCAAGTGCAATTCCGGAAATAAGTCCTCCCCCTCCAAGAGGAACAAGAATTATATCAGTATCCGGCAATTCCTCCAGTACTTCAAGTGCAATAGTTCCCTGTCCTTCCACAACATCATCATCATTAAAGGGATGAATAAATACATATCCTTCCTTTTCCTGCAATTCTTTAGCATAATTATATGCATCATCATATGCTTCTCCAGCCAGAATAACTTCTGCACCATACTGACGGGTTGCTTCCACCTTTATAAGCGGTGTATATTTAGGCATTACAATGACCGCCTTAATACCAAGTTTCTGTGCGGCAAGTGCCACTCCCTGAGCATGATTTCCTGCAGAAGAAGCTATAACCCCCTTCTTTTTTTCTTCTTCTGTAAGTTTTGCTATTTTGTTATAGGCCCCTCTTAACTTAAATGAACCTGTTCTCTGTAAATTTTCAGGTTTAATATAGACATCATTCCCTGTTTCTTTTGAAAAAACCGAACTGTGAATTAATTTTGTTTTGGTAATTACAGTATTCAATCTTTCCCTTGCCTCCATAAAATCATAAAGTTTATGCAATTCTTTCACCTTCTCTATCTTTTTCTTTTTTCAGTTTCCTATTTAAAAATCCATCATACATTAATCTAATATTTCAATTGCACCTTCTGCAGCAGAAGATACATGCATCGCATATTTTTTCAGATATCCTTTTACTTCAATTTTAAATGGTTCCAACTTAGCTTTTCTAGCTTCAATTTCTTCATCTGAAATTTTTATATTAATTTTTCTGTTTGGAATATCAATTTCAACAATATCTCCATCCTGAACTATTGCAATATTTCCACCTGAAGCGGCTTCCGGTGAAACGTGACCTATTGAAGCCCCTCTTGTTGCTCCTGAGAATCTTCCGTCAGTAATCAATGCAACATCTTTATCAAGTCCCATTCCTGCAATCATTGCTGTTGGTGATAACATTTCCCTCATTCCAGGTCCACCTTTTGGTCCTTCGTATCTAATAACTACCACATCTCCAGCTACAATTTTTCCACCGACAATGGCATCTACCGCTTCTTCTTCACTATTAAATACTTTCGCAGGTCCTGAATGCTGCAGCATATCCGGTGCAACAGCTCCTTCTTTTACAACGCATCCGTCCGGTGCCAGATTTCCTTTTAATACAGCAATTCCTCCAGTTTGATACGCTGGCTTGTCCCAAGGCTTGATTACATCATCATCGTTAATGTACGCTTCCCTTGCCAGTTCTCCTTGAGTCTGAAGTGCTACCGTCTTGGCATTTTCATGTAATCTTCCATTTTCAAGCATTCTTTTCATAACTCCAGTAACTCCTCCGGCTCTGTATAAATCTTCTATAAAATGCTCTCCGGAAGGTGATAACTTACAAATTTGACGTGTTTTCTGAGCTATTTCATTGAAATCATCCAAAGTCAGCTTAACTCCCGCTTCATGTGCTATTGCAGGTAAATGTAACGCCGTATTTGAAGATCCACCTAATGCCATATCTACTGCAACTGCATTTTCAAATGCTTCCCTTGTTAAAATATCACTTGGTCTTAAATCTGCTTTTAAAACTTCCATAATTTGCATACCTGCTTTTTTAGCAAGTCTTGCCCTTTCTGAAAATACTGCTGGAACTGTTCCATTTCCAGGAAGTCCCATTCCAAGTGCTTCTGTCAGACAGTTCATTGTGTTTGCTGTATACATTCCTGCACATGAACCGCATGTAGGACACGCCATTTCTTCAACTGAATTCAGTTCCTTTTTAGTAATTTTCCCTGTATTATATGAACCAACCGCTTCAAATACATTACTTAACCCTATTTTCTTACCTTTGTAAACTCCTGCAAGCATTGCCCCTCCGCTTATAAATATTGCTGGAATATTCAATCTTGCCGCGGCAATCAACATTCCAGGTACCACTTTATCGCAGCTTGGCATAAATACAATCGCATCAAACGGAGTTGCCATGGCAACTGCTTCAATCGAATCTGCAACTATATTTCTTGTTACCAGTGAATATTTCATCCCAATATGGTTCATTGCAAGTCCGTCACAAATTCCAATTGTATTAAATTCCATTGGAACTCCTCCAGCCATTCTGATTCCATCTTTTACCGATTGAACCAGATCCTTCAGATGAACATGGCCAGGTATTATTTCATTAAATGAATTTGCAATCCCAATTATTGGTTTATCCATTTCCTCATTTACAAACCCCAATCCCTTTAACAATGATCTATGTGGTGCCCTCGCCGCACCTTTTGTCAAGTTGTTACTTCTTTCTTTTCCTTTTGCTGTCATCGATTTCACTCTCCTAATTTTATTTAATCCTTAATTTTTTAACAGAATATTTTCTAAAATAAAAGGCGATCTATTTTCAAATCGCCTTAAAAAGTCTATAATTAAGATTTATATTTCCTAAGATTTTTTTTGGAATAACTGCAATTCATGATTTTCTGTTACGAATACATATTAACAATTTTAATAATAGTCTTTTCTCATTATTACTGATTCCATTTCAAAATCATTCCTGGAAACTTTCAAGGCTGAAAATTGTAATTTTTTCACGACTATGAGTCCTAGAATTTGAATATTAATTATGAGTAATAATATGACTAAAATTAATGTTAATGACATTTTTTCCTCCTTCATTTCATGAATTTTCAAATTATTTACTAGATTATTGTATCAAAAATAACTATTAATGTAAAATATAGGTTTTTTATATCATTTATATATATCATAAATTATTATATTCCTTATTTTTCTAGACTTCTAAAACATAAAAACTACCTGGAAATATTTCCAGGTAGTCTCGATATACTACTATTGCTGTTCTCTAGCTACTACTTTTATTTCAACTCTTCTATTTTGTGCTCTTCCAGCTTCTGTAGAATTACTTGCTATTGGCTGTCTGCTTCCATATCCAACAGAAGTTATTCTTGAACTTTTTACTCCTTTTGAGATTAAGTAAGATGATACAGAAGAAGCTCTGTTTCTTGAAAGAGGTTCATTTATTGAATCATTTCCAGTACTGTCAGTGTGTCCTGAAACAATTATATCACTATCAGGATATTTTTGTAAAACTTCAGCTACTTTATCAAGCAGATCTTCAAATTTTGGCTTTATTATACTGCTGTTTGTATCAAACGTGATATTTTCAGGAGCTACAAGTTTTATTTCCCCTTGCCCTGTTCTTTCAACTTCTACACCTGAACCTTTTAATTTAGTCTTCAACTCTTTCTCCTGTCTGTCAAAGATATTTCCTATAACTGCTCCTACTGCTGCCCCTCCAGCTGTTCCTATAACAGTTCCTTTTGTATCTTTTCCTATTACCTGTCCTAATACAGCACCTGCCGCAGCTCCTATTCCGGCACCTACTCCTGTCTTACTTACTTTTGTTGTTCCGTCACTTGCTGTTGTACAAGATACTATAAGTAACATTGATAACATAAATATTGTTAATAACTTTTTCATTTTTATCCCTCCTAATGTTTACCATTTTGGTTTGAAGAAAGTATATTCCACAAACACATCCTTTTCTGTTTGTTTTAACTTTGAAATGAATTTGTTGTTGTAATTCCCTTTAAACGTGATATAATAATGGCTACATTACTATAAGATGTAATTGTAAAATTAAAGGAGAAAAACTTTCATGAAAATATATATTGCACCAATGGCAGGAATTACCGACTATTCCTTTAGAAAAATACTGGAAAAATTTAGTCCTGACCTTTTTTTTACAGAAATGGTAAATGCACATCTTCTTGCCGCCAATGATAAAACCACAGAAAAAGAACTTTTGAAATGTGATAATTTTCAAAATACAGGAACACAGGTTTTCGGAAGTGACGAAGAAGAAATTGTATTTTCATTTCAGAAGCTTGAAAAAATGGGCTTTAAAAAAATCAATCTTAATATGGGATGTCCCCAGCCAAAAATCATAAAAAATGGTTCAGGTTCTGCACTGCTTCCCAATACTGAATTTGTTGAGAAAATTTTATACAGATTGAAAAATACTTTATCAGACAGTACAAAAATTTCAATAAAAATACGTATAGGATATAAAGATTTTTCTAATCCTGAATTCTATTTAAATCTTGCAAATAAATATAACCTTGATTTCATCTGTGTTCATGGTCGGACACAGGAACAAATTTATGGTGGAAGTGCCAACTGGGATATTGTCAGTCAGCTTTCTTTTCTTCCAAGAAATACTGATTTTATTGGAAATGGTGATTTATTTGAACCGCATGATATAATTCAGAAAATAAAAAATTCAAACTTGAATGGAATCATGCTTGCACGTGGAGTTGTTGGAAATCCATGGCTTGTTTCTCAAATAAGGGAACTTATTCAGCAGGGAAAAATTTCATCTATTCCTGATTTTCTTGAAATAAAATCCACTCTTTTAGAACATCTGGAACTTTTATCAGAAAATAAGGGTCCAATAACTGCATCCATGGAAATAAATAAATTTATAAAGCCTTATTTCAAGCCTTTTCATAGTGAAAAACTAACTGAAAAACTTAATAGAATTATTGTTGAAAAAAATCTTAAAAATAAAATTGAGTTAATTTCTTTATTATAAAAAAAATTGAATTAATTTCCTATTTTTAGTCAGAGTTTTTTATAAATCTTGTATATTAAAACTTTGAAAGACAAATAAATATTGACTTTTTTCTACTATTTACTTTTTAAAAAAATAAGATATACTAGTATTAGACTATATTAGGAGGTTAAATATTATGGACAGGGAAAACTCATCTACAAATAATAACAGCAGAATAAGGGAGCTTATTTCCCGTCTTGATACGGAACATCGATTAAGTCTTTCTGAATATGAGGAAGTTTTAAAAAACCGTACAGAAGAGGATGAAAAATTTGCACAGGAACTGGCTGTTAAATGGAGAAAAAAAATTTATGGAAACGGAGTCTACACAAGAGGACTTATAGAATTTACAAATTATTGTAAAAATAATTGTCATTACTGCGGTATTCAAAGCTCAAATCATGAAGTTGAAAGATACCGTCTTACTAAGGAAGACATCCTTTCCTGCTGCGAAGAAGGTTATAGGCTGGGATTTCGTACTTTTGTACTGCAGGGTGGGGAAGATCCCTATTTTACTGATGAGAGGATGGTAGATATAATAAAATCCATCCGGAAAAATTATCCTGACTGTGCTATTACAATATCCATCGGTGAAAGAACAAAAGAATCCTATAAAGCTTTTTTTGATGCAGGAGCAGACAGATATCTCCTCCGTCATGAAACAGCAGACAGGGAGCATTATAATATTTTACATCCTAAGGAACTTTCATTTGATAAACGTAGGGAATGTCTAGGATATCTTAAGGAAATAGGATATCAGGTGGGATGCGGATTTATGGTGGGTTCTCCTGGGCAGACTTACCATACTCTTGCTGAAGATTTATACTTCATACAGGAATTTCAGCCTGAAATGTGTGGTATCGGACCTTTTATTCCACAGCATTCCACAATTTTTGCAGATAAAAAACAGGGTGAACTGTCAGAAACTCTTTTTCTTCTTTCACTTTTAAGATTGATTAAGCCAAACTTGCTCATTCCATCTACTACTGCCCTCGGAACTATTCATCCGCGTGGACGTGAAATGGGAATTGATGCAGGAGCAAATGTTGTTATGCCAAATTTGTCCCCTGTTTCAGTCAGAAAAAAATATGCACTCTATGATAATAAAATATGTACAGGAGATGAATCTGCACAGTGCAGAAGCTGTCTCAATCAGAGAATGTCTTCCATAGGATATGAACTTGTTACAAATCGTGGAGATATAAAAAAATAAATTTAGAAATTGTATTGGTATACTGCACCCAAAATCTTTGATACAAGATTAGAGGTGCAGTTTTTTATGAGCAAATTAACAGTTTTCTATTTTATCAGTTTTAATATAAAAAGAACATATACTTATCCAATAAACTCGTCTATATTGAATTAAGCATATGTTCCATAAAATAATTTCTATTTAACTTTTATTTGACTATTTAGGCGATACTAAAATCTTAACTTGACTTTTTTCTTTTACAAGAGCTTCAAATCCTTCTTCAACTATATCATCTAATTTAATTCTCTTAGTTACAAGAAGATCTTTAGAGAAGTATCCTTGTCCCATTAATTCAAGAACTTTAGGGAATACATCACGGTAAGCAATAACTCCTTTCATTGTTTTTTCCTGAATTACTATTTCATTTGGATGAATTGTTGCAGGTTTTTCCCAGATACTTACAACTACAAGTTCTCCTCCTTTTTCTGCAACTTCAAGAGATTGCGGAAGTACTACTGGAACTCCTGTTACTTCAAATGATACATTAACTCCTCCATTAGTTTGTCTTCTAATTGATTCTACAGCATCTTCTTTTGCAGGATCTACTATTATTGCTCCTAATTCTTTTGCTTTTGCTTGACGTTCAGGCGATAATTCTACTGCATATATTCTTGATGCCCCTGCCGCTCTCAATGCATCTATAACTAATAATCCTATAGGACCGCAACCAAATACTGCTGCTGTATCCCCGGCTTTTATTCTACTTTGTCTTACTGCATATAATCCAACTGCTGCTGGTTCTGTTAAAGCTCCTTGTTCAAAATCTACATTTTCCGGTAATTTGTGAGCCTGATCCTCATTTACAACAACGTATTCAGAGAATCCTCCTCCTCCACCAGCTAATCCTATGAAGTTTAAGTTAGGATCTAAGTTGTATTTCCCTTTTAATCCGTCTTTTGCGTGGATGGGTTCTACAGTAACTCTATCTCCAACTTTAAATTTAGTTATTTCAGGACCAACTTCTACAACTTCTCCTGAAAATTCGTGTCCCATAACTAAAGGCGCTTTTTCTCCTGTATATGGATGTGGTTTATCTACTGGAATAAAAATAGGTCCTCCCAAATATTCATGCAAATCACTTCCACAGATTCCGCAATATTTCACTTCAATCTTAATTTGATTTGCTTTTGGTTGAGGTATTTCCAGTTCTTCAACCCTTACATCATTTCTGTTGTGCCATCTAGCCGCTTTCATTTTTGCCATTTACATCGCCTCCTATATTTATCTTCATATATTATACCTTTATTTCTAGTTATTTCAATAGTAAAATTTAAAAATTTTTGAAGTTATTTTTTTCATCAATTTAAACATTTGATTTTTTCTATAAAACTGTATTTCTCAAAAAAAAGAAAATACAATTTTATATTAATTAAAAATTATCTACTGCTTTTTTCTGTTCCTCTGTAAGAATGCTTCTAATTTTTTCGTTTCTTTCTGCCCTAAGTCTCTCGAATTCTTTTGAAAATTCTTCTTCAGACATGAATTTTTCCTTAAGTTTTCTTACTTCCCTCTTAAAATCCCTGTCATATTTCAAAATATCTGCCTTCTGCTCATTCTTTAATTCTA
>ERZ773073.1369-NODE-1369-length-11608-cov-6.207652_pt1 | contig 11608 bp, 6 predicted proteins | sample MGYA00580616_ERZ773073 | MGnify/ENA primary metagenome ERZ773073 (study PRJEB29015, sample SAMEA2737960) | human oral metagenome | biome: human oral; feature: human-associated habitat; material: dental | place: China | collected 2131 ...
GGAATAATCCAAGAACATCATTTGAAGAAAGGCTTTCAGGACCACTGTTTGTATACCCTGCTTTTCTCCAGTCATCAAGTTTTGTAAGAGCTTTTACTCCCGCTTCATCATTTACAACAAGTTTTCCATCTTCACCGAAATAAGGCGAACCATACATTCTTAAATATGCTACGTTCCATGTATCAGCTTGGTTATTTTTAGCATACAGTCCCATAGGAGCAACATCTTGAGGTAATTTTTCCCTTAATGTTTTTAATATTTCTTCATATTCTTCCAAAGTCCATGTAGCTATTTCATGTTCTCCTTTAATGTATTTATCAAGTCCTGCTTTTCTGAACATGTCAGCATTGTACATTAATGTTCCAGGGTTGTTTCCAAATGGATAGAAGTATGTTTTTCCACCTATCTGAACATTATCCCATATTGCTTGTGGAATATCTTTTTTAGTTTCTTCATCAATTATATCATCAACAGGTGCAAGTACTCCCATGTGTGCATACTGTGTCATAGCAAAAATTGATTCAAAGAATGCATCAGGCAATGTTTTTGTCTGTATTGCAACACTTAACTTGTCTGAACGCTGATCTCCAGGTATTACCTGAACATTAACTGTAATATTAGGATTTTCTTTCTTAAATTCTTCTGCCGCTTTCTTAAGGAAACTGTCATAGTCAGCTCCTTCTTCTTTAGCATCATAAACACCCTTCCACTGAGGAGTAAGCCATATATCGATAGTTACAGGTCCGTCAGCAGTTTCACCACCGGCATCCTTCTTTCCTCCACAGCTTACAACTAATAATAAAGACATTATTACCAATAATAAACTTGAAAATTTCTTTAACATTCTTTTACCTCCTGATTTATTTATTATTTTTTTTATTACCACAAATTAAATATTAATATGCATTTATTCCTTAACTGCTCCTGAAGATATTCCTCTTGTGAAATATTGCTGGAACAGAATAAATATTATTATCATAGGAAGTGAAGCAACTGCCGCTCCTGCAACCTTCAATCCAAAGTTAGGATTTAAATCCTGCATAAGTCCTGCCACTCCAACTGTCAGTGTGCTTATCTGTTTGTTTACTGACATCAGTAACTGCCATAGATAATCATTCCACACAGTTACAAAGTTTAGAATAAACAGTGCACCTATTCCCGGTTTTGCTATTGGAAGCATTATTTTATAGAATACTTGCCATTCTGTTGCTCCCTCTATTTTAGCTGATTCCCTTATTGAGTCAGGAATCTGTTCAAAAAATCCTTTAAGCAGGAATACCCCAAAACATGCCGCCAGATTTGGTACTATGAATGCCTGGTAAGTATTCATCCAATTAAATGTAGTAACTATTTTAAATAAAGGAATTATAAATGTTTCCTTCGGTATCATAAGAGATCCTATAAACATATAATATATGAAATTACTTCCTTTAAATTTAAGTTTTGCAAAAGCATAGGCCGCCAGTGATGAAATAATAACTGTCAGCACCGTTGTTACAAATGATACAAAAAAACTGTTGAAAAGCCATCTCATTGCAGGCTGATTATGAAACAGTTCCTTATAATTTCCTAGATAGATATACTTAGGAAACCAGTCTGGAGGCATTTTATAAATATCTGCAGATGTTTTTACAGAATTTAGTATCAACCATACTAACGGCATCAAGGCAGCTATTGCCAGTACAAAAACTATAACATTGGCAATTACGTCATATGCTCCCATTCTTTTTATCCTAGATTTTAAATTTATCATTTTCCGCCTCCTTATTTTTTATCTCCAAATGCTTTAAACTGAGGTATCGAAAGTAATACAGCAAATATAAACATTAGCACTCCTACAGCTGCCGCAACTCCTCTATTATTGTATACAAACGCATTCTGATACAGATAGTACATCATCGTAACCGAAGCATTATTAGGTCCACCACCTGTTAATAACTGAATTACTACGAATATTTTCAATACTGCGATTATATTTATAACTGTTAAATAAAGCGTTGTAGGTTTTACCAGAGGAATTAATATTTTTGTTATTCTCTGCCATCTTGAAGCTCCATCTATTTCCGCAGCTTCAAAATAATCAGAAGGAATTCCTATCATTGCCGCAATGTACAGGATTATTGATTGTCCGACATTTCCTACAAAAGTTACAAAAATAATCGTATACATTACTATTTTTGCATTTCCTAGTAAACTTACATTTTTTATTCCTATTTCATTGAATAAATATGTTATAAGACCATTGGCAGGATTAAGTAAAAAGTTCCATACCATACTCATTACAACCATTGAAACCATTACTGGTAAATAGTAACTTCCTCTTATAAATGAAATATATCTTGGATTTTTATCATATACAGTTGTTGCAACAAACAGTCCAAAAACAATTGTCAGAAAAACAATTCCTATTACAAATAGAATTGTATTTAACATTGATTTCATAAAAACAGGATCCTGGAACAGTTCCTTATAGTTATCCAGACCTACAAAAATTTCTTCTGCATAAGTCGATCTGAATAAACTCATTTTAAATCCTTCAAATATTGGATATAGTATAAATACTATGAATAAAAGTAACTGTGGCAGAATAAACAGATATCCAGTTATAGGATTTTCAATACCTTTTGATTTTTTCAAAATCACACTTCCTGTTTTCGCCATTAATTCGACCTCCTTTATTTTTTATAATCTAAATTTATTATCAAATCATTTCCATTAATAACCACTTTTACTCTATACTGCTTCCTGTAGCCCAGTTGAATATCTTATCCTGCACCTTCACATTCATTGCCTCATGGGAATATTCAGGCATTACGAGAAGCTTTTTCTCACATTCAAGATTATTATACACTGCAAACTGAGTTTCAGGTGGACATACATCATCCATAAGACTCGCAATAAACACTAATTTTCCTTTTATCCTATGTGCAAAATTCTTTACATCAATATATGAAAGTGTATTGAAAAACTCTTCCTCCGTCTCATGAAATGGGTCTATAAATTTAAAATATCTGTAAAGTTCCACGTAAGCCTCTGTAATTGTATGCATTTCCACAACTTTTTTATAATCGCTCAGAAAAGGATAAATTATAAAGCTGTCCTTTATATTTTGATTTAGTGCTGCACACACTAGGGAAAGTGCTCCTCCCTGGGATTCTCCGTAAACTTTTATATTCTCTTTATCAGTAAATTCAAAACTTTCAATAATTTTAGATAACAGATACGTGTCCAGATAAACATCCTTGTAAAAAAGTTTATCTCTTCCTTCTTTTACACCTTTTACAATATGTCCTCTGACTGTTATTCCATCAAAAATTCCATTATCCTGAGATTTTCCTGCCTGACCCCTTACATCCATCATTACCAGTCCTATTCCCGAAGCTACAATTCCTATATTTCTGCTCCAGTCTGAACTCTGACCCTGATATCCATGAAATTTCAGTATAAAAGGAATCTTTTTATCTTTTGAACCTTTAGGGATTATGAGCTTTGAGTAAATTCTAGCTCCTCCTGTTCCATTAAAATACAAATCATAACATTCTGCAAAAGGTATACCAAAATCCTTTTTTATCATTTCATACTTTAATTCTTTTTTTAAAAATTCATCAGCTTTGTTAATTTCTTCATTCCAAAAGTTATCAAAATCATCAGGAAAAGGACTTATTCCCTTGTAATTTAAATACTTTTCCATATTTATTTTTTTATTCCCTTCTGTTTTTTATTGTTTTTAGTTATTAAAATCTATCAAAATATTACACTATAATTTTACCTCATTTTTTCATTTTGTAAATAGCTTAATGAAAAAAAATTTCATTTTTTGAACAAATTATTTTTTTCTTTTTCTCTATTTCTAAAAATTTAAATTTTTCTACTTAAAAAACAGTTCTATTTTTCTTACCAAATAAAAAGTATTATAATAAAACTGTTTTTTACTACAAAATATAAAATTATTGGATTGATTGAGATGATTTGTTATTTTTTTTACGAATATATATGTTTATTTTTATTATTTTTAAATAAAAAAATAATATATTTTAAGTTTTAATATGGTTATGATAGACATATTGAAAAAATAAAAAATCCGATCTACCGTTTCGACTTAATTTTTGGTAGCCTGTAAAAGTGTACAGGTGGTAGTCATGTTTATAATGATGTACAGAATCCGTGCTAAGTCTTGACCGCCGTGATTTTCCTGATTCAGCATATAAAGAGATGACCCCAGTATAATAGAGTAAAGCCCAAAAATTGTATTGTCGGTAACAAATAGATCAGAAATCTGGAATTTATATTAATTCCCTGATTTTATAGTTATATTATATACTCTAAAATTCATATTGTCAATCTTTTAAAATTCAGAATTTTCTGTTATAATATTATAAAAACATTTACTATCAGCAGGAGGAAATCTTATGAATGAAACATTAAAAAATCTGATTGAAAGAAGAAGCATAAAAAAATATAAAAATGATAAAATTGATACAGGCCTTTTAAATCAAATACTTGAAGCAGGAACATATGCCGCAAATGGTAGAGGAATTCAGGGTACATCCATTGTTGCCATACAGAATGCTGAGCTTGTAAAAAAACTGGAAATTATGAATGCAAAAGTAATTGGAAATCCAGATGCAAAGCCATTTTACAACGCACCTACTGTAGTCGTTGTTTTTGGTGATAGTTCTACAACTACATTTGTTGAAGACGGAAGTCTTGTAATAGGAAACCTTATGAATGCCGCTTACGCACTGGGCGTTGATTCATGCTGGATTCACAGAGCAAAACAGGTTTTCGAATCTGAAGAGGGCAGAAAACTTGCACGTGAATGGGGAGTTGACGATAAATATGCAGGAATAGGATTTTGTATTTTAGGTTATCGTGACTGTGATTTTCCATCTCCTAAACCTAGAAAAAATGACTTTGTAAGAATCATTCTTTAATAATACGGTATTATTATATGGAAAAGAAAAAGCAGACTTCTGAAACTTTCAGACTGAGTTTAATGCTATGTCTTGTAGGTGGATTTACCGACGCCTACACATTTATTATAAGAGGAAAGGTGCTTGCAAATGCACAGACAGGAAATATGGTCTTTTTTGCCCTCAGACTTATTGAAATGAAATGGATGAAAGCAATATTCTATTTCCTTCCAATTGCAGCTTTTGCACTAGGTATTCTAATTGCTGAATTTATAAGAAGAAAGTTCAGTCATAGTAAAATTCACTGGAGACAGATTATAATTCTTATAGAAATACTTGTGCTTTTTGCTGCTTCTTTCGTGCCTAAAGGCGAACTGAATGTTTATGTAAATATCGCCGTTTCTTTTGTCTGTTCCCTTCAGGTACAGGCTTTCAGAAAGACACGGGGAAATATTTCAGCAACAACAATGTGCACCGGAAACCTCAGAAGCGGAACCGAAAATTTGTATTATTATATAACAACAAAAAATAATAATTTCAGGCACGACTTTTTAACTTATTATGGCTTAATAGCCTTTTTTATGATAGGCGCAATAACAGGTTCATTTTTTTCTGAACTTCTTGCAGAAAAGGCTCTTTTAGTTTGCTGTGGCATATTATCTATTGTTTTTACTGTAATGTTTAAAGATAAATTATAATTTTTCTAAAAAAAAACTGTTTCAAATTGTGAAATTTTAAATAATTCAAACTATATTTTTTTAAATTATTTTTAATTTATCTCTTGAAACAGCTTCTTTTTTTATTAATTTCCTTATCTTTTATTAGTAAATAGCTCTGAATCCTATTCCTCCTCTTACATTCTTATCTTTCGTATCATATCCTCCGTTTAATGTTACTCCAAACCTCTGGTTCTCTATTCCGATATTTAAGTCCGCTTTAAAGTTTCCTTTTCTGTCGTCCTTTTCTCCTCTTATGTTAAACCAGTCTGCATCCGTATATGATACTTTTGCCATGTTCTTTACATTTCCTACTTTTCCTAGCTCATTTTCATAACCCAGTCCTAATGTTGTCACAAATGTCGTCTTAACTGCCATAGGCTGTCTGTAGCTAAATTCCACTCCTACTTCCGGTCTTATTGAGTAGTAGTCGTTTCCTTTTACGTCAAGTCTCATTTCTCCTGACTTTTCCTTGATTGTAGTAAATCTTCCATATTCAAGTTTTAAGCTTCCGTATGGTCTTATGCTTGTTCTTTCACTTGTTCTTATGTTATATCCCAGTTCATTCTTAACTGCCACTCCATATGTTGTATAGTCTGACTTCGCATTGAAGATTTCATCAACTACCAGATATTTTCTGTGCATATCATTTCTTGATACATATCCTTCTCCTGATATTGTCCATCTCAATGATCCGTTATGATCTGCTGCCGGTGATATTGTCTTGAAGATTCCAAGTTTTAACATTGTCTGGTTCTCTTTTGACTTTCCTATGTCCTTGAACTTGAATCTGTTATGCACCGCTCCTGCATACCATCCTGAGCTGTTTCCAAGTTTAACTGTTTCATCTTCATGTAAATATGCAAATCCGTATGCATTACTTGTATAGTCTATTATTCCAGCTGTATCTGTGTTATACTCGTCTCTCATTCCAAATACTTTTATTTTATTTGACTGTTTAGACTTAGTATCCCATTCCTTAGACAGGTGACTAATTTCCTTATCAATTAATCTTCCAGTTCCGTATGTTCTCTGCTGCACATTCGCATACTGGTGTCCCATCATTTCATCTACTGCCTGATAGAATAGAACTGCTTCATTTTTTCCAATGCTGTTTAACTTACCGAATAACTGTCTTTCTCTTGTTCCAAGTTCTTCAACTCCGTATCTCTGTTCAAGACCGTCCAAGAAATTATACGTATCTTTAACTTCAACAGGCGTTGCTTCATTTCCTGCCCAAGCTGTATATGGTACCTTAACCATGAAAATGTTTGTCATTGTTCCATCATTAGGATTCAATGTTGGCGTTGCAAGCCAGTTCAGTCCTGCAGAATAGATATTCCAGTTTGCAACTCCGCTTGTTCTTATTGCATTGTTATATGGATCTAAAATTTTAGGGTCATTTACTAAAATAGATCTACTGTTTGTCATTTCAGTTGCTTCTGTACCTATAATCAGGTCAGCTTCCTGAGTCAGGTTTCCTAATCCATTTATTGCACTTGTATAATCTTTTCCTGATGTATTTACATACATTCCAATACTTGATGCTGAAACTTCAATAGGATTTTTTGCAAATGTATTTACTACTACAGGGGTCTGTCTCACTCCGTTAATTGTTACAGTTACATCAGCAGCTTGAGCTCCTTGAGGCGCATCAATTACCGCTCCTCCTATTCCCTTACCTGTTGGAGGTGTTGTGAATTCCTGTACAGTATCTTCCTGTCTGCTGCTTCCATTTACTGTAATATTACCGTAGTTGGCAATAGTTCCTCCTTTTAAGTATACACCTACTCCGTTTGAACCGTTGATTGTGATTGAACCTGTATTGTTAAGTGTTGAACCTGTTCCCAAGTAAACTCCAACCACATTTGAATAATTTCCTGATCCTGTGTAGATATTACCTGTATTCGTTACAGCCGCTCCATTATCAGCATAAATACCTGTCGTATTGTTTCCATTCAATTCTATGTTACTGTTATTAACTGCTGTACTTCCTGCCCCACTTGCATACATACCTATACTGTAGTCACCATTTACTCTTATTGTACCGTTATTTATTATATTTCCTGTATCACTGTTCTGATATCCTGCAGCCATACCTATTCCAAATGCATTTGTTGCAGCATCTGAACCTCCGATTGTGATTGTACCTGTATTTGTTGCTGTACCTCCACCAATTGAGTAGATACCTACGTTTCCAATACCATTTCCAAAATCCATATTTCCTGAATTTGTTACAGTTCCAGCTGAATAAATACCGTAGTTTCCTCCACCAGTTGCACTTAATGTTGTAGAATTATTTACAGTTCCAGTAGCATCATTTGAATAAACATAAATATTGTTTGCTCCCAGTCCTACATTTGCAACCGTTGAATTAATCGTATTACCACTTCCTGCATTTGCTATTGCAACTGATGTATTTCCTAAATTGAATGCAGTTCCACTGTTAGTTATAGTCTGACCAGCTCCTACTGTATACACACCTACTGCTTCAGAAGCTCCTGTAGCAATTGTTCCTCCAGTAAGATTTACATTTCCACCTTGAGAATATACACCTACACCTTTATCTCCTACTGTAATCGTTCCTCCTGATACATTAGAAGCATATCCAAACATACCAATACCATTTTGACCTACTGTTATATTTCCTGAGTTAGATGTAGTATAATTTGTAGCTGTACTCTCTCCATATAAACCTACACTGTTATCTCCTAATGTTATATTTCCAGTATTTCCAAGAACTGCTCCTGCTGCAAGTGTTGCATCTGGTTTAAATAGCACACCTACTGAAGTTGTTCCTGAACTTGTGATAGTTCCTGCATTTGTTACTCCTTGAGAAGTTGACCCTTCAGAGTACATACCTGTTGAACTACTTCCCATTGTAATTGTTCCTGTATTTGTTAAGATACTATCTCCTACTCCATATAGACCAGTAGATGTATCCCCTATTGTAATAGTTCCTGTTGCATTGTTATTGAGAACTCCAAATTTAGCATACATACCTGTTGAGTTCGCTCCACTTAAATTTATTGATCCATCATTATTTAAAGTAACTTTTGTTCTGTTAGTTGTCAAGTTTTCTTGTGCAATTGCAGTTTGTCCTGCCTGAGTTCCTGTTATTGTGTTACTATTATTGTTATCAATTGATGAATTCGAGATTTCTAATTGATTGTATGCGTCATTTGCATCATCAAGATTAATTGATTGATTTAGTGCAAGTTTACTCAAATACAACATAAATGTCTTATAGTCACTTCCTGATATATGTGCTCCTAAAGAACTTGCTAATCCAGTACCTGCAGTATCTGACAGGTTCATTGCCACATCAGAAGCTATGAACAGTCTTGAACCTTGTGCCATGTTAAGAGTCAGTTGTCCAATTGTTCCACCAAACGTACTTGCTGCCCAACTTGATATATTAGAACTTCCAAATGGTGAATATCCGTTACCTTGATAATAGAATGCAGTACCTCTTGTATTAGCATCAGTACCTCCCGCTATATTTGCAGTAGTTGCACCTGTAAAGTTTATATGCCCAGCATTATCAGCAAAAAATGCTAATGATTTTTGTTGTGTATCAACTGTAGTACCATTTAATTTGATTGTACCACCTTTTGCATACGTATTGAACGCTCCTCCTGTAGCTTTTATAGTACCGCCCGTAATATCAACAGTACCTCCACTTTGACCTAATGCACCAATTGAAGCACTTCCATCAACAGTTATAGTTCCTCCACCTGTTTGAGTGATAGTACCGTTATTCATTGCTACAAGCCCAACTGCACCATCCGTATCACTTGAAGCAGTTCCTGCTACATCCACTTGACCACTGCTTGTTATTGTTGAATTATCAGCTATCAATGCTTTAACAGAAGCACCTGTCGCGGAAATCTTTCCTGTACTTGTTGATGTTCCTGCATTTTTTGCAAACATACCTGTAGATTTATCAGCAGTTACTGTAATATCGGCAGCAGATGTCATAGAAACATTAGTGAATATCCCTATATTTTCACTACCACCTGTTATATTAATAGCATGGTTTGTTCCTGTAGAACCTAAATTGACTGTTCCTTGTTTTACAAACACACCCGTATTCTTACTTCCTGCTATATCTATTTTGTAATCATTTAATGCAAATGTATTTCCTGATGTACTTTGGAAATAAACACCTGTATTTTTACTTCCTGAAATATCTAGATTTATTATAGAAGCTCTAGATGTTCCTGGTAATGTTGTTACTATATTATCAGATGTACTTCTACTAAAGGCTGCTCCGCCATCTAAGTCCATCCATCCTTTAAACACTACACCCGCTGAATCTGAACCTGAAATTTTTATAGGATTATTCAACAAGATTTCAGCTGCATCATATGAATATGTATTATCAACAACAATTCCATACTGAGTACTTCCTGTTAAATTAATAGTACCATCATTTATATATGACCAACCACTATTTGCAGAAGATGTCGGAGATTGAATTACTGCAAGAATATCATTTGAACCACCTATATTAATAGTTCCACCTTGATTGTGAAAATAATGTTGTCTGTTAACATTTCCACCTTCATCAAGCGCTATCCAACCTATATTATTATTTCCTGCTGTTGTTATTGTACCTTTGTTCACAAATCCAATATTAGAATTTTGTGTTGTCCCACTATGATACTGTGAAGTCCATAAAACTAAATTACTACCATTTAAATTAACATTTTTATTATTTACCCATGTTGAATCTCCATGATTATCATGTCCATCTGTATGGAATAACCATCTTTGATAATTTGAACTTCCTGTACCTGAGTAATCAATATCAGAATTTATATTTATAGTATGTCCACCAATTAGTTTCATTACTGCATAATAGTTAGCTCCTGTACCACTAAAGTCTAACACTGCAGCACCTGCATTAGTATTATTATGATTACTTCCATATCTACCTGTGAAAGTTATTCCTTTAGCAGTCAAATCAAAAGTATTACCATTTGCAGTTACTGTTAATTTTCCACCATCCATATCTTGTTGTGCGATTGCTCCAACCAATGAACTTCCATTAGTTGCACTTGCTCCTAACGATCCTGTCCAACCTCTATCCCACTTTAAGTAAGTAGCACCATTTGCAATCCATGCATCATCATCATTTCCAGTTGAAGGAGCTGTAATTGATGGAGGATTTACATTTGGCGCATCTGGTGCAGTAATATTAGGCGTTACCGGTGTAAAGTTTATTGCCTGTGGTAAGTTAGGCTGTGTAGCTGTAAGCGGAGTAACTGTCGGAGCAGTAAATACTCTAGGATTAATTCCAGCACTTACTTCAAATGCTACAATTGGCTCTCTTACTGGAGATGTACTTGCTATACCATATGAACTCGATATTCCCTGTCTGTTATTTGATGATGCTGAACGTGGGTTTGAACTTTTAGCAAGTAGTGAAGAATTCTTACTGTCAGGTGAAGTATATCTTTCATAAGGATCTGCACTTCTTTCAAATATTCCCTCATAAGGATATTTTTCCTTCTTATCTCCTCTTCCTTTGTAAGTTCCTCTCCAGTCACTGTAGAAATAGTTCATTCCAAACTGCCATGAACTCCATGGAGATTTAACTACATGGTCTCCCTGTTCCATTAACTGTATTAACTCAAGGTTTGAGGATTTTAATAATTTATTATTTTCAGCCTTCGCTTCCTTAAACAACTTCTTCATATCTGTTATCGATGTCTGAAGTCCTCTTCTTGCCTGCTCTACACTGTCTGTTTCAGGCGCTGTAAAAGATATTAAACCTGTTAACAGGAATGTAAACAATAATGCTGAATTGTATTTTACATCTCTACATCTTTTAGCAAATGTTCTTAATTCTTTTTCTATTCTTTTCAAATTATTAGTCATACTTATTCCTTTCTTTCATATATTTTTATTACTGCTGGCTTCCTCTTCTTGCAAGCTTGAATTCTATTCTTCTGTTCTGTGCTCTTCCCTCTG
>ERZ773073.1370-NODE-1370-length-11603-cov-6.560097_pt1 | contig 11603 bp, 10 predicted proteins | sample MGYA00580616_ERZ773073 | MGnify/ENA primary metagenome ERZ773073 (study PRJEB29015, sample SAMEA2737960) | human oral metagenome | biome: human oral; feature: human-associated habitat; material: dental | place: China | collected 2131 ...
CAAACAAGGATAAAACGGCTGTGAAGTTTGATGAATTGACCCACCGTGACGTTATTAACAAAGGCTTACGCATCATGGACTCGACTGCTTCTACCCTTTCTATGGACAATGATATTGACCTAGTTGTTTTCAATATGAATGAACCTGGCAATATCAAACGAGTGGTCTTTGGCGAGCAAATCGGGACAACTGTCTCAAATAATTTATAAAAATCAGGGAGAAAAGAAAATGGCAAATGCAATTGTAGAAAAAGCAAAAGAAAGAATGACCCAGTCGCACCAAAGTTTGGCGCGTGAATTTGGTAGCATCCGTGCAGGCCGCGCTAATGCTAGCCTTTTGGATCGTATCCATGTGGAGTACTATGGAGTAGAGACACCGCTTAACCAACTCTCTTCTATCACGATTCCAGAAGCGCGTGTGCTTTTGGTAACACCTTTTGACAAGTCTTCTATCAAGGATATCGAGCGTGCCATCAATGCATCTGATTTAGGTATCACACCATCTAGCGACGGATCTGTCATTCGTTTGGTTATTCCAGCTCTGACAGAGGAAACTCGTCGTGAATTGGCTAAAGAAGTGAAAAAAGTCGGTGAAAATGCTAAGATTGCGATTCGTAACATCCGCCGCGATGCGATGGACGAAGCAAAGAAACAGGAAAAGGCTAAGGAAATCACTGAAGATGAATTGAAGGTTCTTGAAAAGGATATCCAAAAAGTCACTGATGATGCAGTGAAGCATATCGATGATATGACAGCGACTAAGGAAAAAGAACTTTTAGAAGTTTAATATTTTAGCAGAATCAAAACTCAGTTGGCCTAGGCTGGCTGAGTTGTTTTAACATAAAAATCCTTGCGATTAGAAGAAGCAAGGTAGAAATAGGACTATATGAACACAAATCTTGCTAGCTTCATCGTGGGGATTATCACGGATGAAAACGATCGTTTTTACTTTGTCCAGAAGGACGGACAGACTTATGCGCTTTCTAAGGAAGAAGGACAACATGAGCTCGGTCAATCTGTCAAGGGCTTTGCATACAGCGATATGAAGCAGAAACTCCGCCTGACAACTCTTGAAGTCACAGCGACCCAAGAGCAGTTTGGCTGGGGAACAGTGACGGAGGTTCGCAAGGATCTGGGCGTCTTTGTCGATACGGGTCTGCCAGATAAGCAAATAGTGGTGTCACTGGACATCTTGCCAGAAATCAAGGAACTTTGGCCTAAGAAGGGCGACCACCTCTATATCCGTCTGAATGTGGATAAGAAAGACCGCATCTGGGGACAGCTGGCCTATCAGGAGGACTTCCAGCGCTTGGCTCGTCCTGCCTACAATAATATGCAGAACCAAAATTGGCCATCCATCGTTTATCGCCTCAAACTTTCTGGTACCTTTGTCTACCTGCCAGAGAATAATATGCTGGGTTTCATTCATCCGAGCGAGCGCTATACAGAGCCACGTCTGGGGCAGGTATTGGACGCACGAGTAATTGGCTTCCGTGAAGTAGACCGCACCCTTAACCTCTCCCTCAAGCCTCGCTCCTTTGAAATGCTGGAAAACGATGCCCAGATGATCCTGACCTATCTGGAGAGCAATGGCGGCTTCATGACTTTGAACGATAAATCTTCACCAGACGACATCAAGGCTACCTTTGGCATTTCCAAAGGCCAGTTTAAAAAAGCTCTGGGTGGGCTGATGAAAGCTGGTAAAATCAAGCAAGATCCGACTGGAACGGAGTTGGTTTAAATGAGAAAATCTTGTATCAATCTTAAAAAAGCATCTGATGTTTTTACAATAGATAATAATTTGAAAACGAAGGGATAAGTATGGTAACGCATAATAGGGAAGCTAGTCAGCGAGCAGAATTACATAGGAAAATCTGGTCTATAGCTGACAATGTGCGGGGAGCAGTTGACGGCTGGGACTTTAAACAATATGTACTTGGAGTTCTCTTTTATCGCTTTATCTCAGAAAATATGTCAGCATATTTTGATAAAGCAGAGCACGAAGCAGGTGATTTAGAATTTCGTTATGCTAACCTGACGGACGAAGAAGCAGAAGAAGATTTCCGTCCTGGAACAGTTGAGGAGAAGGGTTTTTTCATTCTTCCAAGCCAACTTTTTGAAAACGTTGTAAAGAATGCTTCGCAAAATGATAACTTAAACGAAGACTTGGCCAACATTTTCCAAGCTATTGAGAAGTCAGCAATTGGTTTCAAATCAGAGGATGATATCAAAGGTTTGTTTGATAACTTGGATACACGAAGCAATATTCTTGGTGGAACTGTTCCAGAAAAAAATAAACGCCTGTCGGATATTCTAACAGGCATTGATGATATCCCTCTCGGCAACTTTGAGGAAAATGACATTGATGCCTTTGGCGATGCCTATGAATTTCTGATTTCCAACTATGCTAGCAATGCAGGGAAAAGTGGTGGAGAATTTTTCACGCCTCAGACTGTTTCTAAATTGTTAGCTCGATTAGTTATGGTTGGTAAGGACAAGATTAACAAGGTCTATGACCCAACATGTGGTTCAGGATCTCTCCTTCTTCAAATGAAAAAACAATACGAAGACCATATTTTGGAGGATGGTTTCTTTGGTCAAGAAATCAACATGACCAACTATAACTTGGCTCGTATGAATATGTTCTTGCACAATATCAACTACAATAACTTTGATATTAAGCGAGGAGATACTCTTTTAAATCCTCAGCATTTGGAAGAAAAGCCTTTTGATGCAATCGTTTCTAACCCTCCGTATTCTGTCAAATGGGTGGGAGATGGAGATCCAACTCTGATAAACGATGACCGTTTTGCGCCAGCAGGGAAACTAGCTCCTAAGTCAAAAGCTGACTTTGCTTTTATCATGCATAGTCTCAATCATTTGTCCAATAAAGGTCGGGCAGCTATTGTGTGTTTCCCAGGCATTTTCTATCGTGGTGGTGCTGAAAAGACCCTTCGTCAGTATCTAGTAGATAACAACTTTGTAGAGGCAGTGATTGCCCTTCCTGATAATCTCTTCTTCGGAACTTCTATTGCAACAACTATCTTAGTTCTAGCAAAAAATAAACTAGAAAATAAAACGCTCTTTATCGATGCGAGTAAAGAATTTAAGAAAGAAACAAATAATAATGTCTTGACCGATAGCAATATCGAGCATATTGTTAAATTATTCTCTAATTATCAAAGTGTTGACTATAAAGCAGCTCTTGTTGAGAATGAGGTGATTGGTTCAGAGCAGGATTACAACCTATCTGTCTCAACCTATGTCGAACAAGAAGATACACGTGAGAAGATTGATATTGATGTGCTTAATAAAGAAATCGCTGAGACTGTCGCCAAGATTGACCACTTGCGTGCAGAGATAGACAAGATTGTAGAGGAATTGAGCCATGGCAAATGATGTGATTCTTTATAGAACAGATGATGGCAAGTCCGCTATTGAGCTTCACTTGGATAATGGAACGGTCTGGCTGACCCAACAAGAATTAGCTGAGCTCTTTCAAACCTCTAAGCAAAACATTAGTAAACACATAAAGGCGATATTTGAAGATGGTGAATTGGATGAAGCAGTGGTTGTCAACTATCAGTTGACAACCACTCGTCACGGTGCAATGGCTGGTAAAACTCAGTCAAAAAAAGTCGCCTACTATAATCTGGATATGATTTTAGCGATTGGCTACCGTGTATCCTATATTCAAAATAATTTTAAAAAAAGTAAAAAATCCTTGAATTATCTGCTAAAAACGGTATAATAGAATCAATAGGACCGCCCACCTCTCTTTGATGTGACAAGGCGGACATTTTTTTATACGGAAGTTATTATGAAAATTAAAGAATTTAAAACTTGGGATGAGCAGGTAGCCAAATTAATTGAGCACGGTTGTAAAGATATCAAATCAAATGAGTATGCGATTGATATTTTACAAAAGGTTAATTATTATCGGCTAACTGCTTATTTTTTACCTTTTCGTGATAAAGAGACTCAGAAGTATGATTCCAGTAAGGTTTCTTTGGAGAAAATCTATGGAATTGCTTGTTTTGATGCAGAGTTACGTTTGCTTATTTTCAAGTATTTAGAGGATATTGAGTTGTATTTTAGGACTCAAGTTGCCTACCATCATGGAAATAAATATGGAGCTTTAGCTTATAAAGAAGCAACTTCTTTTAATAAATTTCATAAACATAATGAATTTTTAGAAGATATTGAAAAAGAGTTGGGGCATAGGCAGAAAAGCCCGATTTATAAGCACCATCAGCTAAAATATGATGGAGAGTTCCCTATTTGGGTTTTAGTGGAATTTTTTACTTTTGGAATGACTTCGAAATTTTTTGCAGATTCTCCGATAGATATTCAACAGGAAATTGCTAAAAATGTTGGTATAAAATCCACTCAAGTTAGAACCTATCTAGAAGTTGCAGTGGTTTTAAGAAATTACTGCGCCCATTATAATCGATTATACTACACAAGCTTTACAAAGATCCCGGGTCAACTGCCTGCTTTTATGAATGAAAATAGTAAATTGAAAAATAGACTAATGGCACAACTTTATGCAGTGAAAAGTCTCTATCCAGATAAGAAAAAATGGAATGAAGGTTTTTTATGTGAATTGTCAGCACTCATTGAACGATATCAAGCAGTGATTCATCTGCATCATATCGGATTTGTGGAGGAGTGGGAAGAAGTACTAAAGAAATGAGAGAGTATGATATGAACATCCTAGAAGAAATCCAAAACTGTCCCGTTGAGTGGAAGGTACTTAAAGATGTTGCTATATTGAAGAATGGAAAGGCTTGGAAAACTCTTCCAAGTGGGGAAGTACCAGTATATGGAAGTGGTGGAGAAATGGGAAAGTTTGTTGCAGATTATTCTTATGATAAACCAACTGTTTTAATTCCTAGGAAGGGTTCTATTTCTAATTTGTTCTATTTAGAAAAAGCGTTTTGGAATGTTGATACAATTTACTACACTGAAATTGATGAAAATCAGGTTATTCCAAAGTATTTTTATTATTATTTAACGACTGTTAATTTAGAAGAAATGGCAACTAACCCAACAAGACCTAGTTTAACTCAAGCTATTCTTGATAAAGTTAAGATCCCCATCCCTCCTCTAGAAATTCAAGAAAAAATCGTGCAAATACTTGACAAATTCACTGATTATGTTACAGAATTGACCTCAGAATTGACCTCACGTAAAAAGCAATATTCTTTTTATCGAGATAAGCTCTTATCATTTGAGGATGAGGTCTATCAGGTTGAGTGGAAGACAATCCTAGATGTTTCTAAAAAGGTAACGTCTGGAGGGACACCAGATAGATCAAATAGTTTATATTATGGCGGTTCAATTCCTTGGCTTAGAACTCAAGAGGTAGATTTTCGGGAGATTTATGGTACAGAATTAAGTATAACAGAAGAAGGTCTAGCGAATTCATCAGCTAAATGGATTGAAAAAAATGCGGTTATAGTGGCTATGTATGGAGCGACTGCTGCGAAAGTAGGTATTGCCAAAATTCCATTAACAACAAATCAAGCATGTTGTAACATTGAGGTAGATGAAGATATAGCAAATTATCGTTATGTTTACCACTGGTTGACTTATAATTACGAAGCATTAAAATCAATGGGACAAGGATCGCAATCTAATATTAATGCGGGGGTGATAAAATCATTCAAAATCCCAGTCCCTTCTCTAGAAATCCAGTCTCGAATTGTTCAGGTTCTGGACAACTTTGATATGGTTTGTAATGACCTAAACATCGGACTTCCTAAGGAGATTGAACTACGCCAAAAACAGTACGAATTTTTTAGAGAAAAACTCTTGACATTCACCGCCGAAGGCGTGTATCCTGACAGTGGACAGTGGCATGGGCACAATCTGACCTAATTAAGCTCTTGAACTGGGTATTTGGTCCGATTCGAGTGGAGTTGGGAGCTATTTGTGACTTTGTAAGAGGAAATGGACTTCAGAAGAAAGATTTTACAGCAATTGGGAAATCTGTTATCCACTACGGACAAATTTACACTAAATACGATTTTTCAGTCTCTGAAACTCTCTCCAAAACTAGTGAAATAGTGTTCGAAAAGTTAAAAAAAGCACAACCAAATGACTTGGTAATAGCAACTACATCTGAGAATGTTGAAGATGTTGGAAAAGCAATTGTTTGGGAAGGAAAAGAAGAGATCGGTATTTCTGGAGATAGTTATATAATTCGAACAAATCAAAATTCACGATACTTAAATTATTGGTTTAGATCAATTTCTTTTAAATCTCAAAAGGAAAGAAAAGTAACTGGAACAAAAGTTATTCGTATCAATTCGAAGGATATAGAAAAATTTCAAATCATCCTCCCGCCCCTTACAGAACAAGAAAGAATCGTCTCCATTCTTGACAATTTTAACACCCTAACTAACTCTCTTTCTGAGGGTCTTCCAAAGGAAATCGAACAGAGACAGAAACAGTATGATTACTGGCGAGAACAATTATTAAACTTTACTAGATAATTTCTTTAATCATTTTGAGAAAGAATCTCAATTAATACAATAAAAGGAAACATACTATGGTTGATTATTCAAAAGTCCATGAAGTAATTGCGGAAACAAATGAAGGGATTCTCTTGGCTGAGTATCAACCAGAGTATTGCACAGATAGAGAATATCAGTCTGAGGCAGATTTGGAAAATCAGTTGATCTCTGATTTGGTACATCATCTCAACTACGAGCGCTTAAATATTCATACACCTGAAGAGCTTTTAGCAAATGCCAAGCTCCAAATTGAAAAACTTAATAAGGTAACCTTTACAGATACTGAGTGGAATCGCTTTGTGGTGGAGTATCTGGACTGTCCCAATGAAGGGCTAGTTGAAAAAACACGAAAAATCCAAGAAAATCATATCTACGACTTTGTCTTTGATGATGGACGGATTAAAAATATTTTCATCCTTGATAAGAAAAATATTCATAACAACAGCATGCAGGTCATTAACCAAGTAACCCAAGTGGGTAGCCATGCCAACCGTTATGATGTGACCATCCTAGTCAACGGGCTTCCTCTAGTTCAGATTGAATTGAAGAAGCGTGGAGTTAGTCTACAAGAAGCCTTTAATCAGGTTCACCGTTATAGTAAGGAAAGCTTCAATAGTGCAAATTCTTTGTATAAGTATGTTCAGATTTTTGTTATTTCGAATGGGACCTATACACGCTACTTTGCCAATACAACAGCTCAAAATAAAAATCACTATGAGTTCACCTGTGAATGGGCAGACCGCAAGAATAAAACAATTCATGACCTCGAGGACTTTACTGTCACTTTCTTAAGTAAGCGAGTCCTCTTAGAAGTTTTGACTAAGTATTGTGTTTTTGATGCTGATAATACCTTGCTCATCATGCGCCCTTATCAGATTGCAGCAACTGAGAGTATTTTGCGCAAGATTCATTCATCTAATGAAATGAAGAACCTTGGCACTATCAATGCCTGTGGCTATATCTGGCATACGACAGGTTCAGGGAAAACCTTGACCAGCTTTAAGACTGCACGCTTGGCAACAGAGTTGGACTACATTGACAAAGTGATATTCGTCGTTGATAGAAAAGACCTTGACTATCAGACCATGAAGGAGTATCAAAAATTCCAGCCAAATTCAGTAAATGGTAGCAACAATACCAAAGAACTCCAACGAAGTATCGAAGAAAGTGATGATCGAATCGTTGTCACAACCATTCAAAAGTTAAACAAGTTTATAACAGCAAATCCAAATCATGAAATCTATAATAAAAAATGTGTTTTAATCTTTGATGAATGTCACCGTTCCCAGTTTGGGAAGGCTCAAAAGCGTATAAAGAAGGCTTTTAAACAGTATGCTCTATTTGGATTTACAGGAACACCGATTTTCCCAGAAAATAGCTTGACGGGTGAAACGACACAAGAAGTTTTTGGAGAACAACTTCATAACTACGTTATCACAGATGCTATTCGAGATAAAAAAGTGTTGAAGTTCAAGGTTGACTATAACTATATCAAGCCTGAAATCAATAAATATAGAGAAGCAGAAAAAGCAGTTGGTCAAGAGCTTGATGAGAAGAAACTCAAAAAGATGGAGAAAAAACTTCTTCTCCATCCAGAGCGGATAGCGAAAATCACTGAGTACCTGTTGAGAGTTTATAATACCAAAACGCACCGAAATCAACACTATACCCATAAACAAAAACAGATGTCTGGATTTAACGCCATGTTAGCAGTACAAAGTATTGAAGCTGCGAAATTATACTATGAAGAACTCCAGCGACAACAAGCAGCTTTACCAGAGGCTAAGCGTTTGAAAGTTGCTACCATCTTTAGCTTTGCACCTAACGAAGAACAGTCTGCTTATGGGGAAATTCAAGACGAAGAGCTAGAACCTCAAGATACAGCTATGCCTCAATCTTCTAAAGAGTTTCTGGAAAAAGCGATTGATGACTATAATCGAATGTTCAAGACTAACTTCTCAACCGATGGGAAAGAGTTCCAAAATTACTATCGCGACCTTTCTAAGCGTGTTAAGTCTAAAGAAGTGGACCTTCTAATTGTAGTAGGAATGTTCTTGACGGGATTTGATGCTCCGACTATGAATACGCTATTTGTCGACAAGAATCTACGTTATCATGGTTTGATTCAGGCATTCTCGAGAACCAATCGAATTTTTAATAAGGTTAAACCTTTTGGGAATATTGTTTGTTTCCGTGATTTAGAAAAGGCTACGCAAGAAGCTATTAAGACTTTTGGGGATACCAACAAACTTGAAATCATCTTAGAAAAAAGCTTTAGTGAATACATGGATGGTTTTGTCGATCAAGTAACGGGTATCGAGGTTAAAGGATATACTGCGGTTTGTCAGGAAATTCTGGAAAGATTCCCGAATCCGCAGGAAATTGAAACAGAGCAGGAGAAAAAAGAGTTTGTTAAGCTCTTTGGTGAGTTACTGAAACTTGATAATGTTCTTCGAAATTATGACGAATTCCAAGAAATCGACAAACCTATTTCAGAAGGTTATCTTCAGGATTTAAGAAGTGCGTATGTGGAAATTCGAGATGAATTTTTGAACCTTAAAAACTATGAAAAGACCAAAGATTTAGAGGTTGACCTTTCAGATGTTGAATTTGAAATTGAATTACTAAAAACAGATGAGATTAACCTAGACTATATTCTGGCACTGATTGTTGAGAAATCGAAGAATTCTGAGTCTAAAGAAGTAATGAAAGCAGAAGTTAGCCGTGTGATTCGTTCTAGTATTGATATCCGTGCCAAGGAGGATTTGGTATTGAATTTTATCAATTATACGGATTTATCTCAATTACAGAATAATGAATCTATCTTAACTTCTTTTTATACTTATGCTAAAAAAGAAAAAGAAGATTCTATTCAAAAACTAGCTGATGATGAAAACCTTGGGGAAGGCTATCGTTTATTTATTGATAAAGCGATACAAAAAGGATATGCGGAAAGTGGTGGGACTGATCTAGATGATATTATTCCGCCAACTTCTCGACGTAAGGGCGCTCGAGAGTTGAAGAAGCAGCAAATTCTTGCCAAACTTCAGAAATTGGTAGAAATTTACCGTGGTATATAATTATGATTTAGAAAGGATCCTATGAGAAAATCATTTTACAGCTGGCTGATGACAGAGCGCAATCCTAAGAGCAAGGAGCCCAAGGCTATTTTGGCGGACTTGGCTTTTCAGGATACGACCTTTCCCAAGCATACGGATGATTTTGATGAAGTCAGTCGTTTTCTGGAGGAGCATGCAAATTTTTCCTTTAACTTGGGCGAGTTTGATGCTATTTGGGAAGAATATCAGGCCCATTGATTGGTTGATGGCTGGGGATAGTCATTTTCTGCTTGCTTTGATATAATAAAGGTAATTCATTCAAAAAATTTAAAATAGAGAGGTTCTTTATTTGCAGGAACATTCAGTAGAATTGAAGCTGGGCCATCCAGATGATTCTTTTCATCTCTTTGGCTCTAATGAACGCTATCTGCGCCTGATGGAGCAGGAATTGAAGGTGACCATCCATGCCCGAACTGAGATTGTGCAGATTTTGGGAACAGAGACCGCCTGTGAGGGGGCCAGACAGGTCATCCAGGCTCTCTTGGTCTTGATCAATCGTGGCATGACGATTGCTACGCCCGATGTGGTGACAGCTATTACCATGGTCAAAAATGGTGAGATTGATAAGTTTGTAGCACTTTATGAAGAAGAGATTATCAAGGATAGCTATGGCAAGCCGATTCGGGTCAAGACACTGGGCCAAAAAATCTATGTGGATAGCGTTAAAAATCATGATATTGTCTTTGGTATCGGTCCAGCCGGAACAGGAAAGACCTTTCTGGCGGTGACCTTGGCCGTGACAGCTCTCAAGCGTGGTCAGGTCAAGCGGATTATTCTGACACGACCAGCAGTTGAAGCTGGTGAGAGTCTAGGCTTTCTGCCTGGTGACCTTAAGGAGAAGGTGGATCCTTATCTGCGACCAGTCTATGATGCCTTGTATCAGATTTTAGGTAAGGATCAGACAACGCGCCTGATGGAGCGAGAGATTATCGAGATTGCACCCCTAGCCTATATGCGGGGGCGGACGCTGGATGATGCCTTTGTGATTCTGGACGAGGCACAAAATACGACCATCATGCAGATGAAGATGTTTCTGACACGGCTGGGCTTCCAGTCCAAGATGATTGTCAATGGAGACATCAGCCAGATTGACCTACCTCGCAATGTTAAATCAGGACTCATTGATGCTCAGGAGAAATTAAAGAACATCTCCCAGATTGACTTTGTTCATTTCTCAGCTAAGGATGTCGTTCGTCATCCAGTGGTGGCGCAGATTATCCGAGCTTATGAACCAACTCCTGTTAAAGCTAGTGAATTAGATGTAGAAGAAACAGAATAGCATACGAAAAGAGCAGATTTATTTCTGCTCTTTTTTGTGAGATTGATTTGAAAAGTCGAAATTTTCAACTAAACGAGTTCGTCAATAGATGTGTAGTCCTTGTTGAGGCCTTCTGCAACTGGCAGGCTGGTGATGTGACCTTGGTAGGTTGTGACACCTTGGCGCAGTCCTTGGTCATCTGCAATAGCTTGTTTGAAGCCTTTTTCTGCCAAGGCTTCAACATAAGGAAGGGTAACATTGGTCAGGGCAATGGTAGAAGTGCGGGCTACAGCGCCAGGGATATTTGCAACTGCATAGTGGAGAACACCATGTTTTTCGTAAACAGGCTCAGTGTGAGTCGTTACGCGGTCAGCTGTTTCAATGACACCGCCTTGGTCAACAGCTACGTCTACAATGACAGAGCCTGGACGCATTTGCTTAACCATATCGTCTGTTACCAGTTTTGGAGCCTTTGCACCTGGAATGAGGACAGCGCCAATCACGACATCTGCTTCTCGAACGCTAGATTCGATATTGAACGGATTGGACATGAGGGTCTGGATTTGATGGCCAAAGACATCTTCTAGGACAGACAGACGCTTAGCGCTGATATCCAGAATAGTCACTTGAGCACCTAGTCCTAGAGCAATACGAGCGGCATGAGTACCTACGACACCGCCACCAATTATGGTAACTTTTCCTTTTG
>ERZ773073.1374-NODE-1374-length-11587-cov-50.033992_pt1 | contig 11587 bp, 10 predicted proteins | sample MGYA00580616_ERZ773073 | MGnify/ENA primary metagenome ERZ773073 (study PRJEB29015, sample SAMEA2737960) | human oral metagenome | biome: human oral; feature: human-associated habitat; material: dental | place: China | collected 2131 ...
ACTCGCATCATCGCAAGCACAATATCTCGCTGGTGTTTCAGAATTATAACCTGATTGATTATCTGACGCCACTGGAAAACTTGAAGTTAGTTAATTCCAAGGCCACCAACGAAACGTTGCATGCCATGGGTCTGGATGACGATCACATTCACCGCAACGTCATGAAGCTTTCTGGCGGGCAGCAACAGCGTGTGGCGATTGGGCGAGCGCTAGTATCCTCCGCGCCGATTATCTTGGCGGACGAGCCGACTGGCAACCTGGACGAAACTACCGCCGCTGACATCATCGACATCCTGTGCCGAGCCGCCCACGAAAACGACAAGTGTGTCATCGTCGTCACTCACAGCAAACAGCTAGCCAAGCAAGCGGACGTGGTATTGAAGCTGAAGGATAAAAAACTAAAGAAGTAAAATTGATAATACTGCTCATAAAGCGAGCTGATTAACGCAATTTTATAAAGCTGGAATGAGTTCACTTGGATAAGGCTAACAGTATAAACATAAACTTCCAGCATAACGTTAGTTTGAAAGCGATTCTGCGGGCGTATCATAAGGCAAAGCGATAGATATTTGCGTATTTCGCCCGCCAGCGCTATAATCGCCCCATGACTATAAAACAGCAGTCGGCAAGTATCACCTGGCAAAGCACGCGTTTTCGCCGCGGCTTGTTGAATTGTTCGTAAACTTCTTCTGAAAATACTAACCATGACTAGAGGCCGCGCGCGGCCTTTTTTTATATAACCAAAGGAGGAATCATGAAACAGAGAATGATTATCATTGGTGGCATGGGACCGCAGGCAAGCTTGGAGCTACACCGGCGAATAATTCGGCTAGCATCAGCAAACGGCGCAAGAGACGGCACAGATTTCCCGTACATCGTTCATTTGTCGCTACCAGTTCCTGATTTTATCGCCAACGAATCGCGGCGCAGCGAAGCCTTGGAAATTATCATAAACGAACTAAAAAACATTGGCGCATCAATGGACGACATTATCATAATTGCTTGCAATACCGCGCATTTGTTGCAGCCCGATATTGAACAGCGGCTGAATATTCGCATAACTTCCATGGTAGATGCCGCAATTGATTACGTTAGCCGCCATCATAAAACAATTCGATTACTAGCATCACCGACAACCATCCGCATTGGATTATACGAAAAGCCGCTAAAAACTGCTGGAGTAACCGTGCTAACGCCAGATGACAACGAAAGGCAAGCGCTAGAGACAATAATTCGTACGGTAATCGCCGGACGGATAGTACCCCAATTAGCACTAGAGAAAGTAGAAAGAATAGCTAAGTTTGAAAAGGTAGGAATAGACAACTGTGTAGAAAATCGCCTCAATAATCCGCCAATACTACTAGGTTGCACTGAACTATCTTGCGCCTTCGCCAAAAGACCAAACACCATCGACCCAATGAATATTCTGATTAACCATCTAGCAGCCAGAGGAGTGCTATAGCTAAACCTGACAATAAGCCAGAAACAGCAGTTAAATCAAATAACCCTTACCAAATAACCCCATCAGCATAAGCCTGCCATGACTGCTGTTCGCCGGCTGTCATTGATCGAACCAAGCTGATGGTTTGCGATAGGATAGCACTGTCGATTTTTATGGTTTGTCCAGTGTCTACCTCGGGCCAACCGGCTTGTTCTGCTAGCTTGGTTTCGGCAGCAATCTTCTGTGCGGGATCTAATCCTGAGCCGCCATGCTCGCTGATAGCGCGGCGAACAATCGTTGCATACGAATCACCGTCTTGCACAGCGTAAATGTAGCTGCCCGACTGGGGTTTCGACTTATTCACAGACGACTGCGCGGCTTTATCGTCTGGTTTATTTTTCTTTTCTGTCTCATTCTTATCACTTTGCTCCTGGCTACCAGTAGCTTTCTTGGCGGCCCCAGTATCTTTGTTGGCATTAGCGGCATTAGCATTATTTTTCTGCGGCACGAGTTGCTGAACAGTACTGTCATCTGACTTAACTTTCATCTTCTGCTCAACCGATTTAGAACTCTTTTGCTGATCTTTACTTCTTAGTAAATTCTCTGTATCAGCTGCTGCGTTTGTTTGCTTGACAGCTGCAAACAGTGAAACCACTAGCAATACAACCGCACAAACGGCTGCCACTCTTTTCTCTGTAATATCATACCCTCTAATTTTCATAAGCACCCTCCTTAGCGCCCTACAGAAATAATAGCAAACTTTGCATAAGCGTAACAAGCATAAGCGTTATAAAGGTCTATCTAAGCTAGGTATGGCTTAATAATCATAAAAGCCTTAGCACTATCCCACGATAATATTTACAAAAAGAGAAATTTATGCTACAATAGAAAGAGTAATACATTGCAAATAACCTCAAGGGAGCTCTATGGAAGAGATTAATCTTTACGATTTATTGCGCTTTTATGCCAAAAGATGGCTAACCATCGCTATCGCTGCTATGATTGGCGCAATTATCAGCATTACCTATACTTATTTTATCCAGCAGCCACAGTACAAAAGCTCAGCGACTATCCTGCTGGTTGGCGCCGACCATTCGAGCAGTAATCAGGGTTCAGTGACTCTCAATAACTATGTAAAATTATTCACGTCGCGCCGTGTACTTGATCCGGTTATTACAAATAACGATTATTCGGAAGATTATAAAACCCTATCTGGCAATACTACGGCGGAAAACGTTAAAAACACCGATATCATTAACGTATCAATGAGCACCTCTAATCCAAAAACTAGCAAAGCGCTTTTAGAATCAGCCATCCAAGAATTTGAAAAGCAGTCCAAATCGCTTTACGGTAACAGCTCTGTCAAAATTAGCGTCGTCGACTCGGCCGACACCCCAAACAGCCCGTCGAATATCAAGCCGCTGCAGCAAATCGGCTTAGTTACCGCCGCCTCGGTAGCACTGACCGTAATCGTGCTGTTCTTCATCTATGACTACAGAAAATCACAGTTGACCGCTCAGACGAAACCAAAGATTGCAAAATATAATTAAACAACACTAAGGAAACCGAAACAATGTATCAAAAATACGGAAAGCGCCTAGCGGATGTATCAGGCGCACTAATCCTGTTTCCATTTACTGCAATAATTTTCATTATCGTCGCTGGCTGTATCAAACTTGATTCGCGCGGCCCAATCCTATTCAGACAAAAGCGTACCGGTAAAGACGGCGAGCCATTTACCCTATATAAATTCCGCAGCATGCCTGCCGACAACGATGTACACGACACTTCGAAATCAGACTCTCTAACCAGGGTAGGTAAAGTAATCCGCGCTACCTCTTTGGATGAAATACCACAGCTTATTAACATAATAAAAGGCGACATGTCCTTCATCGGTCCGCGCCCTTGGATTACTGATTATTACGATAATATGAATAGCGACCAGCGCCGCCGAAACAACGTCCGTCCAGGAATTACAGGCAGAGCGCAAGCTTACGGTCGTAATAGCATATCAATTCAACAAAAAATCGCTCACGATTTGGACTACGTCGATAACGTTACTTTGCTAAACGATGTTAAAATTATATTTGCAACCATCAAAACGCTTTTTGATAAAGAATCGAATACGCTGGGTAAAAGCGGTATACATGAAGAATTAAAAGAATTGCGAGCGCAGAATAAAATAGGGAAGTAACGATAAATCAGCATGAGTAATCAGAATAAAACGAAGAAAATTTTATTTACATCGCACGTTGCCAGCTTCCAAAAATTCAACCGCCCATTCATGCGCATGATGCGCGAAGACGGCTGGGAAGTTCATTACGCGTCGATGGGCGAGGAAGAAATCCTTGATTGCGACAAGTCGTTCGTCGTACCGTTCACGCGCAGCCCGTTCAAACTCAGCAACATCACCGCCTACAAACAGCTGAAAAAGATCATCAATCAAGAGAATTACGATATTATCCATACTCACACGCCGATGGGTAGCGTGGTAACGCGGCTGGCTGCCAAAAAGGCTCGTAAAAACGGTACTAAAATTATCTATACAGCCCACGGTTTTCATTTTTTCAAAGGCGCACCTCTGTTAAATTGGCTAATTTATTATCCAGTTGAGCGCCTGATGGCTCGCCACACGGACACGCTTATTACTATCAATAAAGAGGATTACCATCGCGCTAAAAAACAATTCAAGACAAATGTTATATACATGCCAGGCGTGGGTGTTGATCCGAAGCGTTTCAAGCCGAAGCTCACTGCCAAGCAAAAGCTAGAGCTTCGCAAATCACTCGGTCTTAAAAAAGATGACTTCGTGATGATTTATCCGGCGGAACTATCAAAAAGAAAAAACCAATTGTGGTTAATTGAAGCTTTGCGTCCGCTTCTAAATGACGACACTAAAGTTCATCTGATACTTGCAGGCAAAGATTCCTTGCATGGAAAAGTTACACAACACGTCAATCAATACGATCTAGCAAATCAAGTACATATACTGGGTTATCGTAACGATATTCATCAATTACTTCAAATTGCTAACTTGTCTGTGTCAAGTTCAAAACAAGAAGGATTGCCTGTTCATATTATGGAAGCAATGTTCGCCGGTCTGCCAATAGTCACTATCAAGTGCCGCGGTGCAACCGAGCTAGTGGAAGACGGCGTGAATGGATTTGTAGTTGGGTTTGATCAACAAGAGCTTTTGCAAAAAATAGAAAAAATCCGTCGCAATCCCAGCCTATCGCGTCAGCTCAGCAAGCAGTCTATAAAACTAGCAAGTCAATACGATATAAAATCTATATTATCAATGGCGGAGAAGGTGTATCATGAGTAACCTTGCAAGCCTTTTCTTCTATATCATCGCTTTTGCGTTATCTGCCTATCTTGTATCTTTTGGATTTCGCGCAAAAAAGCGGATATTCTGCATGTTTGGCTTGCTAACACCTATCATCATCGGAGGATTCCGATATGGAGTGGGGACAGATTATTTTAACTATATAAATATATTTTCTGAACATGTTAAAAAGGGTTTTGTGGATATTGATGGTATTGAAGTAGGGTACACTATACTCGAACAATTTTCATCATTATTTGCACCATATGACACAAGGATGCTATTTATCATAACAACAGCGCTTACTATAGTATTCTTTTATATAGGGCTGGTGCGATTTAAACCTCAATATCCTGGTCTAGCAACTTTCTTGTACCTCATGACACTGTTGCCGATGTCGCTTAATGCTGTACGCCAAGGCATAGCAGTATCTATCGTTTTCCTGGCGCTATCATACGCCAAAGACAAAAGGACAACACCTTTTGTTGTATGGTGTGTAATCGCAAGCCTATTTCATATTAGCGCGCTACTCGTCATACCGTTTTATTTTATTATTAGAATCGGCATGTTAAAAAACAATCAATCGCCGCGATCGCTAGGCTCGCGATACGTTATTAGACTAATCGTAATGGTATCTATAACTATCGCCGTAACCGTAAATGCACTTAATCTTGCACTATTAGTACCTGGGTTCGATAGGTATGAATTATATGCGTATGTTAACGAAAGCGGTGCAAATCTTATGTTTTATTGTAAGCTCGCGCTGTTGGCTATTATATTCATTCTGTCAAAATATATCGTTCTGCGCGACAATATACTGTACAACACTTTCATTATGTCTGGCGCTATCATGGAGATAATACTATTGTCGCTAGGATTTGTGTCGCCGTTTATTAAGCGACAAGCTCTTTACTTCTCGCTGTTATATATAATACTACTGACAATAACCGTAAGGCTGGGTTCAAATAAGCCAAGGCAAGCAATGATATACAGTATCATAGTATGTTACGCTATAGGTTTTTTTGCTGTATCGTATTTTATATTAGGACAAGCAGATATAATACCATATAAATTTAGCATAAGCGGAGGAAAAATTTAGATGACTAAGGTTAGCGTCTCAGTTATTATGGCGGAGTATAATACAAATACTGACGATCTTAAAACCGCAATCAAAAGTATCCTAGATCAAACACATAGTGATTTTGAGTTTATTATTGTCGACGACGGCGGAAAGAACGACTTAGGAGTGATAAAAAAGGAACTTGGCAACGACAAGCGAATAAGAATTATCAAAAATCCGTGTAATAAAGGTTTTGTTTACTCTCTAAATAACGCAATAGCGCATGCAAACGGCGAATATTTAGTGCGCATGGACACCGATGATATCTCTGAGAAAGACAGAATTAAAGAGCTTTATAACTACATTAAAAAGCACCCCGAATATTCCGTTGTCTCAAGTCTAGCCATAGAATTCTCTGGTTCTAAAAGCTTCGGCGCGATAGGATCTAGTGGAGAAAAAACAAAAAGAGAAATTATGCGAGGGGACGTACCGATACATGCCGCGGCTATCATGAAAAAGAGCGACATTCAACAAATTGGCGGATACAAGAACTATAATAGAGCAGAGGATCTTGCCTTATGGTGTGATTTACTTTTAGCAGAAAAGAAAATGTATATGCTAAATAGCGCCTTATATTTGTATAGGGTTAACCAAAACGATTACAAAAAGCGTACTCTGCGCTACCGAGGTGGAGAAATTAAAGCTCGTCTTCACTACTATCCGTTATTGGGCGCTGGGGTTACAGAATACATGCGGATAGTTAAAAGTATACTGGCTGGTCTAGCTCCCGTATGGTTTATACGGACCTATCGGAATAGAAAATTAAAAAAGATACAAACAGGAGAAACGCATAATGTCTAAATATAAAGTCAACATCCTGCACGTTGTCGCTAGTATGAATCGCGGTGGAGCCGAGACGTTTGTCATGAACGTATTTCGTGCAATTGACCGCAATAAATTTCAATTCTATTTTCTATGTTTCAGCAATAAACACTTTGACTACGAAGATGAAATCAAACAACTGGGCGGAGAAATCATACGCATACCCGATGTAAAAGAAGTAGGGATAGTATCTCATATAAAGGCGATAAAATCTGTCATAAAAGACAATGAAATCAATATAGTCCACGCACATACATATTACAATTCAGTATTTTCGTTAATAGCAGCAAAAAAAGCAGGGGTATCTACTAGAATAGTACACTCCCACAGTACGACGTCTGAAGTAAGCCCTTCGCTTGTTAAAAAAATATATTTTGCCTTATCTAAATTCGCAATTCGACACTACGCAACGAAAAGAATAGCTTGCGCAAAAGAGGCGGGCTATGCGCTTTTTGGAAGGGATAATAACTTTATAGTTATTAATAACGGAATTGATCTGCCAAGGTTTTCTTATAGTTCTGCTGTAAGAAAAAAGGTGCGCGCTAAGTTGAATATTCCCCAAAATGTAACAGTCCTACTAAATGTGGCGCGGTTTTATGAAGTAAAAAACCATAGTTTTATTATTGATATATTTAGCGAGTATCACAAAAATTACCCAAAATCTTATCTAATTCTTGTTGGCGATGGACCGCTTCGTAGTACGATTAAAAATAAAGTAAGCAGGTTAGGTCTTTCTCAGTATGTTATCTTTACTGGGGTAATAGCAGATACGGAAAAAATGTATAGCGCGGCAGACGTTTTCGTAATGCCATCGCTCTTTGAAGGTCTTCCCGTGGTGCTTATTGAGGCTCAAGCTAATAAGTTACCTTGCGTTATTAGCAGCGCTATTGACCATGATGTAAAATTAAGCGCAGAGGTGGCATTTTTAGATCTCTCGTTGGGGGCAGCTCGTTGGTCGGATGAGATATCGCGCATCATGCAAGGAGGTCGATCAAAAAAAATATCTAGCGAACTGTGTAATCAATATGATATACGCCATATTACAGATAACCTAGTAAAAATATATAGAGGAGAGCCAAGTGAATAAAAAAATATCAATTATTATGCCAGCTTATAACGTTGAAAAATATATAAATAGATCAATAGACAGCATACTTAATCAAGATTATGAGAATATAGAGTTATTAATCATAGACGACGGCAGTACTGATGAAACAGCTGAAATAGCTAATAAACGAATAGTAAGCGATTCGAGAGCAGTAGTCTTGTCAAAACAAAATGGAGGTCTCTCTGACGCACGCAACTATGGTCTTGTTAGGGCAAGTGGTGACTATATAATGTTTATAGATAGCGATGATTTTCTTGAAATCAATTCCCTAGGTTCGCTTCTCAAATACAGCACAAATAACTCGTTAGATGTATGTATATTCGGATATTATTATGACATACACAGAGGCGACTCTGTAAAAACAGAAAAAATTATTACGGAGTCAAGCAAGATTATTACAAAAGATAGCAAAAACATAAACATAAGTAATCCAGGTCTACTAGGATATGCTTGGAATAAAATATATAGGCGTAAATTTTTATTAGTTAATAATCTAATGTTCGAAAAAAACTTATCGTATATAGAAGATATAGTTTTTAATGAGCAAGTTTATAAATGTGCGGAAAGTATTGGATTTTACAGTCATCCGATATATCATTATGTTCAATATAGTCATGCAACTTTGGGAAAATCATATCACAAAAAAATTGCACAATATGACCATAGGTCAATTCAGGCGTTTTGCAGTTCAATGAAATCATTAAAAGTTTCAACATATAATGTGCGATCTTTTCGCATCAAGGAAACTATTAATAAAACTAGATGGTCAATAGATATTGTAGCTAACGCCGCAACCATTAGTCGCGAAGAGAAGATACGCACTCTGCATGACCTATTTAACAATATTAGCAAAATACCCGAGAATGTAGGCAGTATTACTGATCGAATATTTATAGGTTTTCTAAGAAATAAAAAATTCAATACTCTTCTATTTTTTTCTTGTATGAAAAAAAGAAATATAAATAGATACATAAAAGACATTATTCCGCAAAGTATGAAAAATTGGATAATCTATATAACATCAAGCTCAGATGGTTATAAGAACCTTTCAAAGCACGACAACAAAATTATAATTACACTGGCAGCCGACTATGGCAACTTGGGAGATATCGCTATAGCATATGCGCAAAATAAGTTTTTAAGAGATAGTTTTCCAGATCGCAAAATAATAGTTGTGCCAATAAGCCAAACTTATCACAAATTGAGGTCGCTTAAAAAGAAGACAAACAAAAACGATATTATTACTATAACTGGCGGCGGTAACATGGGCGATATATATAAAGACATAGAGGAGCAACGACGGTTTGTTATCAAAAAATTTCCAGGCAACAAAATTGTTTCATTTCCGCAAACAATTGATTTTTCAGAAACAAATACAGGTAAAAAAGAGTTACTAAAAACGCAATCTATATACAATTCTCACAATAACCTAACTATTTTTGCGAGAGAACGGAAAAGTTATGACAAGATGAAACAAATATTCAAAAAAAACAAAGTTATATTAGCACCAGACATAGTTTTATATCTGGACGAGTCAAAACGAGAATATAAAAGAGATACAGATAGACTCATATTATGCTTACGAGACGATAAGGAAACCTCCTCGCAAAAAATAAGAAAACATATCAAAGACATAGAAAAAGAATATACACATATACTGTCGCTAGACACCTTGATTAACGCCAATAAGATATCACCAGAAAAGGGTCAATATGAATTGCAAAGGTTATGGGAGCATTTTGCTTCTTCGGGACTTGTCATTACAGATCGTTTACATGGTATGATATTCTGTGCTATCACTAATACACCTTGTATAGCACTGAATAACAGTAATGGGAAAGTACGAGGGGTGTTTAATGAATGGATAAAAAACAATTATCCTATAGCATTTGCAGATTCAAAAAACGATCTCTCTGCAAAAAGAAACGATGTAATTAGTCTACGGTCAAACAAAGGAATAGCAAAAGAACACTTCAACACGATAAGAGATTCGCTAATATAAATTATGTCCAAAACCTCATCCCTCATCAAAAACACCATCATCATAGCGCTCGGCAAGATATCGACGCAGTTTATTAGCTTTTTACTGTTGCCGCTTTATACTGCTTATTTGGCAGCGGGCGAGTTTGGCGTGGTTGATTTAATCACGGTCATAGTCTCGTTGGCGGCTCCGATTATCATGTTGTCATTAGAAATGGCAGTGTTTCGCTTTTTGATTGACGGGCGAGGAATTAAGGAACGGCAAGCTTCTATCATTACCAACTCATTACAGATGGTGATTTATAGCACGCTGATGGTTTCGTTGATTTATATAATCGTGATGCAATTTGTAACGATACCGTATGCTTGGTTGGCGCTTGGCTCTGTGCTGGCGTCAATCGGTTCAAATTACTGTTTGCAGGTCGCTCGCGGATTTGGCGATAATGTCAAATACGCCATCGGCAGCGTCATCGCTGGAGTCTCCGCGATATTGCTTAATATATTATTTATCGTCGTGTGCAAGATGGGTGCGACTGGCATGCTCTTGGCGACTGTGATTAGTAATATATTATCCACCCTGTATCTGATCTATTCACTAAAAATACAAAAGTATATCAACACCAAACTGATAAACACTGATCAAAAACGCGAACTGCTGCACTACTCGTTGCCGTTAATCCCCAATGGTGTGTCGTGGTGGATTGTTAATGCCGCCGACCGCATGATTATCGCTGCTATGCTAGGCGTTACTGCCAATGGTATTTACGCTGTTGCCTACAAGTTTCCGCAAATCTTTGCTGCGATTTACAGCTTTTTCGGACTATCCTGGACAGAGTCGGCATCGGTTCACATAAAATCGGTAGATCGCGACGCATTCTTTTCAAAAGTCGCCAATATGAGCTTGCGCATCTTTGGTAGTTTCGGTGCTATTTTGATAGTTGGGGTATCGGTATTTTTCAACATTTTAATAAACGTAAAATATAGCGAGGCGCGGTTATACGTACCGCTGCTTATCGTGGGGTCGTTATTTAATTCTGTCGTCGGCATTTACAGCGCAATTTATATCGCCAAAAAAGAAACTCGCCAAGTTCTGAATACTTCTATGGTGGCGGCAATTATCAGCATTTTGCTTTCCGTGGTATTGACGCCGTTCATCGGATTGTACGGACCAGCCGTAGCTTTAATTGCTGCTTATCTAGGTATGGCAATATTCCGCCATTTTGATATTAAAAAATCTATCAAAATAGTTTACGAGCCGAAAGCTATCATTGAAATCGCTGTATTGTATATAATATGTATGGGTTTGTATTACGCGAATTCGATATATGCCACCGCAGTAAACGTGGTGTTAATTGGGGTGGGTGTTGTGATTATTAATAAAAATACACTGAAAATAGCCAAAGATACTATATTGAAAAAGACGCGCAGCCTACGGCGAAAGCAAGCCGACAAGCTAATGCAAGAATGGGATTCTGAGAATGGTACAGACTAAGAAATTATCTAAAATCCACCTGCTTCTTCCGCTACTTTGGATGGTAGTCATTTTCATGCTTTCGCACCAGCCAGCTTCGGTTTCTAGCGGGCAGAGCGGCGTGTTTGTCGAGCAGCTGCGCCACATTGCGCCGAGTATCGATCAGCAGTTATTAACTTTTCTGGTTCGCAAAGGTGCGCATATCTTCGCTTATTTCGTGCTAGGTATTTTGACGTTTAATGCTTTATGGCGAGTGGATTTAAGTAAGTTCAAATTTAACCGCCCAGCTATGCTGTCAATCATTGTTTGCGCGCTTTACG
>ERZ773073.1375-NODE-1375-length-11585-cov-11.841284_pt1 | contig 11585 bp, 9 predicted proteins | sample MGYA00580616_ERZ773073 | MGnify/ENA primary metagenome ERZ773073 (study PRJEB29015, sample SAMEA2737960) | human oral metagenome | biome: human oral; feature: human-associated habitat; material: dental | place: China | collected 2131 ...
CATCCTCGTCACTGAATCCCGTCTTTTCGGCAAGTTGGACATTGATGCTGCCCTGAAATTTGTATACGCCGAAGTCCACGCGATACTTCATGCCCATCGTGTCCGAGCCTTTCTTATCGCCCGGCTCATTGTTGACACTCTTCGTGATCTGAACGCCCGTGATGGTGACAGGATCGAGGCTGACGGCATCATGAATCGTGACGGGGCCGCGCACACCGACGGATACGCCATCAGTATCTGTTGATTCAGATTCCTCTTCTTTGTTTTTTCTCTTATCCTGCTTTTTTAACGCAAAAACCTGACCAAAAGTTCGAACATCTATCCATGCTCTGCATACTTCTCTTTCAAATTCCAGCCGCATTTCTCTTTTGTTTTCCACACCTTGACCTTTTCCTTTGCCCTTATTCATCTGCGCCAATATCAATCCAACTTTTGGATGTTTTTCTACACGAGAACGAATACTATCACAGCCATCGTCAGAACGTTCATCTGCCTGGATAAGAATTCTCTCTCCTGCATCCTGCAGTCGATTCCGTATTTTACGCTTAATGCATACATCGGACATTTCCCCATAGCCATCGTAGTCTGTACGAGGCTGATTCCCATTCAACGGATCTCCATTCGGATTCGAGTGATCCACAATGATAAATCCAATAAAATCAATTTTCTTTTCCAAAGCAGCCATCATTTATTCTCCTCTCTCATTGCATCCTTCTTATTCTCTTCTCGCTCTTTTCTCAACGCATGACGTTGGCAGGATAATCCCAAAAGGAATTCAACCTCTAACGGTGCATTCGAGCAAAAGTCCCCATCATCAAACATAGAGATAATTTCATCGATAAGCGCTATTTCTTTTCCTCCATACTTTTCCCGTTTTGCCTGATAAGGAAGAAGCTTTTTTTGTATGGTTTCCCATGTTGAAACCGGCCGCGAGGAAAAGATATTCATATAACGCATTGCGTTGGTGATACGACTCCCCTTTTCCTCTGCAGTGAATGTTTCACGCTCCATCTGATCGGCAACAGCCAACAGCCTACCAAACAGATATGACCGATTGGTCTTTCTCTCATTCAACGCCACAGTATATACCTCCTTTTTTCGATTCAACCGATTGCAAATAATAGAACAGGCAGGTTCTAAAATCAGATGCTCCCATTTTTCCAACGGATCACATATTGCCCTTTTTACCACTCGGCTAAACGCCATTCGCTCGATATCTGCAGGCAATGAAACGCCTTGGACAATAGAGAAGAATATTCTATGAAGTTCCATCTTCAGCTGCTTATCACTGACGTTATCACCACGATATGCATAAACCAGCTTTCGTGGACTAGGAACTCCAAAGTAGGGTGGATACCAACCTGGATTTTTCTTGTCCCTTGTATCTTGATTTCGCTGATACCACTGACCAGCTGTATGCCATTTTTCGATTCGTTCGATAAAGTCCTCGCCCGCCATCTCGCCGTAATAGCAGATAGAAAGCCGTCCCTTATCAGTCACTGCGTCTAGGATTATGACATTAACCTGACTCGTCTTTGCACGCCGAAAATCATGCCGATAGCCATCCAACGCTTTATGCAGATTCTGAGCCCACATTTTCAGAGTATCCGGCTGCGCCGCCTCCATAGGTCTGCGCTTGTGTATCAATCCCTCCGTATCATCAAAGACGGAAGGAATCGACACGGAGTTTCTACCCCATGCAAGGAACACACGCCCATCAACGTTTTTTCCTTGATTCTCAACAAGCCATCTCAATGCATTCATAGACTTTTGAACGGTTTCTTCTCCAATTGAAAGACATTCCTTTCCTAAAACAAACCGTCCACGAAAAGTAAAATTGTCTTCATCATTGGAAGAAATAAGTCTTGTCCCATCTCCATGCGTTCGAATTCCTCTGGTATCAGGTTTCTCAATAGTTACCATCATCTTGCCTGATCCATAACAAAGAGACTTGGATGCATTCTCATAGAATAAACTACTATATATTTTTTTATAGGAGTCTTGTACCTCTTTGTCTCGCCAAGGATCAATACGCCCCTCTATCCTAAAACGAACGACCGATGATAACTTTGATTTTATTTTTTTCTCTGTCGCAATCTTCCTTTCAATTAAGTCATGAATTAGGTCATGCTGACTGATATATGCATAAACTGCTCGCACAATCAATGGAGAATCTTCTTGCTGCACCCACTTTGTGAGAAGCTTTTTATATGCCCTATAAGACTCCATATCTTTCTTTTTTGGGTTTTCAATAAATTTATGGTAATCTTTAGATACATATGCTATTTTATCAAATAACGGATGCGGCACTGCTTTTGATGTTCTTGGGTATGGCGTACAAGGCATAGGGGTTGCCCGTTCTTCCTTAGGAAGTTCAAATGCATCAATAAATTCTCCGTTTTCTCCCAATACTACTTCGAGCCATGCATCATGTATGCTATACCCTATCGGAGATAAAGCAACCTTCACCCCATCAACATTATCCCCGCCGGCAAAGCGCTCGTTCTCATCATAGGTCTGCACCAGCTGTTCCATCCAGCTCATAATCTCCCCCCTTCCAATTCCTCCCATTCATCTGCAGCAAAGGTAACGCTATTCTTATCGAACAGCTTGCTCTTCACCTTGCGAATGTCGCGCACAAGACGGCATTCCTCCGGGCGCGGGAAACGAATCACACCGTCTTCCATTACCGGCTGCCAAAGGCGCACCTGTAGCATATTTCCACCCGTTTCATCAACGTAGTTGAATCCGTGGAACATCGTGCCGAGCGGCATCTCACCTGCTTTATCGTAGTATCCGACGCCCTCTCCGTAGTTCACAGGCTCGACATAGCCCTGACACTCGCGTGTACCGAGGAAGATGTCGCGCCGTCCGCCGCGCTCCACCATCCGCTTTGCGATATTGTGATGCTTATGCTCATCCCTGTCCGCTGCCAGCTCCTTTCGATGCAGATTGAACTCGAAATGCGCACGCACCTGATAGCACACATCACTCAGATATGTATAGATGGAGAGTTCATTGCGACCACCGCTATACTTCATCGGCTTCACACCACGCGACTGCGTTGTGATTCGATTCATGACACGCACCTCGTCGATCACCCAGTAGAACGTAGGTTTCCAATACAGACTTTCGGTAATCCCCTTCAGTGCCTGATAGGTCGGTATCGAGTAAGAGGACCGCTCGCCACCAATCTTCGTAATCGGATCGGTAAAGAGTGCCATCCTCCCATAGACCTGAAACTCAATCGTATTTCTCATATGTTCACCTCCTTAAATCATGCAGTAAGCATTCCCCTGCTCTTCTGTCTGCACACCGAATGCCTCATTGTAGTATTCCTCGCGCAGTGCCATCACCCCGCTCTCCGTCCGCCAGACTGCACCAAGTCCTTCGAGTTCTTTTATCTCATACGAAAAGAGGTTAACCATATATTGCTGCGCTGATTTCATCTGCTTTCCGATTGATTCCCTGTCGAAAATCCTGTCATCAAACGCGACAATCATATCTTTCCCTCCCGCATAGGGAACAAGTACGGCTTCGGTATGTGAATCAATGACGATAAAGGCACGCCCCGCATCCCGAAATGCCTGCCTAAAATAAGAATCGATCCTATCCCCGCGTCCCATACGAGCCTGCACGCCTGCGCTATTAGCGCTTAATAAGTCAAATATTGTATTTTGAGTATTTAGAGGATAGCGCATTTCTTTCCCAGTACGCCCAGCATAAAACCTGCGAAAGTACTCCTGCATGACTGAGGGACTTAAAATTGTATTTGCCGCTCGATCATAAAGCATAACGCGGGCAATATTTTTCCCGTGACGAATGTCTTTCAAGTGATCAAGATTTTCATCGGCACATTCAAAAACCCGAACTATCCCCTTCTCCATTTCCCCGTGCCGATTACACCGCCCTGCAGCCTGCGCGATGGAGGAGAATCCTGCTAGAGCACGATAAACCACGGGAAAAGACACATCAACTCCCGCTTCGATTAGCTGGGTGCTGATACAAACAAGCCTTTTCTCCGGATGATTTTTACGCTCAGCAAGCGCCCTTCGAAGTTCTTTTAAGGTTGCTTTACGATGTGCCGAGCACATCTTCGTGCTAAGGTGCACAATTTGTATCTCTTTATCTGAAAGCTGTATCTTTTCCGAAACAGCCTGATAGATTTCCTTCGCTTTTTTCGTGAGATTCACAATACAGAGTACATCCCCGATTTCTTCCACGCTTTTGCAGATTTCTGAGGCAATCTCCTCCGCAGACCACCCGCCATCACGATAACAATTTTCAACATCTACCCTTTCGAATCCTTCAAATGTCTTTTCAACATCCGAGGTCATGCCTGCGTTGTCACTGAGATTGATTGAAACATCTAGCTTCTCCAAAGGTGGCTGGGTTGCCGTACACAGAACCGCTGTAATGCGGCAGAAATCTTTAAGAAAATTCATGGCTGCATTGAAAAGAAAAGTACATCGTACAGGAAGAGTCTGTATCTCGTCAAAGATTACAATACTGTCCTGCAGAGAATTCATCCTGCGAATGGAACTGTTCCCGCCAGCAAAAAGTGTATTGAGAAACTGCACCTGTGTTGTAAAGATGACGGGCACATCCCATCGTTCTGTCAGGATACGACGCCAGTCCATACTCTCTGTGTCTTCTCCGTCCGCCTCGGTAATGACATTGGAATGATGCTCCAGAATTGCTTCATCCACGCGGAAAATATCGCGAATTTCTTTGACGTTCTGGTCGATGATCGAGGTGTAGGGTATGACGACAATGATTCGTTTCTTTTGATATCTCTGTGCATGCTGTAGGGCAAAACGCATGCTTGCCAGCGTTTTCCCTCCGCCCGTGGGAACACAAAGCCTGAAAATTCCCGGTTCCTCCTCCGCAGCTTTCAAACAATCATCGCTGATTTTTTTGCGCAACTGTGCAATCTTCTTTGCTTTTGGTTCCTTCGGCAGAGAAAAACCCGCAAGTTTACACTCCAATTTATCAGAGAAATCCGCCCATATCTCAGCAGTTTCCCATTCATCCGTCAGTGGTCTATCCAGCTCAAATTCCGCGCTGTCCAAGCGATCTGCATCAACCAGCATACTAAGCAGGAGTTTGTGTGCCATGCCCCAGTAAAAACAATATGCTTCATTCATCTCGTCATCCGGGCAATGTACGGCACGCGCAATTTTCGCATCCAAATCGGCAATCTCATAAATCGACTGTTCAAATATTCTATTAAGTTCTTCCTCCGCAATCACTTCACTGAAAAAATATTTGAGATCGACCCGAGAGAGTATATCCGCCTTATCGTTACGGCGAAGAAAATCAGAAGATTCATCTTTTCCATCTTGTCCATAATAATTCAGTAAGCCAGTATGATGTGAAAAAATCACAAGCGATGCGATTTCTGCAACAAACCTATAATCTGCATTCTTTCTTCCATACTGTACCAACAGCAACTGTACGCCCGCCAACGCTGTGAAATTTTTTTCCCCGCCGGACAAGGTATGTACGGTGCGATCCTGCAAATGGGCAATACCTAAGCGTTCCAGTTGCTGTAAAGCCACCGCATACGCCTGTTGGTGAGACAAGCCTTGATTTAACGGCCCGAAGGCAACATCGTCCAACACGGTTGGTCCAAACAGTTGATCGTCGGCGTGCTGAAAACAAAGCCCCACGGTGCCACGAAAAGGCGCAAAATCTTTTTCTTCTCGACACAATTGCCCGAATAGACGAATCTCACCGCGCGCAACAGGCACAAAGCCTAACAAAGCCAGCAATAAGGTGGTTTTGCCTGTGCCGATTTCACCTTGCACAAAAAAGCGCTGACCTGCTTCAATTTGAAAAGACAGATTGTCGATAATCTGCCGTTCGCCTCGTTTAATTTGCAATCTGTTGACTTGTAAAACCGTCATTTTTCCCCACTTAAATTTGTCTTTTCACCAAAACGGAAGCCACGACATTTGAGCGCGATTTGTGTCGTTTCCGCTTTGAGTAAAGCATGCACCAGTAAAAACGCAACCCGTTGTGCGGTGACATACAACGTTCGGCGATTTAATCCGGCATGATAGCCTCGCGCACGCATCGCCAAATCCATTTTCTGTCGTAATTCGCCTAACAGTGCAATATAACGCACCGTCAATACAAACAGCCAAATCAGCTTGGGCGGCAACGGCAATTTACCGATGGCTTGCACCAACACCGCATCGTTCATTTTCCACAGCAACAACCATAACGAAAACAACAACAGGTTCATGCGTAAGCTAATTAACAACGCAGTTTCCATGCCGTCGGGATTAAGTTCAATGCCTCCCGTGCCGATACGCCAACTTAAGGTTGCCCAAAGTAATAAAGTAAAGCCATTGAAGATAAGCCAGCGTTTTAGATAAGGAAAATAAGGATCACGACAACGATAAATCAGGATCACCAATAAAATTAAGGCGATTCCGTTTAACCATAGCAACAAAGAAGGTTGAGATAAGGCACTGATCACCAAGCCCCAAAGGAACAAATAAATCAGGCGCAAGTAAGGAGCAAAAAAGTGCGGTGGAAAAAAACGCTGAAAAACGGGGCTCATTGTGCGCACCGTTTGGTATCGTCAACGTTCAGTGACGTGCCAATAGATTGTAATGCACTCGGGTACATTTTGCTGAGGAGAGAAATCACACCGTAGCTGATAATGCTGTCCAACACGAATACCGGCAAATGAGACAGTAACAACAGGGCAATTAAATCCTGATAATGTTTGCCACCGTCCAATGCTAAGACAAGGGAGGCTAACGCACCCGCACCGCCTACGCCAATGACGCCGACACCTATACCGGTGAACAGTTTCGCCATGAGCCCCATGTCAGGCTGTAAATAGCCACGTAATAAATAATGCGCCGCGACCGCCGGCAACGCCATGACACATAAATTCACGCCTAATACAGCAAAACCGCCAAAAGAGAAGAACAGCACTTGTAACAATAAGGCAATAAGAAAAGCTGGGAAGACTGCCCAGCCAAGAAATAAACCTGCCATGCCATTTAAAATCAAGTGAACGCTACCGATGCCCACGGGAACATGAATGGTGCCTGCAACAAAAAATGCCGCAGCAAACAACGCCGTTAAAGGCAAACGTTCACTCTCTAAACGGCGTAATCCGACAGCCACCCCAACCACAGCGAAAGCAACGCCGGCTAATAACACCGGCGTATGTAATACGCCTTCCGACAAATGCATGATTAACGCCCTTTTCTTAATTTACGGGCATTTAGCCACGCAGCAATGCCCGCAATACCAACGATATAACCAATACCACCTAAAATATCGTGCAGGTAAATTTTGTCGCGTAACTGCGCAATATCCTCCCGCAACAGTAACAGGCTTTCATCGCTTGCTTGCGTTGGCGTGTTTGGTGTCGCGGTGATGCGATCCGCCACCACTGCCGCACGATGTCCTTCTTCCCCTTCGACCACCACTTTCAAGGCGACTTTCGGTTCAACCACTAATGGAAAGTGAAAATAACCACGGTTATCGGTTTTGCCCGTCATTAATGGCTGATTTTCCCCATGGCGTAAAACTTCCACATAGGTTTCCGCAGCAGGGGTCATATCGGAATAATAGGATTTTCCCGTGACAGTTTGCCCATCATACTGGGCGAACACATAAAGCGCGTGCGCGAAAGCATGAGGGGCAAACAACAAGGGAAAAAGTGCGGTCAGAATACGCAACGTTTTTTTCATGCGATTACTCGGCATCAAAAGTCAGCATGTATTCAATAGAACGGCTATCGTAATCCGGATTGCCTTTGACGTTTTCCTCAAATTCAGCCCAAACTTTGTTGTAACCGGCTTGTGGGGTAAATTCTGCAATGCCTTTGTCGTTGGTTAAATTGAATGGCGCATCTTCGCCCAATCCCACTTTAATGTCTTTCACCGGTTTGCCTTTGTGTAACACTAAAATCGACAATGGTTTTCCGGCTTTTGGTTGTGCTTGAGGCACCAATTCATATTCCATACCGTGCGCTTTCATCGCTTGTTCGTCCCACTGTAATACGGCTTTACCGAATTTCACCGGATTCACAGAAAGTTCGGCTGTCGGTTCTTGTTGTTTCGTTTTCTCTACATATTTACCGCTTGGCAATTTAGACCAAACACCGTTATCAAAACGAATAAACACTTGGGAGGCTTTCTCAGCATTAAGATAAGCTTCGCCTTCTTTAAATTGATAGGTTGCGTTAGTGATATTGCCTTTATTGTCCAGCAACTTCACCGCTTTCAATTTTTGTGCAGGATAAGCTTCTGTCTGTTCATGACCGAATTTCACCACATATTGCCCTGTAGCATTGGCGTCTTTAACGGGCTCTAACCAAACGTTATGGGCGTTAGCAAGGGATGCGGCGAAAAGTGCGGTACAAATTACACTTGTTTTTAGAAATCTCATTTGATGTCTCCTTTTATCGTTGAGTTTCGCTCATGATAAAATATGAAGTAACTCTAGAATCAAGTGTTTTTTAGAAAAATAGACGAAAAATGAGAGAGATAGGTAATAAAATATTGTCCGCGTACGATAGAAACCGCACGCGGAAAGAAAGGATTAATTCAATTCCGCCAACATGGCAACAACCATGTCAGAGGATTGTTTCGCTGCCAGTGGGAGAAATTCTTCAAATGACATATTTGCTTTGCCATCCCCTGCATCAGAAATCGCACGAACCACTACAAAAGGCACATTAAACGCATGGCACACTTGCGCAATCGCGGTGGCTTCCATTTCCACGGCAATCACCTTCGGAAAATCCTGCTTAATTTGTGCCAACCGTTCACCGCCTTGAATAAAACTGTCGCCGGAACAAATCAAACCACGTTTCACATGTTGCCCTAATTGCGTGGCAACGCGCTCCACCAGTTCGACAAGTTTGGTATCAGACACAAAACTGACCGGGCATGCGGGCAATTGCCCTTTGGCATAACCGAAAGCCGTCACATCCGCATCATGATATTGCGTTTCAGTGGAAACGATCACATCGCCAACCTTCAAGCCTTCCGCCACACCACCGGCAGAACCGGTATTAATCACAAGATCCGGCTGAGTTAATTGCAATAACGCCGTCGTTCCCATGGCTGCCGCCACTTTGCCGATACCGGATTGCAACAAAACAATCTGTTTTCCTTGAATGTTGCCTTCATAAATCGTGCCGGAGGCCAATTTTGTCACGATCTTATCTGTCATTAAATTGACTAAAATTTCTACTTCTTGCGCCATTGCGCCAACAATACCGATTTTCATAACGATCCTTTGTACTGGTTTGCTATTGTTTTTTGTTAATTAAAAAATCTAATACCGCGAGGGCATAATCGTCATTATATAAGGTGCTCGCGGTCAACACATATTTGCCGTCAATAATGACATAAGGAAACGTAAATACACCGTAATCTTCTGTTAAACGCACAGCCTCATCTACCTGTTGTTTAATCTGCTCTGAAGTATAGGTTTGTAAAAAACGGTTTCGCTCAATGCCTTGCTGCTCAAGCCAAGTCAATAGATTTTCCTGCTGAGCAAGTTTGATATATTGGCTTTTTTCAGCCGTTTCAAACATTAATGCAGAGGATACATTGTCGGCATTTAACGCCTGCAGACTGTAAAAAACCGTCGCAGAAAAACGCGCTTTGGCTGTTGCCACCGGATATTCGCTGAATACCACGCGATCGCGGTTAATTTGACTATAAAGTTCAAGAATGTCTTGTGCAGAAGAGCAAACGCGACAATCGTAATCAAAAAAGAATTGAATCGGGATGCGATTATCTTCCCGAGGCGGAAGCGTTAGTGGTTCTTGATAAGAAAAATAGTCTTTGCCATCTTCAAACGGGTGATTGGCTTCATCTGCTGCAGGCAGATGAGACACGCTTTCTTGCGCAACGGCAAATCCGCTGATAAAGAATAAGACGATGAGCAATCCGACCCGTGACATCATGTGCCTAACTTTCCAATGGTTCAATATAATCCACTAACAACTGAAGATCGCGATTACCACGAAATTCATTGATATCTAATTTATACGCAAATCTTGCTGTTTTTATAGATAAATCAGGATAATAGCGCGTATCTATGTTAAAGGCGATAGCATCTAACAAAGGTCCGCCCAGTTTGGGTTCCACCATCATTTTCAAGTGTTTTTCGCCCACTAAGCGTTGTTGCAAAATTTTAAATTCGCCGTCGAACAAGGGTTCAGGGAATGCCTGTCCCCAAGGACCACCTTGACGCAAAGTTTCAGCTGTCGCCAAGTTTAACAAGTTCGCATTTAATTCGCCGTCAGTCCAAATCGTGCCTTGTAATTGGTCTTCCGCCAATAATTCGCTGACCGTCTGATTAAAAATCTGACGAAAATCGTCAAAGCGGCTTTCCTGAATACTCAATCCTGCCGCCATGGCATGCCCGCCAAATTTCAGAATTAAATCCGGATGCTGTGAATAAACCCGCTCCAGCACATCGCGAATATGTAACCCGGGAATGGAACGCGCAGACCCTTTTAAAATGCCTGCTTGATCTTGAGCAAACGCAATCACTGGGCGATGAAACTGCTCTTTAATGCGTGAGGCAAGAATGCCAAGCACACCTTGGTGCCAATCCGATTGACACAACACAATAGAATGGGGAATGTCCGTTTCAAGTGCGGTGGCATTTGCAAATAAATTTTGGCAGATCGTTAAAGCTTCTAACTTCATGCCTTGCTCAATTTCTTTGCGCGCTTGATTTAATCCATCCAGCTCTAATGCCAACGCGCGAGCCGTTTCCATGTTTTCGGCTAACAAAAGCTCCACGCCCACGGACATATTATCCAGCCGTCCCGCCGCATTTAAACGTGGGCCAATGGAAAAGCCTAAATCCGCTGCTACAAAACGGGTCACATCCCGCTTCGCCACTTCAGCCAATGCACGAATACCACATCGACAACGCTCGGCGCGAATACGGGCAATGCCTTGATAGACTAAAATACGGTTATTTTGATCCAATGGCACCACATCGGATACCGTGCCTAACGCCACCAAATCTAACAATTCCGTGAAATTCGGCTGATTTTTGGCATCAAATAGACCAAGCTCGCGGAATTTTGCCCGCAAGGCAAGCATAAGATAAAAAGTAACACCCACACCGGCCAGATGTTTGGAGGGAAAACCGCAATGCGCCAAATTCGGATTCACAATCGCATCGGCATTCGGCAGCGTTTCCGGTGGCAAGTGGTGATCGGTCACGATCACCTTCACACCTTGCGCCTTTAAAAATGCCACGCCCTCATGGGAAGAAACACCGTTATCTACGGTCATTAACAACTCAACGCCTAAAGCCAAGGCCTCTTGTGCCACAGCAACACTGAGCCCATAACCTTGCTCGAAACGGTTCGGCACTAAATAGGTGACATTGGCAAAGCCCAGTTGACGTAGCGCGAGTACAGCCAATGCGGTACTGGTTGCGCCGTCGGCATCGAAATCGCCCACAATGACGATTTTCTGTTGTTTTTGATAAGCTTCAAGTAGAAATGTTACTGCGGTATCCATGCCCGACATGAGATTCGGATGATGCATGGCACTTAAAGTGCGGTCTAATTG
>ERZ773073.1377-NODE-1377-length-11581-cov-16.644543_pt1 | contig 11581 bp, 13 predicted proteins | sample MGYA00580616_ERZ773073 | MGnify/ENA primary metagenome ERZ773073 (study PRJEB29015, sample SAMEA2737960) | human oral metagenome | biome: human oral; feature: human-associated habitat; material: dental | place: China | collected 2131 ...
TCGACAAAAAACCTTCCATCAACACCGCTGAGGAGATTGTACACACCTCTTTCCTACCGGTTGCTTAGGTCGAACTCGCGTGAGGTTAATGGGTAATGATTAATGGGTATGGGATGAGGGGGATGATTATTCGTCCCAGTGTAGGGGCGTATCGCATACGCCCCGCCTGTACCCGGCTATCGGACGATCGTTCGCCCCTGTCTGGGCGTTCGGGGGGCGTATGCGATACGCCCCTACAGATATTCGGCCCTACAGCCGCCCCGGGTGCCATCAATCCGGGTCGTATGGGCGAATAATTATTCGCCCATACCATCGACGCCCGCGCCCATCCGGGGGGAAGATTCATTGATCATTAAAAAGAGCGAGGCACCGCGCCTGCATTCCGCAGGGTTCGCGACGCCTCGCTCGTCTTATATCCTATATAATAGGTATGCAGCGCTTAGCGGGTGAACTTGTCTCGTTCTATTTTCACTCTGATGGGTGATCGGCCATATTGATTCACCTCAAGAAAGACTTCATAAGTAGCCGCATTGATTCCCAATAAATCAAATGAGATCTCGGAGGCTATTATATCAGAATCTTTGGGGAGAAAGATATCATTGGGAGAAGAGACGATATGTATTGAAAGCTGATTCCCCTTTTTCTCCGAGACAATGCTTTTCAATGAATCATTTCTGAATATGCGTGACGTCAAAACCTTACATCGTAAGGTGTCCCCTATCAATCGACCTTCAATGCTCATATCATGCTCACTCAATCGTTGACGCTGTGATGAGAGCAAGTCTTTACGCTCAATAAAGACCAGCTGCCGATTGATGTTTTTGACTGAAAGGACTCGTTCTTCTTTAGAACAACCTATCATCATCGCAGTCAAAAGAATCATAAAGGAGAATGATTTACTTCTCATCGGTTGCCATGAAAAGATGGAAGAATTTCGCACTCAAGAGCCACTTCAATATTAAGACCATTCAATTTTAGACCATGCATACTTAAAAATAAAAGTATTCGGATCCTTTATGGAGGGTGCATTTGGTCTAGGATTTTCACCTTGCGGGAAAAAATATGGTCCTACTCTTTGCCCTAGTATATTATAAGTTATAATCCATACATGTGTCGTCAAATAGTAAGTATCACCAGCGGCATTTTTCTGTCCTTCTTGTGGTAGATATCCAGCAGTCAATACAACACCTGATGCCAATACTTGCTCTTTAGCTCCCATATTTTTAGGATCTACAGGTTGCGCGGGCAAAAGCAGACTTGCATTATGTGGGATAGTGATCTGATAATAATACTTATAAAGAGTGCAGAGATAAGCTCCAGCAAGGCCATAGGGATTCTTCCCTACTATATATAACTTTATGCCGTCTTGCAGCATTTCTCTTCCAGTATAGCCAACTACCGTATAAGGCCCACCTATTTCACTGCCACCACTTCTCAGCTCCATCATATCACCTTCTTGGAAGGTCGAATATGAGGCATTCGTGCAAATCTCATCTCTTATTGGAAGTGTATTCGAAAATATAACTTCACCCTCACCATTAATAATAACCGTAGGATCAACGGATGATACAACATTTTGATCATTTTGATCATGCTCAGAAGCATCTATCATATCCTTATTGCAGGATATGATCAATGCACACAATGCACTTAGCAAAAACAGATTCCTTTTCATATTCATATGTGATTAAAAAAACGCCACAAATATAGAGTGCATAGACAAAACTTCCAATAGTAGAATCTAAATTATTGAGTTGGTTCTTTGCAATCTCATCTCTGCGTGCAATTTGTTTTTAAAAAGATCTACTTTCGCCTGCGCTTTGGCAGAGGCCGCAGGCGGGAGGTGCAAAACCTGATTCTTTTTTGAATCCAACCCTCGGGAGAGGTCATTTCGAGAGTCTGGAAAAGCCTTGCCATAGCAGACAGAGCGAATAAGTAACACGTTTAAAGATGCTGTCGCTTTTATTGTATCTGGGCAACAGTTAAGTAAGACATTGACATGCCGGATATATAGATATCCGTCCTTATTCCCCGCGTATTCCACATACTCTTGAATTTCGGGCGCAGTCCTTACTGAAACCTCCGATTGATCCTTGCATCCAGAACAGGAAAACTCCTCTATATGGATATCACCTTCTTTATCCCTAACATTCTTCTCGCATCCTCCCGCTGCCATCAGCAGAAGGAAGAGTGTACTAAACCATAAAATGAACTTCGTCTTCATTTTCTTATCGTGTTTTCAATTAATCACAAGCTCCGCTTCCGGATCGATTTATCTCGCTGCGCCTCCGGGAGGGCGGTTCCTTTAGGGCGCCCTGAATAGGTCTGGTGGAGTATTCTCTATGGCCTTCATAAGTTTGATCGTTTAAAATTCGACGCAAATATGACACATATGATCGTAATACGAAAGTCGCTTTCTACAATTCATAGCATTTTATCCCCAGAAAGCTCTTTTTTTCTACAAATTCCCTACAAATCGAACTTTTTTCCAATGAAACACTTCGCTTTCCCCCGATTCCCGCTTTTCGTATCCTATGGAACTTTCGGAGAGGGACAACTTTCTGACAAGTGATCATTCGTCAGGCACCCCTTAAGTCCGATATGAACGCAGAGAAAATGCCCTTCGCCATCGATAGCGTTTCGACAAGGAACTGCTATCTGATCATCGAGGGGTGAGTCTTCGTAGCCGTTGTGGAAGTTTCGCAGGCTCCATAACTTTTGCTGTGACGTTTCTTGAAGATTTTGGCGTCCTTTGCGAGCAAGAAATGAGGTGTCTTATGACTACTGCAAAGTAACAAAAGCAGGCGTATCTTGCTCGTTTCTTATTCGTTCGATTGCTAGGATCCTTATCTACAAATGCCTCATATGATATATTTCGTTTACCTGAAGGTGCGAAATTCTATGTCTACAGCGAAGAGACCAAACAGTATATCGGAGCGATAACTTCCGAATACCTGCCGATATACGAATCGGACAATTCATATGCTTTCGCCACAGGATTAATTTACGGAGAAACGGTTATCTTCTATTACCAACCGGCTACGGTACATGATAATGCAAATCTTCCCGGTCGTCTGCCACTTCGATTAGGATACTTCCATCGGGTGCATGGGGACTATCAACAATGCTTGCATCTACGATCGCACTATGCTCAATGCGGCTAATCCCCTGCCTCTTAAATTGCTTATTTAGTTCTTCTCAGAAGTTTATCCATAACCCCCAAACGTGTGAGCTCTAAGCGGAAGCGGCTGATGGTGCCGTGATCCGGAGCGGGCACACCCATATTCAAGTTGAGGAATTCGCTAAAGAGAATGGAGTCATTGATAGGCTCGCTCCTCAACCTCATAATCACTCAAACCATACCAAGTCGAAAGAGTAAGATCTTGAACATCATCAAGGCGTCATAGGCGGGGTTGCCTACGGTATTTTGGGCCTTGGTGTACTTCTTATTCAGTTGCGCCCGAATCCCTCTCCAATCAACGCATTTATTGATTTGGCGAAGGAATGAGTGTTTCATGCGGTTACGACGCACTTGGGTATAGACTTGCAGGAAACTGGGGGCGGGGGTGGTAGACTTTGTAGACATACTTGCTTGACTGTAGGGTTTGAACTACATAAAGTTAAGAACATTCGGACACATAACAATAGACTCCAAACAAATGACCGTGCGACAATCTCTAATTAGCTTTTCTGCCTATTTAGCTACCCATACGATTCATATTATAGCGCCAAGTTTCTCTCATTTGGCACGTTGGGGCATGACGAGCTCCCGCACACGATAGAGATTGTATACCAACGATTCAAGGACGTTTTGGAAATGTGTTTTTGTTAGGCCGAGGTACCTACATCGTCCGTCGTCAAACCATTTTTGAATACTTTCGAAGATGCGTCCAACGACCCAACGAGACTTTGAAATCAATTTGAACTTCTTTTCTTTTAAGACCGCATGATTGGTTGCCGACGGATATCCTTTATCGACATAAACCTTCACCTATTGCGGCACCTCGGTTTTCTCCATCAGCATCTTTAACTCTGTGATGTCCGAGACGTTAGCTGGCGTAGTATGGACGAAGATGACGAAGCCGCTCAAGTTCGTGGGTTTATACTTTTTGTAAGCACGTATTAATAAGCAGTCTATTTAATTGGATTACACTAAGATATAGCCTCTACATCAGCCATAAAATGGCATATAGATAAGAGATTTTCTGCTCACAAAGGCCTCGTTGTGCTATTTCGCTGGCGATATAAGCTCTCTGCGTGTTTCTACTCTTGATTTTGGTTCTTCCAAATGGTCATTTTTTTTCGCAACTTTCTCCGAGGATGCTTATGATTACAGTATCCGACACGTAAAATCATTTCCGGTTTTCCTGCTCCGGGAAATAGATTTGCGATACTGTCAGGCATCTCTTCTAATGGCTGACTCATGGGATGAACAGATATCCCCATAGAGTTTAGTTTTATCCAAAGACTTTCTAGCTTCATGCCGAGTCTAATTAGATCTTCCGGCGTATCATTCTTCGTATATAACATAAAGAAGCCAGAACAATTATTTAGTTGATTTTTTGTCGATTGTATAGATGAAGAAATAAAGGACTTATTGTTAATGAAATTCTTCTTTGCGTAGATTATCCGAAAGAAGAATCTTTCTATCTGATTCAGCCCTAAGCTTTCTAATGTAAGCCCTCGCCCCCTCCTTTTGTCATTTTTTTTTAGAACTATAAAATCAGTAAGTTCCTCCATTGAATTTTTGGAAGAAAGCTGAGCAATATTACTCCTAACTATCATGTCGATAAGTTCTCTTCCAACAACACTCTGGCAGTCTATGTATTCCAAATTGCCAAAAGATGAACTTATATTTTTAAGAACATCGGAAGAGATTTGTTTATTTTGAAAGCGCATTCTACAGGTATGTCTATTTTTAATCTCCATGAGATTATACTCGTATTCCCTTTTCTCTCTAATATAATCTAATAAATTCAAATATACAACTGTGTCTTTTATTGTTATATCTATTGAGAGACCGTGTAAAGGTGCTGCAAGGACGCAGTTTTGGATAAAGGCTCCAATACTTATGTAAGCCTCTCTATCATGCGGATCGACTACCTGAAGTCTCCATTGTGGATCTATCCCGACCTTATAAAGTCCTTCCTTCTCCTTGGATATATACCACATTTGTGCGTTGTGGCTGCTTGGGGCCAGTGCACCATATTCGAAAATCTTTTCAATCATATTTTCTTTAATACTTTGCGACTGTCCCATGAGGAGGAGAGGTACAATCGAAAGAAGTATTGTCATTGTTGCTTGAATAACCATTCTAAAAGATTTAATGTTTTATCCAATTGTTCAAACGTATGCGTAGCAAGAATGCTCATTCTTAGCCGAGTCTGTTTTTTGGGCACAGCTGGATACAATATCGGATTGACAAATATTCCATTCTGATATAGGATATCTGCCATTTTCATAGCTTTCGTATTATCTCTAACCATTATAGGAAAGATTGCAGAGTTCGTCTTTCCGAAGTCTATACCAATACTCTCCAGACCTATTTTAAAGTGATTGATATTATCCCAAATCCGTGATCTCCAAATAGGTTCTTCATCGATTAAATCGATAGCTTTCATAATAGATCCAACAGATTGAGGCGTTGCTGCCGCTGAAAAAATATTCTCATTGGAGAAATATTTTAGCAGATTGATGATTTCTTTATTTCCAACGGCATACCCTCCGACACTTCCAAATGTCTTACTAAATGTCCCAGTAATAAGATCCACTGATTTTAGTACAGAGAAATGCTCTGAAATACCTCTGCCCGTATTACCCCAAATTCCTATACCGTGTGCATCGTCGACTATCAAAAATGCTCCATGCCTATGTGCAATCTCACATATCACGTTTAGCGGAGCAATGTCACCATCTTGCGAATAAACGCCGTCTACAACAATAACTCTGTTAGCATATCTATTCGATGTATTTTCTAATATCCGCTCAAGATCTGCCATATTATTATGCAAGAACCTTTTTGTATTAGTTCTCGCACAACCTGAAATCACACTTGTATGCACATACATATCAAGTATTGCCAAATCTGATTGTCCCAATAGTGCATTCAATACCCCTGCATTGGTACCAAACCCAGAGGTGAATGTTATTGCATCCTCTTGCCCGAAGAAAGCAGCGATTTTTTGTTCTAAATGTTGATGTATCTCCAAAAGTCCTCCAATCAATGGAGAGGCACCAGAACCTGCTCCGTATTTGTGCAGAGCGACATTTCCAGCCTCCACCACTTTCGGATGTTGGGAAAAACCTAAATAATCGTTTGACACGAATCCAATAAAATCCTTTTTCCCGAAATCGTTAGTTTGATGTAGAACTATGGAAGATCCCGTCCCTGATTCTAATGCCAAACGGTAATTATTTTGTCTGTTTTCAGCCATATAAGACGAATAGAGAAAGAAATCTCTTGCTCTTTGGGTTATTGGTTGGCCATTGTTCTCAAAATCTCTGAGTGAATATTGTCGGTAGTCCATTATAATATCCTATTCTTGTCGTTCACGGCGCAAAAGTACTGGCCGTATTTCTTTCACAGATTACCCTTGGTTAACTTCTGCTTTTTGCTGTAATTCTACTCTTCAAACGACAAAAAGACTGTGGGGTTATTCCTAAATATGTTGCGATGTGTTTTGATGGGACTTTTGTGAATACAGTGGGATTGTTCTGGATTAAAAACAGATATAATTCTTCGGGAGAATACTTGAGCATCTGTATTTCGCGTTGGAGCTTTGCAATAAAGAGTTCTTCCAGTATTTCTTGAAAGAGCTGTTTTACTATGGGTATAGTTACTATCAAATATTCCCAGTGCCTTTTATGAATAGCCCAAACATTACAAGGGGATAACGCCTCTATAGAAAAAGCAGAGGGTTCCCCTGTCTTGAAAGAAAGAAGAGAATTGACAAATTCGCCCTCGAAAGCAAATTGGAATGTAATCTCTTCTGCATCTCGTTCTCGAGTTATAAAGAAACGGCATTCTCCTTTCTCTATATAATATAGGTATCGCTCTATATTTCGCTCCTTAATTAGGAGTGAACCTTTCTTGAGAGATATATAGCTCCCCTTTTGCAGAATAATTTTCACGACATCTTCTGGGATACTTTTTTTTAGCAGATATGAACACAGAGACATAATTGGTGATTATTTACAAATTCGCTATCACACCCGCGTATGCGAGAACTTCTTTTTACAGAAAACTCGTTTGCTACAAGGGATTCCTTTCTTGTTTTGAGTCGCAAAATAAAATGGTATATTGTAAATATGCAAGTAATAATACTGCTACTGGTGCATGAGCATCAACAAGCGAATGAATCGCTCCTATGATAAATAGAGCCCTTTGCACAATCTACTTCCCTCATTATTCCTCCAAAATGTAAGAAGGAGATAGAGTCATTAATGCATTCTTCCAAGCCTCGTCGCTCAGACTATACCATATCCCCAGCGGTAGAATTTTGAACATGAGCGGGCCGGGTAAGCTGGATGTCCCACTGCATTTTGTGTACTTTCGATTGAGGTACGCGTTGATCCGTCGCCAGTCGATGAGCTCCTTGACTTGGAGGAGGAATTTGTTTCCGCACTTGGCGTAGCGGATCTCGGTCATAACTTTTATACGGAAGAGTGCCGACCCTATTTTTCTCCCCCCTCTTGTCGGATTACCACTTCCTGCTTCCTCTATAATTCTCCTCCAGGATCCTTTCTAAGTCTGAGGCCTTGTAGAGGATCTTGCCGGCGAACTGCGTGTAGGGAATGATCTTCCGATCGCGGTAATCCTCCAAAGTGCGAGGGCTGATATAGAGCCGTTCGCAAACTTCCTTGCCTGTGAGGAAATGTTCGCCGCCAAAGAGTGGCCGGTGTGTCTCGGACACTTCCCGAATCCTTTCTTTGACGCGTCGTAAGGCTGAGATGACCACCTGCATCTCGCCCGTCTCCATACTCAAGTCTTGAATTGCTTCCATCATTGTATTGTCGTGTTTGCCGTTTTGTCAGACTTCACGCAGAGTAGTCGCTCCACGTCCCCTCGTTTGTAATAGCACTTATGCCCGATCTGAGCGAAGGGCAACACGCTTGTGTCTCGGTAATGTTGCAGGGTGCGTTTGCTGATGCCGAGTAGTCGGCAAACGTCCCCGTTATGCAACCAATCCGTGTGTTTGGACTCTTCTCCGAAAGCCTTCAGGCAACATTCTGCAAGGCTCAGTATCTCGTTCCGCAGGCAGAGCCAATCGGCCTCTGTAATAATCAAATACTTCATGGTTTCACGTATTAGTTTTCTGGTTGGTATTTAGGTTTTACTGTTTTCGGCGACAAACGTAATCGCACGCAAAACGCTGTCAACGCAATCGGGAACAGGAGGGATGCAAATGGAATAGCAGGGATACAACCGGCGCAGCTTTCGCTTATTCGGAAAACAGCCGCAACGGAAAGCGGATAGCAGCCCGCGAATCGTTCCGCACCTCCTTTTCTTTCACTGCCATTTTGTCTTATCGGAAGAACAAATTGCTTTCTTGTAAGTCCTGCTCCCCGAAGAAATCGGCAGCAAACGGGCGCAACATTATGCCGGACAACGCTGCATGCTTGGATGCCGGGGATGCTCATCACACTTTCACCCCCGAAAACTCATCCCAGCCAGCCATGAAGAAACAGGCAGATAGAAGCAACATAAACGCCAGCAAAACACCGGACAACGGCGGACGTTCATCAAAGAACGGGGAGATCGAGGCCTACCTCGCCCGACATTACACGTTCCGATACAATACCGTTTGGGGACGGGCGGAATATCGCGGCCGCGGGGAGGAGCGATTCGTGAAGGTCAGTCGCTATGAGATCAACACGCTGCGCCGCGAACTCGACAACGAGGCCGGGATCATGACCTCCCCGGACAACCTGTACTCGATCATTGAAAGTAGCTTTTCGCCCCGTGTCAATCCCATACAGGTGTATTTCAAAGCCCTGTCCACCGCTGTTCCGGATGAATCAGCAGCGCATGCCATCCGTGAATTAGCCGACTGCGTCGTTGTCCGTAACCCAGAGAAATGGCCGCTGTACTTGACAAAATGGCTTGTAGCTGTAGTCGCCAACGCAATGGACGACCGCGAGTGTCGCAACCACACCTGCTTGGTCTTAACCGGTGAACAAGGGCGATTCAAGACGACGTTTCTCGACCTGCTTTGCCCGCCTAAACTGCAGGGCTACAGCTATACCGGCAAGATCTATCCGCAGGAAAAAGACACGCTGACCTACGTCGGGCAGAACCTCATCATCAACATCGACGACCAGCTCAAGGCGCTCAATAAGCGAGATGAAAACGAACTGAAGAACCTGATCACCTGCCCGATGGTCAAGTACCGCATGCCCTACGACAAGCACGTGGAGGAGCACCCCCACATGGCGAGCTTCGTGGCCTCGGTGAACGGCAACGACTTTCTCACCGACCCCACCGGCAGCAGACGCTTCCTGCCCTTCGAGGTGCTTTCCATCGACATCGATCGGGCGAGAGCAGTCTCGATGGACGCCGTCTATGCGGAGGCGAAATCGCTGTTGCAATCGGGCTATCGGTATTGGTTCAACGACGAGGAGATCGCGGAGCTATACCGCGAAAGTGAGGCGTTCCAAGTGCAGACCGCGGAGATGGAGCTCCTGTTGCGCTGTTTCGAGCTGCCGACCACCGACAGTGATTGTTCCTACCTGACAACGACCGAAATCTTGACTTACCTCGGCGCCTATACGCGCCAGCCGCTCACGGCCAAACGTATGGGAGAGGCGCTGAAAAAGGCCGGATACATCAAGGTCAGCCGGCGGCGGAACGGCGGCAGCCCGCTGTATGTCTACAAAGTCCGAAAGATCCTCCCCTGTCCGCTCCTTCAAATCTGTAGTAGTAACATGTAGTCAGCTGCGTAGTGACTTCTATCTGCATGAATGCTATTGGGAAACAATCGATTATGGCAATTGTAGTTTGTAGTAAGAAGAAACCAAAAAGTACGGGTGTTTGATCCTAAATCACTTGCATTCCAATAAAACACCACACCATTCCATTACCCATCTCAATGTTTAATCACCATGAAAGAAGAAAACCTATCGACCATCAAGCGGTACCCCATCACGGCGTACTTGGAAAGTAAAGGCATCACTCCTGTCCGACGGCTGGCAAACTATGTAATGTATCGCTCGCCGCTGCGGGATGAGCATCATCCGAGCTTCAAGGTAGACACCGAAAAGAACCTGTGGATTGACTATGCCGAAGGCTGTGGAGGAAGCATCATCGACCTCTGTATGCGGCTGGAGGGGTGCAGCCTACCGGAGGCCATCCTCCATTTAGGGAAGATTGTTTCCGGTCGCATGGTGAATGACTGTCCACGGACAAGAATCGACCGTAATCTCATCGAGGGCACGAACACGAGTAGAAATCTGATCGGCATATCGAACGACCTTCCGCCACATTTGCAAGACTACCTGAGCAAAGTGCGATGCATCGACCTCGGTCGGGCACAACCCTTCCTCCGATGCGTCCGCTACGAAGTGAGGAGACGGACGTACGAAGTCATCGGCTTTGCCAATGCCTCGGGCGGCTACGAGCTCAGGGGTGCCGGGTTATTCAAAGGAACGCTGGCGCCGAAGGACATCACGCCGGCCTTCCCCGACGGGAGGCAGCCGGTCTGCATCTTCGAGGGCTTCATGGACTTCCTCTCCTTCCTTTCAATGAAAGAAAAGATCGGCAGCCATTGTCTTGTGATGAACACCGTGGCGAACGTCGGGCGATGCATTCGTTACCTGCGCGAGCGGCGCATCACTTCCCTCCGCGCCTTTCTCGATAACGATGAGGCCGGAAGGCGAACCTTGGGCACGTTCATCGGAGCTGGGTTTCTGGTGGAAGATATGTCTGTGCATTACCGAGGATGCAAGGATCTCAACGAGTTTCATGTTAGCCGTGTCCGTCGACTACGAAAACAACAAGGACAAGCACCAATTACAACCCAACCATCCCACACAATCAAACTGAAAAGGAGATAGCAACCATGAAAGAGAAAGACACCAATAAAGCGGTCCGTGCGTTTCTCGACGTCTATTCGGGAAAAACGCGTCCACAGGTGGTAGAGCCATCCGGGCAATCCGTGCATGCCGAGAGTGCACCCACACCGAAACGCATCAGCACCAAAATGAGACGGAGCACGCTGGAGGCTTACAAGCAAACCTTCCTAGTCCCTGCCAAGCTGACAGATCGTCGGGCAGTCTATTTGAGTCGGGCAACTCAGGAGTGCGCCGACTTCGTTGTCCGTCGATTGGGAGACAGGGGCGCCAATCTGTCGAGCTTCATGGAACGCATCGTGCGCGCCCATTTGGAGGACTACGCCGATGAGATCGAGGAGTGGCGAAAGCTGTAATCCAAGCACACGGATCCATCAAAGAGTCCACGATCGATTTACGTGCTAAGCATGCAGCAAGCGTCTGAATGCACAGCAAGCTGTGATTGTAAGAAACATTATAGGGTATGTAACGGAGCGTGACGACGGTAATGCAAGACGTCAGTTTGTTCCCACAA
>ERZ773073.1380-NODE-1380-length-11571-cov-8.635985_pt1 | contig 11571 bp, 7 predicted proteins | sample MGYA00580616_ERZ773073 | MGnify/ENA primary metagenome ERZ773073 (study PRJEB29015, sample SAMEA2737960) | human oral metagenome | biome: human oral; feature: human-associated habitat; material: dental | place: China | collected 2131 ...
GTTCAGGTCTGCCACACGAGTGAGGATCTCGGTAATCTCCGGGCAGGTCCGGGCGATATGGGCCGACAAATCACTGATGATTGGATGTTCGAAGACTGTGAGAAGCGGCACCTCGACGCCAAATTCTTCCTCAAGACTTTGAACCATGCGGGCAGCTGTCATAGAATGACCACCGGCGGCGAAGAAATCGTCGTTCGCACCGATGGCAGGGTTGTCCAAAAGCGCACGACACAACCACACGAGATGGTTCGTGATAGGGGCTCCTCCGTGGGCATCCTCGGAGAGATTATTCTCTGGGTCCATGTCGTTAGATGTGAAGAGGACGTGGATAGCGCCATCGCGGTGTTGGCGCACGCGAACATCGGGGATAGGCCAGCCCCCCACGTGCAAAAGCCCCTGTACGCCGGCGGCTGCCGGAGTGCCATCAGGGAGCAAGACGGAGGGTGCGCCAGAGGCAGCGATGAGGACGTCGTTCTCTGAGAACTTTGCCCAGGCATTTTCGACATCAACGATATGTCCGTGATGCTCGTGAGGTGATGAACCGATCAACAGCTTTGCTGATTCAGAACTCGTGGGGTTGAGGTTTAGGGTATCGACCTCTGCGTATGGGTGGGAGATACCGCTCTCGATGAGGGTCCCCAACTGGGTGAGGAGGGTCGTAATCGTCTCCCGGTCCAAGATGGTGTCGTCATATTCACAGGTCAGCCGGCTTCCCCAAAGTGAGTGTTCCAGGTTGACTAGGAGATCAACCCGAGCACGGGTCCGTGGCAGCAATGCCCAACTGCAGGTACAACCTTCGATGATGTCGCCAGCGATTTCACTGGGAGGTGCGTTGAACACCACCTGCACTAGAGGTGGGCGGCTGGGGTCGCGGCTGCCCCCTTCGACGGCTTGCACGATGTCGCTGAACGGTGCGAACTGAGCGGCGGGGATTTCATCAATTAATTCCGCTGTAACCCGCATTACAGTGGTGAACGTCGCGGATTCAGGCAGTCGGAATCGCATAGGCAGAAAGGACGCAAACGGACCGACAGCGTCGTGGTATTTCGAGGTGCGACCGGCGCTGCCGATCCCTAAGATCATGTCGTCCAACTGAGTATGTCGACGAAGAAGGGTGACCATTCCAGCCAGCAGCACGGTAAACGGTGTACACCGTCTACCGGCTGCGAACTCTCGAACGCGGGGAAGTAGATCGTCCGGCATCTGCACCTCGACCACCTTGCCGGTGCCGGCACGGACTCGAGGACGTGGATGGTCAGGTGGGATCTCGGCATTCGTCGACCCACCATCTCGAGTGAGCTGTTCGGCGACCTCCTGGGCAAGCGTCGCCATCTTCTGCCGCATGGACGGTGTGTTTGCCTCACGCAGATAGTCACTATAGGCGACCTCGACAGTCGGCAGACTGATATGCTCTGCGTGCTTTGCGGCGGAATAAAGCAGTGTGAACTCTGCGAGGAGAGTTCCCAGCGAGGCGGCGTCCATGATCGCGTGGTGGAAGCCGATGACTAACAGGTGGTGAGTTGCATCGAACGAGGCAATCCCAACACGAAACAAGGGAGCGTGAGCAAGGTCATAGGGGAGTTCAGCAAAATCCCTGCCCCATTCAAGTGCTGACTCCTCGTCACTTACGTTCGCTTGGGTGATGAGGACGTCCACGTGCGAAGCCATCGAGATGCACATGTCATTATCTTCCCTCATTGCGTAGCGGAGGACTTCGTGCCGGTCGACGAGGCGTTGCCATGCCGCGCGAAAGGCCTGGAAATCGATAGGGCCATCTACCCAGAACGATGCGTCTTCATTGTAAATGCCGATTCCTGGGTGGAGTTTCTCCACCACCCGCATCTGTCGTTGCACGGCGCTGGCGGGAAACGAGTGGCTGGGCATGTTGCTGTCGTGGGAGGTCCCCTGCTCGAGCGTGATGTTCATGAAATCAGTCTCCTCCTTGAAGTCTGCGCTACAGGCTAGATCACTCATAACACTAAAGTGACCGGGTGGCGGTGTGGCAGTAGGAAACAGGGATGTGAAGGAATGACCGGCAATACTTTCACGTCCCTGTCCGGCTGCCGACTCGTTCGAACGTGTTGGCGTTAACGTGAGCAGTATGGACGCTCCGCGTGACCCCTCGAAATGGTTGTTCCGACGGCCTCCTTCTGACGCCACGTCTGTCATCGTCTGCTTCCCCTACGCTGGTGCGGGTGCCACCTCGTACCGCAGTTGGCCGGCGGAAGTGGGAGATGCATTCGTTGTGCCCGTACAGCCGCCAGGTCGTGAGAATCGGCTGGCGGAACCGCCGTTCTCGACGCATGCAGACTATGCCGAGGATTTGGGGACGATCTTGGCTGCCCTTGACGTCGGTTCCATGGTGTTCTTCGCGCACTGTGGAGGCGTCCCGTTCGCACTCGAGACGGCCGACTGGTTGTGTGACAATGGATATCTGCCGCCAAGAAAAATTGTATCGTCCTCGTGGGGACCACCGCACGCCGACCTGTATGGCGGACTGAATAAGGTCGACATTGAGACATACGACTTCGTCGGGGAGGTTCTGTCGGTTCAGCGTGCCCTCGGTAACGAAATGCCGCGTCCGCTGGCCAAGATCGCCGCGAAGGTTCTTCGGCAGGAAGTCGAGGTCCACCGGCCGTGGTTGTACGACGCCAGCACGCCTACTTCGTGCCCGGTCATCGCGCTAGGATGGACGGACGACGACGTGGTGGCGAACGATGTGGCAACCGACCTTGCATGGAGCGAGTGCGGAGATGTTACTTTTGCGACCCTCGAGGGGGATCACTGGGCATTTGAAGAATGCCCTGCGGAACTAGTCGAGATTCTAATTTCATGACTCGCCGAAGGTTCCAGCAGGGATGTGCTCCATGCGACGCATCTCACTCGCTCCGTCGTCTGATACCGTGGCTTCAACGCGCCGGTTGGACACATCCGTGGTGGCGTAGCTAAAAAGGTATTTCGTATCAGGTTTATCAACTTGCGTATGGTCGGATGCGTGATCAGTTCCGGGTTAGTGGCGTCTGAGGATGCGGTACCTGACTCCTGACGCCTTAGTGTCCTGAGGGCTTGAGGGATTTGAGGATTCCGGCTGCGGTCTGGGTGAGCTGGGGCTGAGCAGTGATTTGGTGGCCGTTGAGGTTGATGGTGACCTCCTGTAGGCCGCGTAGCTTGCGCACGATCCTGGCGCTGCTGATCCCGGTGGTGTCCTGGAGGTAGCGGGCTACGGCCAGGGAGGCCATGACCACGGTCAGGTGGGCCCAGGTGGCGTCTCGGGTGTGGTGGAAGACGGGGTGGGCTGGCAGGTCTGGGACGAGAGCGCGGATCCTGTAGGAACGATGAATGGTGTCTACTCAATCCTGTCACCAGCGAGGTCGCGCCCGCCGATGTCATCTTCCACCACGATCCACGGACTTCGCGGGCAGTTCTTCAGTGAGATACCAAGCCTCCTTCAAGGGCGTTCCTGATGAGTCTCGTCGCAGGTCAGCGCGACATTGCCTCGTGGATCGAGCTGAGATACAATCATACCTGCATTGACTCAGCTCTGGGATACCGCACGCCGAACAAGGTCGAACGTGAGTTCCTGCACCTACCCACGGCAGCCTGAAACGCCAAACAAGCACTGTCCGAAAAATACACGACATTCCAGTGAGGCTGTCGACTCCCAGGTCATCTAGTCACCAATAAACCTCTATCAGAAAGGGAAAGTTATGCCGAGCAACAAGATGATCAGCGACTTCTCAGACAAACCGAAAACCGATTCGTTCTACCAGGCGATCAATAAGTACGTCATGAGCCTAGGTGGAGTAAAACGAGAGTTTCGTTCACAGGTCAGCTACGCTGTCAATCGAAAGTTCCTTTGGATGTGGGCCTACGAAAAAACCACGGATGGCACGCTGTATTTCAACGTGACCCTGGATCACCAAGAGGGTGACAAGAATATCCATAGGGTCACCCAGGTTAGCCCCAATCGATGGAACCATCACGTTGAGGTCAAGTCGCTTCAGGCGGCGAAAAGCCAGTGGCTGCGCACCTTGATTCACAAGGGTTTCGAGTTTTCCGTTCAGTGACCACTAGGGAGATCCTGGCTACGACCTGTAGGCAGGGGTCGGCAAAGTCGGTTTAGGTGGTTGGTCAGGTTAGTAGTTTGATGGCTCGTTTGGGATGTCGTGACAGGGATCTGGTGGTTGACCTCGATCTTTCGTCGTCTGGTTGAGGGGGGGGTTGGTGGCATCGTTGCTGGCGTCGTGGATGGGATTATTCCGGCTGGGTGTGACGGCTTGCCGCGTGTCGTCTCGCGGTGGTCGGGCCTTTCCGGGGGCCAGAGGGTTCTTCCTTCAGGGGCGCGGTGGACAGGAGGCAGGAGCCGTGTGCCTACGGAGCCGGTAGGGCCTGGAGGTGAATCGCCCTGGGTTTTGTGGAGGCTGGTTTATCTGGTGCCGGTGGTTGCCGGTTGTGATTGTTTCTGGCTGTTCTGGCTGACGTCGGGGACCCAGGAGGCTTCGTGCTCGGAGGGGGCACGCATGCCGATAGCGGAGTGTGGCCGGATGGTGCCCGCCCAGTGGACCTACTCGGCGGTGGCGACCACTGGCGGCGTCAATGTCTTCCCAAGGGCCCTGGTTACGGATCAGCTCGGCCTTGTACAAGGAGTTCAGAGCCTCGGCCAGGGCAAAGCCAAAAGGAGTCGCCCGTCGACCCCACCGAGGTGATCGCCTCGCACTCGGACAGGGCAGCCCCGTGGCGGATGGACCTGTACTGCACGCCGCGGTCGCAAGTGATGCACCAGGCCAGAGAGATCAGCCCCTCTGACGTTTCCGCTGCCAGACGGCCATCTCCAGGGCGTCCAGGGCAAGGTCGGTGCACACTGGCCGACAGGTGGTCTGCCAGCCGATGATCCTCCGGGAGTACACGTCGGTGATGAAGGCGACGTAGACCCACCCCGAGAAGGTGCGTACATAGGAGGGGGTACCTCCCGCTTGCGGGGGAATGTCGGCGACCCACAGCTTGTTCGGCCTGAACGCGTTGAAATGCCTTTTGACGAGGTCGGCCGGGCACTGCTCTCGCGGTGCGCTGCGCGTGGTGCGCGGGGACCTGGCGCGGCGGACGCCGCGCAGGCCCAGGTCGCCCATGAGGCGTTCGACGGTGCACCGGGCCACGTGACCGGCACCGTGACGCTCGGCGGCCTCGGGTCGGTTGAGCATTACATGCATCTTGCGGGTCCCCAGCACCGAGTAGTTGTCCTTGTAGACCTTGGATATCTCCGCCTTGAGGATCTCGTCGCGCAGGCTCCTGGCGCTAGGAGAACGGCTACGACGGGCGTAGTAGGTACTCGGGGCGATCTTGACTCCGGCGCCAGTGAGCACCTTGCAGATCGGCTCGACCCCGAACTCCTCCTTGCGGGAGTCGATGTACTGGCAGATCAACGGGATGGGCGGTCGAGCTCCGCCGCGAAGAAAGCCGACGCACTCTTCAGGATCGCGTTGGCTCTTCGCAGTTCTCGGACCTCTTTCTCTAGTTCCTTGATCCGCTGCGCCTCGTCGGTGGTGGTTCCCGGCCTCAGACCACCATCGACCTGGGCCTTCTTGACCCAGGTGCGCAGAGCCTCGGGGTGAACGCCAAGCTCGTCGGCGATCCTGCGGATCGCGCCCTTGGCCCGCGCTGGGTCAGCCAACGCGTCCAATGTCATCCTCGTGGCTCGCTCGCGCAGCTCATCGGGGTACTTCTTCTGTCCCATGACAGTGATCCTTCCGTGTCATCACTGCCTCCATCAAACCCGGGACGATTCATCTCGACCTTAGCGGCGACGTTGGCCTGCTGAGCGTGTAGGGCTATGAGTTAGCTCGCCAGGTGAGGAAGCACGACACCGGCCGTGCCGGTGCCGGCGACCACCGCAGTCTGTTGTTCCGGGGCCGAGACAATCTCACCGGTCTAGTCACAACTTCGGAACTGATCCCCCGTCCAACACAGAAAGATCGCAGACAATCACAATTCAATATAGTATCTATTGTATGTTTCCACCATGTCAGACGATGCTATCCGCTATCTCGGTGGCGGTAGAATTGCGCCATGGAAACCAGCATCACCAAATCGGCCACCTATGACCTTGCGCCAACTGTGGACATATTTGTAATCTGGGACAAGTTTGACAGATCCGGCGAGAATGTATTTAATCGCCTTTTAAATCACTATCATTCAAGTGCCTACTCTGGATTAGTGGGTGGCGGTATCGAAGTGTATTGTCGACAAGCATCTTGGGATGACAATAACGGGGCTCCACGCCCAATATTTTCGATCGGGAGGCACGTAAAAGAGAGTAGGTATAAGGTAGTCATTCCGATTATTAGTCACCATCTAGAAAAAACGGTTTCGCGAAATCACTGTTGGGCCGAGTACTTTAGGCAACTAGAAAGCAGATTACTGCCTAAGGGGAGGGAACCCAGATCCTTAGATAAGGATATGATGTGCCTTATTCCAGTTATAGTCGACCACCATTGGCCGATCAATAGAACTCTACAGCATATGCTTGAAGTTCAAGGTGTAAACTACTCATCATTGGAGCCTGGGAAACTAGAAGTCCATGAGTACGGAACAAGAACCTTGGAACGAGACGTTAGTCAAGCGATTGCTCAATCGTTGGTCAGCGAATGGGATCGGGATCATCCTTTGCAAATCTTTGTTAGCTACGCCCGGTCCGACTCAGAAATGGAAACGAGTACAAAAGCTAGCGACGTTGGAACTCAAGTTGCCAATCTAGTTTTAGATAGGCTCAACGACACTCGGTTAGCCCAGTTTTTCGATTGTAGGAACATCCAATTGGGTGAACCATGGCAGTTACAACTGGAGGAAGGAATATCTAGACGCAGCGCAATCCTTATGGTTCGAACAGATATGTATTCGAGCAGAATGTGGACACAACGAGAAATTCGCCTGGCCAAAGAGCGGGATATTCCAGTGGTGGCATTGTCGGCATTGACTGGGGGAGAAGAAAGGGGGTCTTTCTTACTAGACCACGTTCCCACGGTTGCCTACCACCCCGCTAACTTGTCGTATGAGTACGCTGACGAACAGCAGAAAGATTCGAAGCGACGACAGCGCTGGAGTAGATTGCAGCAGTATCAATCCGATTTCTGTATTGATCGCGCAATATGCAGACTTGTTGACGAAACACTGAAGCACGCTATTTGGCGAAGTATGAAGAAGGATTTATTTGCGGACTTCGACTGGAGCCCAGCTCACCCGCCTGAGCCGATGACAGTAACCGATTACTTAAGTAAGAATGATCCCGGCGATTCATTCAGGATAGTGTATCCCGATCCTCCAATAACGTGCGAAGAGCAAAAAGTAATCAAGCGAATTTGTCAGCTTTATAATGCGGACATGAAGGTGCAGTTCATTACACCTCGAGATCTTGCTTTATATCCCGAAATGAATTCAGGTAAATCGAAGCCGTTAGATAGTCTACTCAAGGATGTAACTATAGGGGTCACTGCGTCAATTCCTGCCGAAAGAGATGCTGCTAGCCTCGGGATGTCGCCGAAGCACCTGGACTTTGTAATTGCAGGGTTGGCAATGCATACGTTCAGAATGGGGGGAAGTATAGTCTATGGAGGAGGTCCAACTCTCGAGAAAAGGAAGCGGTTTTCGAGTTTACTCATCGAACAGGCGGTGCTGTATCGACGCAATCTTGAATGGAATAAAAGCAACGGGTCGACATCTTCCGGATATCAACAAGGTACAGTTACTGGCGATTTCCATCATCCGCTCTTCATTAACTATCTTCCTCGGGCAACGTTCGAGGAGCTCTACAATATAGATCAAGGAAGGAGGGTGGAGGAAATGGAGCGCGACTTAGGAAATCTCGGACTGATGAGGGTCGTAATGTCTCCTGATGAAACTATCAGCGTAAGAGAAGCTGCTATGAACAGCGGAGCGTCTTCTCGTGATTGTGATGCAATTACTGAGTCATTGAATAGCGTTGCGGAAATGACTAAGGCTCGACAGGTTCTTGTAAACAGATCTACAGTTAGAGTTCTTCTTGGAGGAAAGGTTGAAAATCGGGCTAACTCTTCCGATGAAGAAGATTCTGTTCTCGGGACTTTGGAAGAAGCTCTCCTGACCCTTGAGGCAGGTAAGCCATTATATATTTCTGGCGCTTTTGGGGGTGTTGGAACATTATTAGCAAGAGAACTCAGTCTAGCCGACTCTAGTATGTTTCCAAGTGTTCCGTCGCGATCATTTTTGTCACCCAAGAACTCGGAATATCTGGATAGAGTGTGTAGCATTTGGAACGAAAATGATGCCGCTAGTATGACAGGATTATCGCAAGATGAGCTGGCTCAGTTTGCGTTGACGACTAGGCCGGAAGAAATGATACGCATGCTCATTTCAGGAACTGCGAACGTCAGTAGATAATGGCGATAATGCTCTGGCTGGGGATGATTTTCCGGGGTAGGGGTTCAAACGTAATGGGTGGGGTTAGGTGATGTTTGCGCTGTTGATGATCTCGTTGCGTTTCTCAACTGGGGTCTGTCCGTTCGAGACGATGTGGGGTCGGCGGTTGACCTGACTCGTGACACCTTAGTGCCCCCAGGGCACTAAGGTGTCACGAGTCAGGTCATAGTTGCCGCCCCTGTCCCGCCCTGATCTCACCTAAGCCGTCCCACACAACATCTGCGACGACACTAAATGAGCCAACTCAGGAGCCATCGTGCTGCTTGGAACGGATTCACTTCTCGATGAGCCACAAGGCTCACGTTTTGAACTTGGACCTGTAGCGCTGAAACGTGTTCTGATCCTCCTTGAGGAAATAGGCTGGAACGGAATCCAGGGTGCATAAAGCCGAAGTTGATATGCACTATGGCGATCACAACACCATGTCGTAAGGCCCGTCGCCGTACGACTACTCGCACCAAACAAAACTCGGATACTCCTCCATGCTCGCCAAGCGGATTTGAATGATATCAAACAACCTTATCCAAAGATAATAGTCCCTTTAGTAAAAGTTGTGCAACCTCATAAGGTCGTTGAGTCACGGCCAGCCGCCTAATTTCATGTTCAGACAATCCTGTCGACTCCGGGTTATATAGATCTCGAATTTCGTCGAAAACGTTCTTGAAGTTGTTGTAGACATGTCGGGCGAGAAGAGAGCCGTTAGCATATCTTGAGGTTCCGTTAATGACGTCGGAAAGTAGGGCACCCGCTCCTCCGAAGCCGCCGGCGACGTACAGCGGTTTTCCGGCTCTAACGGTGTAGAGAGACTCTTCTATAATCCCCGGCATTACGCCCCGATATCCGTCGGGATTGGTCTCCGAAATAGGCAGCATTTTCCCCGATATGGCAAGGCGTGCATCGCATAAGTTCGGAAGAGAGCTACGTAGTTCGGTTAGGTGGTGGGTGTCGTTCTCGTTAGACGTGGCGTTTAGTATATCTGTTGAACGTGCTTCGTGCCCACATGCAAGCATGTTGAATGCAATCACTTCCCCATATGATGCAATGCTCCCAGAATGTGGTGCATCTCGATTAAGAGATTCTTGCGCAGGAGTGGTGAGATTCGGCGGAGTTAAATTAATAACTACAGTATGCGAGTAAGGGATGACGAAGTCTGGGAACTTTGACCCCTGTCGTTTTAGTCTAGTTAGCGAGAGCGTTCGTTCTGCGGCGTTAAGTAAACTGAGAGCAATGTTTGGTGAACATACTCCCGGCTGGCCAGCATAAGTGATTCTGCCACCAACTAGTAGTAACGACTTTGTGATTGTGTCGATAGCTGAATCTATGTGCAAGGGCCTCAAACCAAATGAATTCAAGTCTTCGGCGCAGCTGGCCGAAATGCCGAGAGTTATTCCGCTTACACCCACTTCAGAGATAGTGTCTGATCTCGCACCTTTGCCTGCAATAGGAGTAACGTCAAGGAATAGGCTGTGGGGCGTAGTGAAGTGGATACTATTTTGGTCCAAACCTGCAAGTGAGCATAGCTCGGTCATCATATCTTGCTCGGCGGGCAAAAGTGGTGGATCTGGATGAAGAACCCAAATGTGTTTCTCGGTTGAGCGGGAGAATGGCAGTGAACCTATGATCGTCGGAATTAATGCCGGTTCCGGAGATTGCGGTACGTGCGTAAATAAGTGTATTTCTTCTCCGTCTGACTCGTTGTTCTTATTGATGTGTTTCCATATCGTGTCTATGGATGATCTCTTTTCTGAAGCGAACAGGTGATTCCAAATATGCTGCTTCAAGCATATGTCTACAAGCAGATTGAGGGCCTCTATTATTGCGTGAGACTGAAGGTCATTCACCATTCTGGTGTCGCAATGTTCGTCGTTGGATGGGTATGTTACCCTGGGGACGTTGTCGAAGATGATGGACCCTTGTGGCTGTGTCTTAGTGCAAGCATCAAGGCATACGACTGGAGTATTGAATCTTTTTGCTTCGAGAATTTCCCATTGCGTCCATTCTCGGTTGCTATAGTTCTCGGTGCGAATCATGAGCACCGCCCCGCTTTGAACTTGTTCTCGAATTTTTTGATCCCAAGAGTCGCCTGATTGCAGGTCATGGATAAAATGTCCAAGCTTGGTCTTATCGGCCCAAGCTTTCACCTTTGCTACGACGCCATGCGGATAAATGTCATTCAAATCACCGTCGGGAATATCGGCTCGCGAATGGCTAACAAATATCCGCAGCTTTTCTTGCTTTTCACTATCCCCTAGGAGGTTTTGTATGATCGCTTGACCTATATCTCTCATGAGAGCACCCTCACAGGCGGCAGACCAATTTTGGTGGGTGTAGTTACTCATACCCACGCATCCTTGTGATACTCCCTGCCGATTAAGTAGTTGGGTGATCACGGGGGAGTTTGAGTAGTCAGGCAGATTAGTGGGTAGAATTGGTAGTACGAGTGTGTGTGAGTTGATTTTGCCTGAGTGGTCTTGTAGTTTCACTGCATCGGTCAGGTACTTATGCCACTCACTTTTGGTTTGTAAAGAAGAGCGAACTAGATGTTCGCCAATGAAAAAGAGCACCACTGAATACTCTGCGGCACTATCGATATGATTTTGGTTGATGTTGCCGATCGTGCCGTCGCTTGTGAAGATCGGGGGTATTGTTTCGCTGAAGTTGCCGTCCGTGTTAGGAGTGTATGATCTCCCGTAGACTTCGATCGCATTTTCTGGAAGACCAGAAAATGGTGTGGAATGGTAGTGCTTAAATAGTGTGTCGCATATAAGGGCACCTTCTTTATCTTTGGGGTGCCAGACGATGAAGATGTCGAGAGTGGGAGGTACGGACACGAACGGTGGCGGCAGTTCAAGTGTGCTTGATTTCATGCTGTGCGGGGTCTCGGAAGGAAGCAGTTGCCTTAGAGGCAGTGTAGCCGTCATGGTTACCGATGGAGGCGAGGCAGTGTCGTATTGGGGCTTGTCGTTACGATGGCGGGCTTGCTCGCGTAGGCTGACGGCATGAGCCCTACCTTTTCCGCTGACCCTGATGAGTTTTTCGACGACTCCGCCGATCTTCCCAAGGCTCGTGGGCCGCGGCGGCGCACCGTCAGCGAGGGGCCGGCCACCGGCCACGAGGTGCTGA
>ERZ773073.1393-NODE-1393-length-11519-cov-3.039166_pt1 | contig 11519 bp, 17 predicted proteins | sample MGYA00580616_ERZ773073 | MGnify/ENA primary metagenome ERZ773073 (study PRJEB29015, sample SAMEA2737960) | human oral metagenome | biome: human oral; feature: human-associated habitat; material: dental | place: China | collected 2131 ...
CGTACCGGGCATCAAAGAAGTGGTGAACACGGTCATTAATGTTCCGATTGATAAAACCACGGAATCTACGGTGAAATACTCACAAAAATTTGCCGAACAATGGAACGCTTATGCTAAACGTAAAAAAGACGTAAAAATTAAGATTTATTTTGTGAATTTAAGTTTGAAAAATCTACCGGAAGGGCAGTTGAAAAATGACGTTCTCAACATCGGCACCTCTTTCTATTTGCCGGAATCTGACGTGGATAAACTGCGCGAAGCCGCTAAAATTTTATTGCAACAATCAAAAGAATACCGCAAAGCATTGAAAGCATTGCAATAAACAAAACGCAAAGTGCGGTCAAAAAACACGTCAATTTTTGACCGCACTTTATACTTTTATGTATGCCAATAAAAAAGGCATTGGACGATATCGCCGATTTCTTCTAGTATGACGCATCATTTTTAACGTTATAGAGAAAACATGACTCGAATCAACCTGGTGCCACCTGCCGAATTGTGCGATCAACATTTACTCGCCGAACACCGCGAGCTCACCCGCATTCCCAATGCCGTCGCCAAAGGCAAATATCATTTAAAAGGACAACCGGCAGAGTACAAACTAGGCGAAGGCCACGTTCGTTTCTTTTTCAACAAAATGGCTTTTTTGAAAAACCGTTACGATCTCCTGCACGCCGAATGCAAAGCGCGCGGCTTTAACGTGCAGTACATTTGGAACGAAGAGTTGCCGCAAGATCCCACGTTATGGCTCGATTACGAACCCACAGAAGCAGCCCTCGCGCTCAACCGCGCACGCATTCAAGAACGCATGCCGGCAAAGGCAAGATTTACGCCATATAAAATTCAGGTAGAAAAATAACCGCACTTTTTCGTGTATTCGTTCAAATATTGACTTATCCCCCTTGCGTAGTAATATGCACCCACTTTTCATTACAGGCGTTTATTTATGCTAGCGTTTTCACATCAAGAACATATTGAATCCTATTATTCTGTCACCCGTAACCAACATTTCGAGTTACCGCCGTTAAATCAAAAAGAATCGGCTGACGTGTGCGTTGTCGGTGCAGGCTTTTTCGGTTTATCCACGGCATTAGAACTTGCTGAACAAGGCAAAAGCGTGATCGTACTGGAAGGCGCGCGGGTTGGCTTTGGCGCATCGGGCTCACACAAAGAAGTGCAATGGGCCTTGGCGCGCTGGGCAATGTGGCGGGCAAGCCATTAACGGTTTTGAAGACGGCATCGATGAATATATCGAGCAAGTAGGCTTAGAAACCGCCCGTAAGCTATGGGAAATGTCCTTAGAAGCCATTGATATTATTGATGAACGCATTGCGAAATACGGTATTCAGTGCGATTGGAAGAAAGGCTATGCCACATTGGCGCTCAACGAGCGTCGCATGGAAGATTTAATCGCCGTTGAAAAAGCCAGCCACGAGATTTTCGGCTATCAAAATATGCAATTGTGGGACAAGGCAAAACTAGAACAACATCTCGGCAGTAAGATTTATTGCGGTGCGTTGTATGACAGTAATTCCGGGCATTTGCATCCGCTCAATTATTGCTTAGGTTTGGCAAAAGCTTGTTTGGATTTGGGCGTGCGTATTTATGAGCAATCACCTGTAGTAGATTTGCGTGAAAAGGCGACAGAAATTGAAGTGATAACCGATCAAAGCGCTGTCATCGCCAAAGATGTGGTGCTGGCAACCAATGCCTACATCGCCGCCTTGCCGAAAAGCATTCACCACGGCATTGCACTCAAAATTCTGCCGGTAGAAAGTTTTATCATCGCCACCGAACCGCTTGATCAAGCCACGGCTGATTCCGTGATCAACAACGGCATGTCTGTGTGCGACAGCAATTATTTGCTGGATTATTACCGCTTAAGCGCCGACAACCGCTTATTGTTTGGTAGCGATTCCAGTTCCGAGAAAAACATGATTGAGGTCATGCGACACAATATGTTGCGCGTTTTCCCACAGTTGGAAAACGTTAAAATTGATTACGGTTGGGGCGGTCCTATCGACATGACCATCAATTCCAATCCACATTTTGGACGCATTTCGCCACATATTTATTTCGCCCATGGTTATTCCGGCCACGGCGTGGCGCTCACCGGTTTGGCGGGACGTGTTGTCGCAGAAGCCATTTTAGGCAACGACGAACGCTTGGCCATCTTCAGTAAATTAAAAGTGCCTTCAGTATTCGGCGGAAAATTGGTCAAAAACCTCGTATTAAAAATTGGCGTGCACTATTACCGTTTCTTGGATAAATACCGTTAATTTGGTGCCATCATTTTATTTCTTTTGGTTATACGATAGAGAAAATGATTATTTTATTGGGTGTAAATTTACTGTAATAATTCACCGCACTTTTAGTCTTATTAAGTCAATTTGCAAGAGAGGAATAACTGATGAAAAAATCTATTTTCACAAACGTATTACTGTTATCCGGTTTGGCATTGGGTGTCGCCACTCAAACCATGGCGGGTGAAATTTCTGACCGTGTAGAAAAAACCAAAACCTTATTAGTGGGCACCGAAGGCACTTATGCCCCTTTCACCTTCCACGATGACAGCGGCAAATTGACCGGCTTTGATGTGGAGGTGATTGAAGCGGTGGCACAACGTTTAGGCTTAACCATTCAATTTAACGAAACCCAATGGGATTCTATGTATGCGGGTTTAAACGCCAAACGTTTCGACTTAATCGCCAACCAAACCAACCCAAGCCCGGAACGCTTGAAAAAATACCTTTACACTTCGCCGTATAACTATTCCACTGCGGTTATCGTGACCAAAGAAGGCGATGATAGCATTAAAACCTTTGAAGATTTAAAAGGCAAAAAAGCAGCACAATCCTTAACCAGCAACTACGGCAAAATCGCCAAAGCCAACGGGGCAGAATTAATCGTGGTGGACGGCTTGGCGCAAGCATTAAAATTGATCACCCAAGATCGCGCTGAAACCACTGTAAACGACCACTTGGCAGTCTTGGATTACTTCAAGAAACAACCAAATTCCGGTTTAAAAATTGCCGTAAAACGGGATGACAAAGTGCCTTCCGGCTTCGCGGTATTAAAAGGTGAAGAACCGCTGGTCGAAAAAATTAACCAAGCATTGGAAGAGCTAAGAAAAGACGGCACCTTGAAACAAATTTCAATCAAATGGTTCGGTGATGACATTACTCAATAATTTTCTCGCGTCACTTCCGTTTATGAATGCAGAAAGAGCTGATGAGGTCATCAGCTCTTTTTGGCCTATGTTGGAAGCGGCTATTGATAAAACCATTCCGTTAGCCGTGATTTCCTTTTTTGCCGGAGTCGCTATTGCGTTACTGGTGGCACTGATTCGCATTGTGGAAAAACCAAATTTTGGTATGCGTTTATTGCAAATACTTTGCCGTATTTATGTTTCCACCATTCGCGGTACGCCGATGTTGGTGCAGATTTTCATCATTTTCTACGGATTACCTGAAGTAGGGATTAAGCTCGATCCGTTCCCCACCGCGATTATCGCCTTTTCCATTAACATTGGCGCTTATGCCTCAGAAACCATTCGCGCGGCGATTTTATCCATTCCAAAAGGACAATGGGAAGCCTCCTATTCCATTGGCATGAATTATTATCAAACCTTCACACGCACCATCATGCCACAGGCTCTGCGCGTATCGGTGCCGCCATTGGCAAACACCTTTATCAGCAACGTAAAAGATACTTCTTTAGCGTCGTTAGTATTAGTGACGGAAATGTTTCGCGTGGCACAAAACATCACCGCAGAAAACTATGAATTTATTATGATTTATAGCGAAGCCGCACTGATTTACTGGTGCATTTGTTTGATTTTATCCTTTGCACAAGATCGCTTGGAACAACGCCTATCCCGTCATCTCAAGGCCTAAGGAAATCACATGTTAGAAGTGAACAATATTCATAAAACATTTAATGGCAATTCGGTGCTCAAAGGGATCGATTTTCACATTGAAAAAGGCGAAGTCGTGGCGATTCTCGGTCCTTCCGGCTCGGGCAAAACCACCTTTTTACGCTGTTTAAACCTATTGGAACGCGCTGAACAAGGCACGTTGCATTTTACCGATGGCAGCCTTTTCTTAGATTTTGCTAAGAAAATCAGCAAAGCGGACGAACTCAAATTACGTCGTCGCTCATCTATGGTGTTTCAGCAATACAATTTGTTCCCTCATCGCACCGCACTTGAAAATGTAATGGAAGGCATGGTTGTAGTGCAAAAGAAAAGCAAGGCGGAAGCAGAACAATGTGCCGTGGAATTGCTCACCAAAGTGGGCTTAAAAGACAAAATGCACTTATATCCATCGCAACTTTCCGGTGGTCAGCAACAACGGGTGGGCATTGCCCGTGCGTTAGCGGTTCAACCGGATATTATTTTGCTAGATGAACCCACCTCGGCGTTGGATCCGGAATTAGTGGGCGAAGTGCTACAAACGTTAAAGTTACTGGCACAAGAAGGCTGGACGATGATTATCGTGACCCATGAAATGCAATTCGCTCGTGATGTGGCAGATCGTGTGATTTTGATGGCTGACGGAAATGTGGTGGAACAAAACAGCGCTCGCGAATTTTTTGAAAATCCACAACATGAACGCACTAAGCAATTCTTGTTGCAGGCAAAAATTCCCGTTTGCGTGGAATATGAAATTTAGCCTGTTCTTTTTATAGGGCAATTTGTGGGAAATACTGTTCGCTGAGCGCAACAAAATCTGCTAACGAAATAGACCGCACTTTTGCATCATTTGGCAGAAGTGCGGTTAAATTTCTCGCCAAAATATCGTTCTCTAAGGCAAAACAGGAAGCATGACAACGCGCCAACACATCCGCTTGTTTTAACGCCAATAACACGCCATCTTGCCATAACACCACCGCATCCTGCGCCGTGGCATTCAGCAAATAATGTTCCAGTTCTGTTTGTGAATAATGGGCTTGAGAAAAAGTATAAAGCATAATCAAAAAGTCAAAATTTTTTCACTTTGTTGCAGGATTTGTAACAACTGTTGACGCGGTAGTACATCACAATCCAAGACGAAATCCGACGATGTCAGCTGAAATTGTTGCAGTGAATCGGCACACACATAGCGCTGTTCAATATCGTATAAATCCAATAATTTCAACGCACTTGCCGTGTCTTTTTGCAAGACGACTTCCGCTTGTTGCTGTTTTTGCAAGTTCAACACACCGTCATCTAGGAAAAACACCGCAATGTCTTCTTCGGCACAAAATGCCGTCGCGGCAAGCAGCGCATCTAATCCTTCTCGCGTATTGACCGTGCCGTAAGGTGCATGACGAAAAATAAAAGCAAATTTACTCATAGGGTAATCACTCGATCTGCTTGTAGCAAGGCTTGGCTAAATTCACCTAAGCCGGCAAGTTGAAAAACGTCTGCCAAACTGACCGCACTTTTATCCGCCGCCGAATCACCGTCCACCACACCACGGCGTTGCGCTGCGGCAACACATAAATGCAACGGCACATTAAATTGGCGAGAAAACGCTTGCCATGCTTTGACTAAATTGAATTCATCATTGGCGGGATACACCAAAGCATTGCCATTGCTTACACCGTCTTGATAGAAAAAGATTTGGCGGATGTGATGTTTTTGAACCAGTTCTTGGGCTAACTGATACGCAAGAAAAGCGCCTTGGCTCCCGTAAACCGGTTGTTTAACCACCAATACATAATCCATGATTACTCGTCCTGATCCTGTTTGATTTGGCGGATGTATAAATACACGGTATGACGGGAAATGTTGAGACGTTCCGCCACCAAATTGATGGCATCTTTAATGTCGAAAATACCTTTTTCATACAAAGAAACCACGATTTGGCGGTTTTTATTATTATTTGCCACCATACGGTCGGAAGTCACTTCCTCAATGGTTTTTTCCACGGTTTGAACCACCAATTCCTCCACCGAACTAGCAAAGTTCACCGCAGAGGTTTCACTATGATCCGATACCGGAATAAAGTTTTGTAGGAATTGCGACATGGGCACATCTAAATTAATGTTGATGCAAAGCAGGCCAATGATACGTTTTGCGCTGTTACGAATCGCGATAGTCACTGACTTCATCAAACCACTGCTTTTCTTAGCACGGGTAAAATACGGTTTGCTAACGCTTTCCGATTTCATATTGTGCAATGAACGCAACGCAAGATCCGTCATAGGCGAGCCCACTTGGCGGTTGGTGTTATGTCCGTTAGCGATGTAAATGGCGGAGTGTTCTAAATCCTCAAAAGAATGTAGAACGATTTCACAATGTTGCCCGATGAGCGCACTGACACCGTCAACCACGGCAATATAGGAATTTAAAATTGTGCGATCTTCGTCGGTAAAAGGGCGTTTATCTGTGAGCATGAAAGAGCGTGTTGGTATTTATTCAAACAAATGACCGCACTTATCAGTTCAACACCGAAAAGTGCGGTCGTTTTTTTAGTTATTTTTTCGCAGGAATCACATCTAAGACTTCGACGTCAAAATAAAGTGTTGAGTTTGGCGGAATGCTCGCACCGGCACCATCTTTGCCATAAGCTAAATCCGGTGGTAACACCAATTCGATTTTGCCACCTTTTTTCACTAATTGCAGGCCTTCAGTCCAACCTTTAATTACTTGATTTAACGGGAATTCTGCTGGGGTACCACGTTGTACGGAGCTATCAAACACCGTTCCGTCAGGTAATTTGCCTGTATAGTGTACTTTTACGACATCTGTCGCGTTAATCGCATTGCCGGCACCGGCTTTTTCGATACGATACAATAAACCCGAAGCGGTTTTCTTCCATCTTTTTTAGCAAATTCCGCGGCAAATTTATTGCCTTCCTCTTCGGCTTTCTGTGCCACTGCAGCAGCACGTTTTTCGCTCTCTGCTTTTAATTTAGCATCAATGCCTTGCAACGCAGTCGCGATGTCTTTGTTGTCTTCCAACTTAACTTTGCCGTTTAATACATCGGCAATCCCGGCCACCACTTTTGCGTTGTCATAGTCGATAACGCCTTTTTGGGCATTGATAAGGCCTTGTAAATCAGTACCAAATAACACACCGACGGCATAAGAAGATTCTTCTTTGAATTTAGCATCGTTTTGCTCTGCTGCTAAAACGTTGCCGGAAATGACCGCACTTAACATGAGCGCTAAAGCGGAGACTTTTTGAATTTTTAACATTGTGTTCAATCCTTTATAATAAGTGACAGATGCGTTGGATAGGGTAAAACGGATTCAACAAATTCACAACATTTATTTAGGAAATTATTATGTCGATACAACAACATTTAGAACAGCGAATTGCCGAGCTGGAAATGAAAGTCACCTTTCAGGAAACGGTGATTGAAGAATTGAATCAAGCGTTAATCGAGCAGCAATTTATTTTAGACAAAATGCAACTCCAGCTCCGTTATGTGGTGAACAAAATGAAAGACATGCAGCCTTCCAATATCGCCAGCCAAGCGGAAGAAACCCCGCCACCGCATTATTAACTAAAAAACAAAAAGGACGTCAACATGACGCCCTTTTTTATTCAGTCTATACGCTGATTATTTCGCGAAATACGCTTCTAAATCATCGCTACCACCGATGTGTTTACCACCGATGAAGACTTGTGGCACAGTCGCACGACCGGAAACCGCACGCACGCTCACGATAGTTGCATCATGACCTAATACGATTTCTTCAAAGCTTAAGCCTTTGTCATGTAACATTTGTTTTGCTTTTGCACAGTATGGGCAACCAGGTTTAGTAAAGATCGCGATGGATTCTTGAACTTGGTGTTGTGGTGCAAGGTATTTCAACATGGTATCAGCATCGGACACTTTGAACGGGTCGCCCGGCTCATTTGGTTCAACGAACATTTTTTCTACTACGCCGTTTTTCACGAGCATAGAATAACGCCATGAACGTTTACCGAAACCTAAATCTTCTTTACCTACCAACATACCCATGCCTTCGGTAAATTCACCATTACCGTCCGGAACGAAAGTGATGTTATCGGCTTTTTCGTCTTCTTTCCATGCGTTCATAACGAAAGTATCGTTCACAGAAACCACGAGAATGTCATCAACGCCGTATTTTTTGAATACTGGTGCTAATTCGTTGTAACGTGGTAAGTGGGAAGAAGAACAAGTTGGGGTAAATGCACCCGGTAGAGAGAAAACGATAACAGTTTTGTTATCAAATAATTCGGATGAAGTTACATCAACCCATTGGTCGCCTTGGCGAGTGCGGAATGTCACTTGAGGAACTTTTTTACCTTCCATATTGGACATGATTTTTCTCCTATTAATGATGTGGAACGGATTAGAAACTGCTGTACAAAACCTAAACAGATTCTAAATGACGATGAATTATAGGTAAAATTATGATATAGTCACAATCAATTAATTCTATCCTTTTAATTGTTACTTTCTATAATGAGGACCTATGAATATTCGCGATTTAGAATACCTTGTTGCTCTTGCTGAATACAAGCACTTTCGTCGTGCGGCAGATTCTTGTCATGTCAGTCAACCTACCTTAAGCGGTCAAATTCGTAAATTAGAAGACGAGCTTGGCATTATTTTATTGGAACGTACCAGTCGTAAAGTTTTATTCACTCAATCAGGTTTATTGCTGGTGGAGCAAGCAAAAACTATCCTACGTGAAGTGAAATTATTAAAAGAAATGGCAAGCAACCAAGGCAAAGAAATGACCGGTCCATTGCATGTTGGCGTCATTCCAACCATCGGGCCTTATTTAATGCCGCACATTGTTCCGGCGCTACAACAGGCTTTCCCTGAACTCGAGTTATTCTTGTACGAAGCACAAACCCATCAATTATTGGAACAATTAGAAACTGGCCGGCTCGATTGCGCGATTGTGGCTTCCGTGCGAGAAACCGAACCGTTCATCGAAGTGCCGCTATTTAACGAAAAAATGCTATTGGCCGTTTCCGAAACCCATCCTTGGGCGAAGGAAGAGACCATTCCAATGAGTATGCTGAAAGATCGTGAAATGTTAATGTTAGATGATGGGCACTGTTTGCGAAATCAGGCTCTTGGCTATTGTTTCACTGCCGGCGCAAAAGAAAATTCACATTACCAAGCAACCAGTTTGGAAACCTTGCGTAACATGGTGGCGGCCAATGCCGGCATGACTTTAATGCCGCAACTTGCGGTTCTTAGTGAGGGCGCTCGTGGTGGCGTAAAATATCTGCCATGTCATACACCACAGCCGGCACGCGTGATGTCATTTTAGTTTACCGTCCCGGTTCCCCATTGCGTGTACGTTATGAACGCATTGCCGAAGCGGTTTCTAACTCGATTAAACCGTTTTTAGATTAACGGAGTAAAAGCATGGTCGGTATTCGCGCACAACAAAAAGAAAAAACTCGTCGAGCTCTCATTGATGCCGCATTCAACCAGCTGACGGCGGAAAAAAGTTTTTCCAATTTAAGCCTACGGGAAGTGTCTCGCGAAGCCGGCATTGCGCCGACCTCATTTTATCGACATTTTCGCGATATGAACGAATTAGGTCTCACTATGGTTGACGAAGCGGGACTAACCCTACGTCAACTCATGCGACAGGCACGTAAACGCATCGCCAACGGCGGCAGCGTCATTGTGATTTCGGTGGAAACCTTCTTTGAATTCATCAATAACAGCCCAAACGTATTCCGGCTGTTATTGCGCGAAAGTTCCGGCACATCCCAATCCTTCCGTACAGCAGCCGCCCGTGAAATCAAACATTTCATTGATGAACTGGCAGAGTACATCGCTCACAAAAACAACTATTCCCAATACATTGCCTACGTACAGGCGGAAGGCATGGTAACCATTGTCTTTACTGCCGGCGCCAACGCCTTGGACATGAGTAAAACAGAACGGGAACAGTTAAAAGAGCGGTTGATTTTACAGCTCAGAATGTTAGCTAAAGGCACCAAACACGAAGCCAAAGACCGCCATGACATCGATTAATATCAAAAAATTACTGAAAAATGTCGTTTCTTTATTGCTCACTTTACTGATCATGAGCAGTATCTTAGATTTTATTCGCAAACCGGCTGTACCGGATAATCTCAACGCCACGGCGTTATACGATTTACAAGGCAACCCGTTTTTTCTGCCACAACTGGATCAAGACAAGCCAACGGTACTTTATTTTTGGGGAACCTGGTGTAGCTACTGTCGTTACACCTCGTCAGCAATTAATGATCTGGCAAAAGAAGGCTATCCTGTGGTTTCCGTTGCATTGCGTTCAGGTTCTGCACAAGATGTGGCGAATTATCTGATGGAACATCAATATGGTTTTACCACGGTTAACGATCCTCAGGGTGAATTAGCAGCGCAATGGCATGTGGGCGTTACTCCCTCCATTATCATTTTACGTCACGGCAAAATGGATTTGGCGACAACCGGTTGGACAAGTTATTGGGGACTAAAAGTGCGGTTGTTTTTGGCAACGTTTTTATAAGAAAAAACACATTTAAAACCTATCACACAAAAACCAACATTTTTTGAATATTGGCTTTGTCAACAGCATCAATGGGCGAACAATCAAGCCTAACTTGATTGTGAATGCTTTTACCTTGGTGAGCAAATCAATTACAATGAGCGACAACTTTCATATCTAGTAAGAGGACAGAACTATGATTATCGTAACCGGTGGTGCAGGCTTTATTGGTAGCAATATCGTCAAAGCATTAAACGACATGGGCCGTAAAGACATTTTAGTGGTAGATAACTTAAAAGACGGCACAAAATTCATTAATTTGGTGGATTTAGACATCGCCGATTATTGCGACAAAGAAGACTTCATCGCCTCCATTATCGCCGGCGATGATTTAGGTGACATCGATGCCGTTTTCCATGAAGGTGCGTGTTCCGCCACCACCGAATGGGACGGTAAATACATCATGCATAACAACTACGAATATTCCAAAGAGTTGTTGCATTACTGCTTAGATCGCCAAATTCCGTTCCTCTACGCGTCCAGTGCCGCCACTTACGGCGACAAAACCGAGTTCCGTGAAGAACGCGAATTTGAAGGTCCGTTGAACGTGTACGGCTATTCCAAATTCTTATTCGACCAATATGTGCGCGCCATTTTACCTAAAGCGCAATCACCGGTGTGCGGTTTCCGTTATTTCAACGTGTACGGCCCACGTGAAGGCCACAAAGGCTCTATGGCAAGTGTCGCATTCCACTTAAATAATCAAATTCTCAAAGGTGAAAACCCGAAACTCTTCGCCGGTAGCGAACACTTCCGCCGTGATTTTGTGTATGTAGGCGATGTCGCCGCAGTGAACATTTGGTGCTGGCAAAACGGCATTTCCGGTATTTTCAACTGTGGCTCCGGCAACGCAGAATCTTTTGCTGAAGTAGCAAAAGCGGTGATTAAATTCCACGGCAAAGGCGAAGTGGAAACCATTCCATTCCCGGAACATTTAAAATCCCGCTATCAAGAATACACCCAAGCGGATTTAACCAAACTTCGCGCCAACTTGCTACAAAAACAACTCTCGTACG
>ERZ773073.1394-NODE-1394-length-11510-cov-19.762549_pt1 | contig 11510 bp, 10 predicted proteins | sample MGYA00580616_ERZ773073 | MGnify/ENA primary metagenome ERZ773073 (study PRJEB29015, sample SAMEA2737960) | human oral metagenome | biome: human oral; feature: human-associated habitat; material: dental | place: China | collected 2131 ...
CGGGAACATCCATTTCGACCCCGGCATTTCCAGTCTCGTGGCCGACCTGCGGGACACCGACGGGCAATCGTTCCAACTGGTCCTTCACCACACCGCCCGCCGCGACGGGAGCGTGCGCGCCACCCTGATTCGCCTGCAGAGCTGGGAGAAGGATTTCCCCAAGGATGCGTTCGTCTCGGGACGGTGGCGCTGGGGCGCCAGGAGTGTCGTGGTGGATCCGTTGCTGCTGGTCGGGGACGGCCTCCCGCTCCAGCCGCACGTGGCAGAGCCCGTCGCAACGGATGTGCAATGGCAAACCGGCGCCGGGGATGTACCGCTGACCAGCCCGGGGGCCCTGCTGCGGGGGCTCAACTTCCTGCTGGGAGAGCTCCTACTGGCGGGCGCCGACCGCATCCACCTCCGCAATCAGGACTGGCGCGAGTTCGTCCGGCGGGCCCGCAGGGCGGGAAGCCAACTGATCGCGGACCATACCCTGGCCTTCCTCGACCACCGGAACCCGTCCCGGGTGGAGAAGCTGCTGCTGATCTCGGCCTTCGGTGGCCCCCTGGCCTGAGAGGCCCCGCGGGTAAGGACCACGACGAATTGTCAGTCCCCTGATCTAGGCTTTCATGACATGAAACGACGCCTGCACCTGACAGAAGGTAACTCGGACAAGTTCTGGTACATCGACGTGACCGAAGACCAGGTGACGGTCCGCTACGGACGCAGCGGAACCACGGGCACAACGAGAACGAAACAGTACGAATCCGCGGACAAGGCCCTCACCGACGCGAAGAAGCAGGTGGACGCGAAGATCAAGAAGGGCTACACCGACGACGCCACAGCCTCCACCGAGGAGCTGGAACCCACGAAGACCACCCGAACCGGGGAGAAGAATGAAACCGGAACCGCGGAGCGAGTGGTCGCCGAGCCAGTCGGCGCTCCCCTCGAAGTCTCGGATCTGGACGCGGATGATCTGGGGCTGGCCATCACTCCCTTCGAACGCGCCTACGACATCAACGCCGAAGTAAACCTCCAAATAGACGATTCACCATTCGACCCCGAAGCCGAACTGGAACGAGCCAAGCGGATCGTCACCCAAGAAAAATACAGCAACGGCTACTCCTCACTGAGAAGATTCCGTTTCACCGAACCCTTGTTCACCACGATGCCCAGCCGGGAGCGAATCGCGTGGTGGGTATCGCACTTGGAGGCTCTTGAGGAGGCCAGGAAGAAGGAGTACTACGCGGATCAGACAATCAAGTACAAGTGGAACTTTCAAGCCAATATCGACTGGCCGACATGGCTGAAGGTCGTGCTGTACACCGATTGGAACTGCCCGCTCAGCGAGATAGTAAACCACTGTCGCATGGGCCTCCTTGAAGACTCTCTGGTCCTACGCGCCGTCCTGAGCACACGCACAGAAAATGAGACCGCGGAGGCCCGGGCAGCTCTTCCCTCGCCACTCCACCACGACTCAGAATCATGGGGCGACATAACGTTTAATAATCACACGATGTTCATGGCTGCCGGACTGGATGCACTGCCCCCGGACGAGGCCCGGGAACTGATGGACGCCTTCCCTGATAACTCCCTGAGGGACTGGAACTATGCGCTGAAAGCTCTGGTGCTCCCGACAGCAGAGGAGCGAGTGGCCTTCGCACGCAGGACGGGCGCTGGAACCACAGACTGGTGCGAGGTGATTCCATGGATTGTTGCCACCGGCCAAAAGGGCTTTGATCTGCTGGTTGACTGGCTAGGCCGGGGCCCCCGGGAAACGGCATCGTTGATGCTGCAGGTCGCCGCCGAGGTGGGCCACGGCCCAGGCATGACGAAACTGTTCCTGAATGCCCTGGATTCAAAGGCAGCCGACGTGGCCGCGGAATGGATACGTTCACACATACCACAGGCCTTGGCAGCAAACCTCACCCCCGCCCAAGCCAATGCCCTGACCCCCTTCCTACGGGAACTACCCCGCGAACAACTTCGAGGCGTCGTCAAACAAACCGCAGGCAGCACCCGGGCCGTCATTGACGAAATCCTCACCGAAACCACGATTCCGGCGCTACCCACCGACACCTCATGGTGGCAAGACGCAATCAAAACCACGAAACTGCCAAAAGCACAAAAACTTCCGTTCAGTGTGGATGCCCTACCCTTGGTGCTGGTCGACGAACACCGACTCGACACCACGCACATGAAGCAGCTCATGCAGGCTTTGAGCGACACCGAACGACATCCTTTGACGGCAGAAATCCATGACAGAACCGATCCAGCCAACCGAGATCACCTCGCCGTTGCCCTGCTGAGACTTTGGCTAAGTGCAGGAGCTCCTGCGAAACTGTCGTGGTTGATGACCGGCGCCGGTTGGCTGGGAGGCAGTGAATTCGTCAACACCCTCACCCCGATGATCCGGGAATGGCCTGGAGTCAGTCAACACAAACGGGCCGTGAAAGGCCTCACGGCGTTGCGAAATGTCGCCACAGACGAGGCATTGCAGCAGATCTCCGGGATCGCGGCGAAGGTGAAATACGCATCCCTGAAGCAACACGCCAACCAGGCAATGCGTGAAATTGCGATCCACCGCGGTCTGACCCGCGACGAGCTGGAGGATCGCATCATTCCCGACGGCGGGCTCGATGGACGCGGCACCCGCGTCTTCGACTACGGACCCCGCCGGTTCTTGGCCCATGTGACCTCCGATGGGAAACTGGCCGCCCGGCTCCTGAGCCCTGACGGCCACCCCACCGGAAGGGTGCTGAGCACTCTGCCCGCCCCGAACAAGAGCGACGATCCCGAGCGGGCGAAGATCTCCAAAACCGAGTACGGAAACATCAAGAAGACGGTGACCGCGCTGACCAAGATCCAGATCAAACGCTTCGAGCAGGCCATGGTCCAGGACCGCCGCTGGAGCCCGGAGGATCACGCCCGTTTCATCGCCTCCCATCCCGTCCTGAGACGGCTCCTGTCCGGAATCATCTGGGGCGTTTACGACGCGGGGAACGTCTTGGTGAGAACGGCCCGCATTGACGAGGACAGCCATCTCGTCAACCTGGATGATGAAGCCGTGAAAACAAAGGATTGCACCATCGGGATTCCCCATCCGCTGGAGATGGATGATGCCATCAGGGCGGCTTGGGCCGAGGTCCTTTCCGACTACGAAATTGTTCAGTCGTTCAAACAACTCGATCGGCTCGTCCTTCGTCTCCCCGATGACCAGGGCGATGACATGAAACTCCATGGCCTGCCCGAGGGTAAATTCCCGGCGGGCAAGCTCGTCGGGGCCTTCGCCAAGTACGGCTGGGAGCGCGGCTCGGCTCTCGACAACGGCGCCTACTGCATCCATGCCCTCACGATCCCAACAGCCGGCCTGACCGCTGTGATCCGCTACACGGGCATGGCGATGGGCATACCAATCGCTGAACAGGAGGACCAGGAAATCGAGGAGGCCTACATCCTCCAGGGCCACCACGACCCGAAGAACCTCGGATGGGGATACGAGAGGGACACGAAAGGACTCGAACGCATCCCTTGGAGCCGGGTTCCGCCTAGGATCACCTCCGAGGTCTTGGCCGCCTTGAAGGAGATGTCGAACACATGACCGAGATGCAACGCCCACCGGCCGAGTTCCGTCACGCCGACGAGTTGGAGCTTCTGAAGCAACGCGACAGGAAACAGAAACGCCCAGTCGCTCCCGGCTGGCAGCTCTCGGCGCAGTCGGTGGTGGAGTTCGTGCTGGGCGATGGGAAGGAGATTACGGGCAAGTACGTGGGGCGTCGTTCCCTGATCGAACGCTGTGTGGTATCGCTGGCGACGAACCGGGGCCTGATGCTGATCGGCGAACCCGGCACTGCCAAGTCCCTGCTGAGCGAACTCCTGGCAGCAGCGATCTCCGGGGACACCACCCTGACCATCCAGGGTTCGGCCGCCACCACCGAGGACGCCATCAAGTACTCCTGGAACTACGCGATGCTGCTGGCCGAGGGACCGACCCTGAAATCCCTCGTGCCCGCCCCCGTTCACCGGGGCATGTCGGAGGGCAAAGTGGTGCGTTTCGAGGAGATCACCCGCTGCGCCCCCGAGGTGCAGGACTCGATGCTGTCGGTGCTTTCGGACCGCACCTTGTCCATTCCCGAACTGGACGCAGCCCACCGGACCCTGTACGCGAAACGCGGATTCAACGTGATCGGCACCGCCAACACCCGCGACCGTGGGGTCAACGAGATGTCGGCCGCGTTGAAACGCCGATTCAACTTCGAGACCATCGGCCCCATCGAGAACCTCGAGGTGGAGATGGCGCTGGTGGAACGCGAAACCGATGCGATGCTGCGGGCCGCCGAAATCCCGGCCCGTCTGGGCCGCGACGCCACCGAGGTGCTGGTCAAGGTGTTCCGCGAACTGCGTTCCGGGAAGGCCTCCGAGCAGGGAAAGGCATCCGAGCAGGGAGTGGAGCGCCTGAGCAGTGCCATGTCCACGGCGGAGGCGGTCTCCACCGGCATGGCGGCCGCCGTCCACGCGGCATGGTTCGGCAACAACACCCCGGGCGGCAGGGAACTGGCGGAGGCCATCGTCGCCTCGGCCCTGAAGGACGAACCGGAGGACGTATCCAAACTGCGCGCCTACCGCGAACGACACGTCAAGAAACGCTCCGGTATCTGGCGGGAGCTGTACAAGCACTTGCCCTGACCAGAGGGAATGCCTGCAAGCCGGCGGAATTCAGGAGAAACCGCCTCGAAGCGAACCGCGGAGGTTCCCGTTGTTCGTGACCGGCGATGACTGGAGATGGTTGAGCCGGGCTGCCCCTTCACCGTGGTCCGGTTCAACCAGCTTCTACACCGCTATGGGCGCTTTTATCGCGGGGTGGGGGTCGTAGTTCTCGACGGTGATGTCGGGCAGCTCGAACCGGTCGATCTCCCGCACGCTGGGGTTCAGCACGAGCCGCGGGAGGGTGCGTGGCTGGCGGGTCAGCTGCTCGGTCACCTGATCGAAGTGGTTGTGGTAGATGTGCGCGTCCCCGAGGGTGTGAATGAACTCCCCCACATCCAGCCCCGTCACCTGCGCGATGAGGTGGGTCAGCAACGCGTAGGAGGCGATGTTGAACGGCACCCCCAGGAACACGTCGGCGGAGCGCTGGTAGAGCTGACAGCTCAGCCTGCCGTCGGCCACGTAGAACTGGAACAGGGCGTGGCAGGGGGGCAGGGCCATGGCGTCCACGTCGGCGACGTTCCAGGCGGAGACGACGTGCCTCCTGGACTCCGGGTTGCCGCGCAGGGACTCGATCACGCCGGCGAGCTGATCCACGTGCCGCCCGTCCGGAGTGGGCCAGGAACGCCACTGGTAGCCGTAGATGGGCCCGAGGTTGCCGTTCTCGTCGGCCCATTCGTCCCAGATGGTGATGCGGTTCTTGTGCAGCCAGGCGATGTTGGTGTCGCCCCGCAGGAACCACAGCAGTTCGCCGAAAACGGACCGGGTGTGCACCTTCTTGGTGGTCAACAGCGGAAACCCCGCGGTCAGGTCGAATCTCATCTGGTGGCCGAAGACGCTGCGGGTGCCGGTTCCGGTGCGATCGCCGCGGTCGACTCCGTCGGCCATGACGCGGCGCAACAGATCCAGGTAGATCTCCATCACTGCTCCTTCAACCAGGCGATGAAGGCGCGCACGGCCTTGCCGCGGTGGCTGATGGCGTCCTTCTGGGCGGCCGTCAGCTCCGCGGACGTGCAGGTCCGGTCGTCCGGCAGGAACAGCGGGTCGTAGCCGAAACCACCGTCGCCGCGTTCCTCCTCGGCGATCCGCCCCGGCATCTCGCCGCGCCAGAGCTGTCTGCCACCGCCGGGCAGCGCCAGGGCCAGGGCACACACGAACCGCGCGCCGCGCCGCTCAGGGGGCACCCCGGCCAGCTGCGTCAGGAGCAGCGCATTGTTGGCGGCGTCGTCGCATTCCGGCCCGGCCCAGCGGGCGGAACGAACCCCCGGCATGGAGTTGAGTTCATCCACCTCGAGGCCCGAGTCGTCGGCCAGGGCTGGCAGGCCGGTGTGACGGGCCGCGGCCTCGGCCTTTATGAAGGCGTTGCCCTCGAAAGTTCTCTCGGTCTCGGCGGGTTCGGGGTAGGGATCGACATCACCAAGCCCCATCACCTCCACAGCCAGCCCAGCGTCCCGGATGACACGCCGCAGCTCGATCAGTTTCTTGGGATTGTTGGTGGCCAGCACAACCCTCTTGAGACGACCCATCAGACCAGGGCTTCGCGTTGCAGCCGGGCCAGTTCCGCACACCCGGCAACGCCGAGGTCGAGCAACCGGTTCAGATCGGCACGGTTGAATGGCTTTCCCTCCGCGGTGCCCTGCACCTCGATGAAATCCCCAGAGCCGGTCATGACGATGTTCATGTCCGTCCCGGCCTGCGAATCCTCCTCGTAGGCCAGATCGAGCAACGGCACCCCCTCGACGAAACCGACGGACACGGCCGCGACGGAGTCCTTCAACGGTTCGCCTTTGAGCACGTCCAGTTCACGCAGGTGAGCGACCGCGTCGACGAGGGCCACGTAGGCGCCGGTGATGGCCGCGGTACGGGTGCCACCGTCGGCCTGCAGTACGTCGCAGTCCAAGATGATGGTGTTCTCCCCCAGCGCTGAGTAGTCGACGACGGCACGCAGCGAACGCCCGACCAGGCGGGAGATCTCGTGGGTGCGGCCGCCGATCCGGCCCCGCACCGATTCACGGTCGCTGCGGGAGTGAGTGGCCCTGGGTAGCATCGAGTACTCAGCGGTCACCCAGCCGAGACCGGTGTCCCGCCGCCAGCGGGGGACCCCAACGGTGACGGACGCGGCGATCAGCACGCGGGTCTTCCCGAACTCCACGAGCGCGGATCCCTCGGCATGGTCGAGCCACCCGCGAGTGATGTGGACTTCACGGAGCTGATCGGCCCGGCGGCCGTCGATGCGCAGATTCATGGGGCCAACCTACCGGAGTTCAGCACAACTCCACCTGCTCGACGTCGTGGACGAAACGTCCGAGCAGTCTCTCCCCGATGCCCTGGAAGGAGTCGGCGTCGCCGGTGGTCAGGAACTGGCGGCTGGCGTGCCGCGGGGCGTCGTGCAGCAGGCTCTTGCGGGTGAGCCGCGCATAGGTGTCCTGGGCGCAGGCGTCCGAGGATGAGACCAGCATCACGTCGTCGCCGAGCACGTAGTTGATGACGCCGGTGAGCAGCGGATAGTGAGTGCAGCCGAGGATCAAGGTGTCGATGCCCGCGGCCTGGAGGGGGGCCAGGTATTCGCGGGCCACCCCGAGCAGCTCCTCACCCCCGGTGATGCCGGCTTCCACGAATTCCACGAATCTCGGGCACGCCCGAGTGATGAGTCGTACATCACCGGCCACTGCGAACGCGTCGTCGTAGGAACGGGACATGGCCGTGGCCTCGGTGCACACCACCCCGACCCGGCCGCTGCCCGATGCGGCCAGGGCGCGGCGAGCGGCGGGCAGAATCACCTCGAGGATCGGCACGTCGTAGCGTTCCCGGGCGTCCCTCAGCACCGCTGAACTGGCGGAGTTGCAAGCGATCACCAGCGCTTTGACCCCTCGTCCGGCCAAATGGTCGAGGCCCTGGAGGGCGAACTCCCGGACCTGTGCGATCGGCCGGGGACCGTAGGGGGCCCGGGCCGTGTCACCGAGATAGACGAAATCCTCGTTGGGAAGCTGGTCCACGAGGGACCGCATCACGGTGAGCCCGCCGAAACCGGAATCGAAGACCCCGATCGGGGCCTCACGCCCGTTCACCTCCCCTCCCCCCGCCACTTGGCGTGGAGCGCGTCCTCGATCAACAACGCGAGCCAGTCGAGGATGGCGGCGGTCTCGGGGTCGTTTTCCACGTCCTCCTTCGTCGGTTCCGCCAATCGCTCCGGGGAACCGGTCAGTTCCACGTACCACTGTGCCCTGAGCGCCGCCAGAACCGATACCCAGGAGTCGATGTCCCGGCCCGCCACCACTACCCGGGGCTGGTCATCGTCCTCCAGGGCGTCCAGCACCTTCCGGGCGGCCTCCAACCGGTTCTGGACCTGACCCGCGACGGCGTGGCGGCGGAACTGGTCGGCCTCACCGGCGTCGTGGAGGGCGGGCGGGAAGAAACGCCCGAGCCTCGGCTCATCCGCGATGGTCTCGTCGCAGACCGATTCAGCCCTGAGCTCCGCGTCGAGTCTCGTCAGGGGATCGTCGGATTCAACCCTTGGAAGCAGCGGTTCCAGGTCGTGTGCGTAGCGTTCCACGAGGAAACGCAGCACCCGACCACGCCCGCCATCCGCGTGGAAGACCCATGCGAAGTCGTTCACTGCCGCTCCATGGTCGCCCAGAGAGTGTAGTTCTGCATCGCCAGGACATCGCGTTCCATGGCCTCGCGATTTCCCGTCGAAACCACTGCGCGTCCCTCCGTGTGAACCTTCAGCATCAGCTTCTCCGACTTTGATTTCGGATAACCAAAGTACTCGCAGAACACGTGGGTGACGTAGTCCATCAGGTTCACGGGATCGTCCCAGACGATCGTCACCCACGCCTCTGCCGGGCTTCCCTGCAGAGAATCCAGCACCGCCACCTGGCTGTCGGTCTGCTCCTCAGCGGCGCGGGGAGGCGGTGGAACAGGTCGAGGACACATGTCTGCCATCGTACCGACACACGCCACGGACATCCCATGCGTATCCACGCCCTGCCACGAGCCGGGTCCGCTCCCAGCGTCCCCCGCCCACATTACGCTGGATCCATGACGACAGCACTGCTAACCGACCACTACGAGCTGACGATGGTTCAGGCCGCCATGGACGCGGGCACTTCGGGCAGGCGTTCCCTGTTCGACATGTTCACCCGTCGTCTGCCGGAGGGTCGCCGCTACGGGGTGAACGCGGGTCTTGGACGAGCCCTGGAGGCCATCGAGGACTTCCGCTTCGATCACGCCACCCTGCAGTTCCTACTGGATCAAGGAATCATCCGCGACAACCTGGCCGAGTGGTTGGCCGGCTACCGCTTCAACGGTGACATCTGGGGGTACCCGGAGGGTGAAACCTATTTCCCGGGATCGCCGGTGCTGTCCGTGGAAGGCAGCTTCGCTGAGGCCTGCATCCTGGAGACAGTACTGCTCAGCATCTACAACTTCGATTCCGCCATAGCGGCAGCCGCCTCCCGCATGACCGCCATGGCCGAGGACAGGCCCTGCGCGGAGATGGGTTCGCGCCGAACGCACGAATGGGCGGCGGTCGGTGCCGCCCGCGCCGCCTACATCGCCGGGTTCTCCGCCACCTCGAACCTGGAGGCAGGCCGCGCCTACGGAATCCCAACCATGGGCACTGCCGCGCATTCCTTCACCCTTCTCCACGACTCGGAGGAGGACGCCTTCCGGGCGCAGCTCAGCGCCCTGGGGGTGGAGACGACACTGCTGGTGGACACCTACGACGTCGAGGCCGCCATCCGTAAAGGAGTGGAGCTCACCGAAGGCCGGTTGGGGGCCATCCGACTCGACTCCGGTGACCTGCCGATGATGGCCCGTCAAGCCCGCGACCTCCTCGACGACCTGGGCGCCACGAACACCCGGATCACGGTCACCTCCGACCTCGACGAATGGCAGATCGCCGCCCTGCGCGGCGCCCCCGTCGACGGGTTCGGGGTGGGCACCTCCCTGGTCACCGGTTCCGGGCATCCCACCTGCGGATTCGTCTACAAGCTCGTGGCCCGTTCCGAATCCGCAGACCGGGAAGCGCCGATGGCACCGGTCGGAAAGAAATCCAGGGGCAAGAACACCCTGGGAGGGCGCAAGTTCGCGATGCGCCGGCTGGGTGAGAACGGGCGCGCAGAAGCCGAGATCATCGGACTGGGTGCGTCCCCGATCGATGCCGGCGACCACCGTCGCCTCCTGGTGGACATCGTCAAGGACGGGCAGCGGGTGTTCCCGGGAAACCTGGAGGACGCGCGCACCCGGCACCGCGAGTCGCTGGCGGAACTTCCGCTGGCCGCGTTGCGCATCAGCAGGGGCGACCCCGCCATCGAGACGATCATTCTCGACGGCACCGGAACCCAGACCACCAACCCTTACCAGGCGGCCCCCAGACCTACGAATCTGTGATCCCGTGGAGACGAACCTCCCCGGGTTCCCGGCGAGAACACCCAAACATCGGAACCGGAGACGGCTCAAGAATCCTGCCGGTCACCGTTCATGACGTCCGCGACCCGGCGAGGCAGGTCGGCGGTGAACAGATCCTCCAGTTTCAGGGACTTCCCCTCGGAGTCGGCGAGCGGTACCCGCCAGTTGGGGTACTCGTTCATCGTCCCCGGCTGGTTCTGAGCGCGTTTCTCCCCCGCTGTATCTGCCAAGGAGGCCACCAACACCTTGGAGTTGGTCAGCCGCAGGTAGCGGTGCATGGCCAGCATCACCTCGACGTGATCACCCGCCAGGGTCTCGTCGAGGACCCCGAAGGCGATCAACCGTTCCACCCACATGCCGCGTTCCCGTTCGGCAACGGCGAGTTCCTGCTCGACCGGTTCCAGCAGCAACCCGAGCCGTTCCCGAAGCCTGACGTGCTCACTCTCGAGATATCCGAGGGTCGGAGGCAGGTCATGGGTGGTGACCGAGGCCATGCAGTACTCGCGCCACTTCTCCGGGGGCAGCACCTGCCCGTCGGTTCCGTACTCCCACCACAGGATCGCGGTGCCCAGCAGGCCGCGGCGCGACAGGTATTCGCGCACCCAGGGTTCGACGGTGCCGAGGTCCTCCCCCACCACCAAGGCCTGGGCGCGATACGCCTCCAGCGCCAGGATCCCGATCAGCGCCTCGTGGTTGTAACGCACGTAGGTGCCCGCGCTGGGCCCGAGCCCATCGGGCACCCACCACAGCCGGAACAAACCGATGATGTGGTCGATCCTGAGCCCGCCCACACGGTTCAGGGCGGCCCGCACCATGGCGCGGAACGGTTCGTACTCCAGCTCCTCCACTCTTTCCTGCAAGAGCTTTTCTAGAGGAGTCTGCGCCTGAGCAGAGGCCTGTAGCTTCTGGCCGCGATAAGCCTTATAGGACGTCCAAGCATCTGCTCCGATAAACAAGAAAGACAGAAAAGCCAGCAAAAGCGCGACATATTCTAGCAGACTGCGGTAAGCATCAAAGACAAAGGCAAAAATCAAAATGAAACCTAGCAGCAGAATCAAAAGAGCTAGAAAAAATCGCCGCGAATAAAGGTAAGATTTAAGAAAGAAAAATTTATCCTGTATGTCCATTGATGAGACCGTATCCTATTCCTTTTTTGGTTTCGATGAAGTTTTTCAGTCCGTGCTCTTCAAGCTTCTTACGCAGGCGAGCAACATTGACTGATAGGGTATTGTCATCGATGAAAAAGTCGCTGTTCCAGAGTTCCCGCATCAGGTCATCACGCGCCACGATATTGCCAGTATGTTCAAACAAGACCCGCAAAATTTGAAATTCATTCTTGGTCAAACTCAGAACTTCACCCTGATAGTGCAGATCCATAGACTTGGTATTGAGAATCACACCTGCATACTCTAGCA
>ERZ773073.1395-NODE-1395-length-11508-cov-3.664629_pt1 | contig 11508 bp, 8 predicted proteins | sample MGYA00580616_ERZ773073 | MGnify/ENA primary metagenome ERZ773073 (study PRJEB29015, sample SAMEA2737960) | human oral metagenome | biome: human oral; feature: human-associated habitat; material: dental | place: China | collected 2131 ...
CCTTCCGCCAGACTGGCCCCTCCCGCCGGGCCGACGCCTCGCCGCCCAGGCCGCGAACGAGCGCGGATGCCGCCAGCTCGTCGGACACCCTCACGCTCCTCATGAGGAGCGGGACCACCAAAAGCTCGCATACGAGGGCCGGATGCCTGAGCGCGTATCCCCTTCCTGCCAGCACGCGCCGCGTCTTCAAGCTTTCCATGAGGTGCGAGGCGTCCCTGCGTATGGTGGGAAAGAACCGCAGGACGACCATGCACGGGATGAGGACCGCCTGCGGGGCCCCCATGGCCTGCAGCGCGGCGAGCAGGTCCTGCATCGAGGCCAGTTTGGAGAGCGAGATCCCCAGAAGGGACAAAACCACGAACTTCTGGGCCATGTAGCTCAGCATGACCACGGCGATCACGAGCGTCGCGTTGCCCGCCCCTTCGGCGAGGGCCATAACGGCGGCTATGAGGCCATAGGCGGCAGACAGGGCGATGCACGGTCGCCATGCTCCGGCGGCAAGCGCGCATAGGGCCCCGATAGCGCATGCCGCATGAGCTGCCTCCGGCCGGTTGGAGATCACTGCGGCAATGCCCAGAAGGCAGGTTGCGAGCAGAGCCGTCCGCGGGTCTACGCGTCTGCATGAGCGCCCCATTGCACGCCTCCTTTCCAAAGCGACCTCAAAAGCCTCTCTCGCACCGAGCCATCAAGGGCGAAGTCGTCGACGATGAGCCCATCCCTCAGACGGAGGATGTGATCGCAGGCGGAGAGGAGGAACTCGCAGTCGTGCGAGACGGCGAACACGATGCCCCCGGATCGCGCGAGCAACCGGATTCCGGAGGCGACCCTCTCCATGTTCTCCCTGTCCAGGCCGCTCGTCGGCTCATCGAAGAAGTAGGCGGCAGCCTCGTCGACGAGGGCACATGCTATCGTGAGGCGCTGCTTCTGCCCGCGCGAGAGCGTTGCGGGATGTGCATCCCTCATGTCCCATAGCCCCAGCCCTCTGAGCGCCCGCTCGCAGGTACCGGCGTCTCTCCGCCCGCCCAACGAGAGCTCTTCCAGCACGCTGTCGCTGAAAAGCTGGTAGTCGGGATCCTGCATGACCAGCCGGATACGCCCCAGCCGCTCCTTTGGCGAAAGGGGCCTGCCGTCGACGGACACGGTGCCCCGATCCTCTTTCTCAAGTCCGCAGCACAGACGCGATAGGGTCGTCTTCCCCGCACCGTTTTCCCCTATGACCCCGACTACCTCGCCGGATCGGGCGGAGAGGTTCAGGGGGCCGATGGTATGGGAGCGGTGCGGTGTCGATCCCGCGCTTCTCGTTGAGCGCCGCGACCTATATGAGAACGTGAGGCCCTTTGCCTCGAAGGCCGTTCCCTCGTGCTTTAACGGAAGCTGGTCATGGACAGGTATGGCGCGTAGCGCCGACTCCAGCCTCAAGCTCCTGAGGCCCATGCGGGCAAGCGAGTGATCGTCGAGGGATAGTGCCCCGGCCGCGTCGTATACGCTGGCCACGGCACCGCCCTCGATGACGACCATGCGGTCGATGAGGCCAGACAGGTAGAAGAGGCGGTGCTCCAGAACGACGACGGTCTTGCCCTCGCGCTTCAGCTCGGACAACGCCTTCCTGAGAGCCTCCACGGCCTCCATGTCGAGGTTTGCGGACGGCTCGTCGAAGACGTACACGGAAGGCCCCATCGCGTAGCAGGAGGCGATGGCCACCATCTGCATCTCTCCGCTCGAGAGGCCGAACACGCTCCTGCCCCGAAGATGCTGGATTCCCATGCGCCGAAACGCGTCCTCGACCCGCTCCAGAACCTCGGCCCGCGGCAGTCCTGCGTTCACGCAGCCGAACGCCACCTCGCCCGTCGTGTCGGTCATGAAGAACTGGCTGCGGGGGTCCTGGGAGACCGAGCCGACCAGCCTTCCGATGTCCCCGATGCCCAGATCGCGTGTGTCCGTTCCGCCGACTCTTGCCGCTCCTTCCAGCTCACCCGCATAGAAATGGGGGATGAGCCCGTTTATGAGCCGTGCGACCGTGGTCTTCCCGCACCCGCTCCTTCCCGTCAGGAGCAAGAACTCGCCCTCATGGATATCCAGATTGACGCCTTGGATTGCGGTGTCGTCTCTTCCTGCGTATTGGAACGTCACCTGGTCGAGGACGATACGCGCAGAGGCGTTCATGCTCGGCCTTCCATCTTGGCTCCTTGCTCCCAGAGCGTCCGGTAGTAGCCCTTCCCCTCCTCGAGGAGCTGCTCGTGGGTGCCCCTTTGCACGATCTTCCCCTGCCGCATCACGATTATCTGGTCGGCGGAGCGAATGGTGCTCAGGTGGTGCGCCACCACGAGCACCGTCCGGTTCCGTGCGAGCGCAGAGACAGCCCTTTGCATGAGCACCTCGTTGGCCGGGTCCACGTTGCTCGTCATCTCGTCGAGCACGAGGATGGGGGCGTCCTTCAGAAACGCCCGCGCGACGGACAGCCTCTGCTTCTGGCCGCCCGAGAGCCCCACGCCGTTCTCCCCGACGGGCGTCGCGTAGCCCTGCGGGAGCGACATCACGAACTCGTGGATGCACGCCCTCTTGGCCGCCCCCATCACTTCCCCATGCGTCGCGCTTGCCTTGCCGATGCGGATGTTCCCCTCGATGGTGTCCGCGAACAGGCGCACGTCCTGCATGACGACGCTGATGGAGGCCAGGAGGTCGTCGTAGGGGATGTCCCTCACGTCCACGCCGCCGACGCTCACGCTTCCCGCATCCACGTCCCAGAACCTCAGCAGGAGGTTGGCCAGCGTGCTCTTGCCCGATCCGGACTCGCCCACCAGCGCCGTCATGGTGCGCTCGGGGACCGCGAACGTCGCCTCGGACAGCTCGAACGAGTCCCTTCCGTAGGAGAAGCGCACCCGGTCGAACCCGATCGAGTGCGATGAGGGCACGCGCGGCTCCTCGGGCTTGGGAACGGAGGGCGCGCAGACGATCTTCTCTATCCTGCGGAAGCTGTCCCTCACTTTGAGGTAGTTCATCCAATGCGACTCCATGGCGAAGAACGGCTTGTAGAACTCCACGCTCGCGACGATGAAGCCGATGTAGACGAACGGGGGCAGGGAGCCATTCTGCACGAGCAGGGCGCCGCCCGCCGCCATGACCACGAAGGCGAGGTCCGCCGCAAGGCTGTAGGCGGACAGCACGAGCGCCCTGTTCCGCGATGCCGCCTTGCTGCTCTCGCCGAATTTCGCCACCGTCACCTCGAGCCTGCGGTCGAGGGCCTCGCTTTCGGCGAAGGCCTTCAGCAGAGGGATGCCCTTCACGTACTCGACGAACAGGCTCGTCATGTCCGCCGCGTCGTCCCCGCATCTGCCCTCGAGGGTCTGGGCCTTCCTCAGCCCCGCTGCGAGGAGCGCAAGCGCGGCGGGCAGGGTCGAGACCATGAGCAGCGCCATGCGCCAATCGACGACGATCGCGGCCGCGAGCAGGATCGCCGCGACGACGAAGTCGGCTGCCATCCTCGTCCAGAGGTGTCCCACCACCATCTCCATGTTGTCGACGTCCTTGTGGACGATGTCGCCGATCTCGCCCAGGCGCTCTCCCGTGTAGAAGCCCAGGGAGAGCGACTTCAGCCGTCTGACGACGGCGATCCTGATCTCCAGCACAAGGTCGAATCCCGCGCAGTGCTTCTGCTTGTCGGCCACGATGCCGCTTGCCCCCTTGACGAGGAGAAGGCAGATGAGCGCCACCCAGTAGGGAACGAGGTCGGCCTGTCCGGCCAGGACCGAATGGATTGCCGCGAGAACGGCGAAGGCCATCGCGACGCTGGATAGCGCGTAGATCGAGAACGCGACGATGCTTATGGCCATCATGCGCCGGCCGACGGGGGTCATCCTCTCCAGGATCTCCCTCACCATGATGCGGCCTCCTTGATGTCCCAGTTGTCAACCTGCCTTTGCTTGGCGACCATCTCCTGATAGAGGGGGCATGTGCGCATGAGCTCTTCGTGGGTTCCGGAACCGGCCACACGGCCTTTTCTCATCACCACGATCTGGCCTGCCCCTCGAACGGCGTTCAGGTGGTGGGCTATGGTCACGACGGTCTTGTCGCGGGACAGGTCGTCTATCGCCTCCTGGATGAGGGCCTCGTTCTCGGCGTCGACTGCGGCCGTCGCCTCGTCGAGGATGACGACGGGGGCGTCTTTCAGCATCACCCGGGCTATCGAGATACGCTGGCGCTCGCCGCCCGAGAGCTGGACGCCTCCCTCGCCGGCGACCGTCGCGTAGCCTTGCGGGAGCCCGGAGACGAAGTCGTGGATGCGCGCCCTTCGGGCCGCCTCGACGACCTCCTCGTGCGTTGCGCCCGGCCGGCCGATGAGGATGTTCTCCTCGATGCTCTGGTTGAAGAGGAACACGTCCTGCTGGACTATGGAGAAGAGGCCCGACACCTGCCTTTCGGAGAGGCTGGACAGGTCCCGCCCTCCCACCGTGATGCGTCCGCCGTCGGGCTGCCAGAACCCCATGATCAGGCTCGCGAGCGTGCTCTTACCGCACCCCGAGGAGCCAACGAGAGCGTTGGTGCTTCCCTTGCGGAATACCAGGTCGATCGAGTCGAGGGCACGCTCCCTCTCGTTGCCGCGCCCATCGCTCCTTGGGTAGGAGAACGAGACCCCGTCCAGCTCGATGTCTCCCATGCGAGGTTCCTCAGAGTCCTCGACGGGGCCTGTGGCCTCAACGTCCAGCACCGACTCGATGCCCGTCATCGCCTGGTCGAACATGAAGCGGTAGTGCTGCAGGGTCGCCGTCTTGGCCACCGAGGAGGTGAAGGTTGCGGAGAGTACCATGGACAAGATAAGGCGTTCGATGGATATGCCGCCTGTGGAGAGGAGCCACGTTCCCACAATCAGCACGAGCACCGTCCCGGACTCCATGAACAGGGAGATGAGCGCCATGGGAACCGAGACGTCGTTCATCGAGCTCGTCGCCCAACTCACGTAATCGCGCGCCGCCCCGATCGTCTCCTTCGTCTTGCGCTCCTCCTTCCCGAACGCCTTGACGACCGCTACGTTGGCGACGTACTCCATGAGGCTGTCCTGCATGCTGGATGCGTACTGGGACACGATCTCGAAGCCCTTAGCCCAAGCGGGAGCCGCCGCCTTCTTCACGAGCCACATGAGGGGCAGACCCGCCGCCATGCACAGGGCGAGCCGCCAGTCGACTGCGAGCATGAGGGCGAACGCGGCAGCGGGGAACAGGGTGGCCGAGGCCGATTCGGGCAGCCCGTGGGCAAGGTACACCTCCACCTGCTCCACGTCGTTGCGCATGATGTTCGCGAGGTCTCCCGGCCTCCTGATCTGGAAGAAACCCAGGGGGAGCTTTTTCAGATGGCGCACGATGCGCAGGCGTATGTCCGTCAGGCACGAGTACGCCACCCGATGCGCCCTCCACGTCGCCGCGTACATGCATACCGCCTTCCCCGCCACGCATGCCACCATCGCCGCTGAGACATAAGCAATCGCCGAGGGCGAGAGGGCGCCTTCCAAAAACAGGTGGACGAGGTAGATCACGAGAACCGTGGGGGCGAGTCCAAGGACCGCCCTGGTCAGAAGCATGGCATTAGAGAGCCGGCTTTTTGCCATCATCTCTCTGACCAGCTCGTTCTTGCCTTTCACAAGAGCCCCCTCCTTCAATACTAAATACGAATTCGATATTGAGCGCAGACTGAACCCTGGGTCAGTTCGCATCGCCTAACTATACCATTATAGAATAGCGATTCAATATTGAATGCCGAAAGAGCCACGTGGGATGCTGGAAAGTCCCGTCACAGGGAGTTCACCCCTTCGTAATAGCATTGTGCGATAAGCGCCAGCATGTCGCGAGCCTCGTCTTCGTTGCTGTAGTGGCGGGCCACCTCCATCAGGCTCTCCACGAAGTTGCTTGCGAGCACGTGGGCGAGCAGGTCTGGATAGCGCAGGGGGGCGCGCTTGTTCACCATGCGGCGGATGTGCCGCTCGATGCTCTCGACGAAATCGTCCTTCGCATGCTCGTAGGCGGTGCCCCGGCTCTTGTCGATTAGGATGACCAACCGCTTGTGATGGGCCAGCATGTCGAGCAGGGGTCCCTCGGCCGCGATCCGGAACCTCTCTGAGGGTGTGTCCGCGAGGACGGACTCCTCCTCGCGTGCGATCCGGTCGAAGTCGAAGGGAACGGACGTGACGACGCCCTCGAATAGCTTCTCCTTGTTCTCGAAATATGAGTAAAGCAGGCTTGCCGACACGTCTGCGAGCCTCGCGATGTCCTGCATCTTCGCGCTGCGGAAGTCCTTCTCGTAGAACACCTGGACGGCGGCGGCGAGTATGCGCTCGCGCACCTCTTCCTTAAGAACCTGCATGTCCTACCCCTCGATTCCTCTTGCTGTCGAATGCTAGTTCGGTATTGGTTCATTCTAAACGATGCCCAGCGAGTGACGAAAGACAGAGGTCGAGCCGTTTCCATTTGATTATCTGGTCTGAAGAAAAGTGTTGTCATGCTTTGACTTGCTCCATGGGACAGCAAAACAGATTCGAGATGAGGCATTGATGACAAGAGAAAATCACGAAAACTAGGTAAGCACGAATCAGACAACGACCTCTCCTCCATCAAGAAACTAAGACGCAGCGTGTCGGGACTCAAATGGCTCGGAAGGCTGCTCAGGAACGACGAGGCGAGAAAGATCGCGCGGGAAGTCCGTGAGGAGCTCGATGGCTTCGTCTCGCTTGTCGATGACTTCTACTGTCTGCCGGGCGATAGGAACTGGGTCTTCTCAGACGCGTTGAACCTCGAAGGGACGCGCGCGCTCGCCGGCAAGCCCACGCCCGAGGAAGCCGAGCGAGAGCTTATCGAATACCTCAAGGAGGAAGAAGTTCTGCATCGAATGATCACCAGGATGAGCCGCTTTCTCGACATGCGCCCGCGCATACTGCTCCTTGAGAAGGCCGAGCAAGACCACCTCCAGGGGCGTTACTACAGCTCGGTCCTCGTGACAATTACCGTGATGGATGGGTTCGTAGACAACACCTTCCGGTCCGAAGGGAGGAAGGGCCTCCATGCGAGGGAGTCCGAAGAGCTCCCTGCGGGAGACTGCGCCGCGACCGTGTGGGACGGGCCTCCGTCCGTTCAGAAAGTGTTTATGAAATTGATCCGGGCGAGGATGGATGAACCGGTTTGCGCAGTCTACCGGAATCATGCGCGGGATGGTCATCGACTATGACAACGACGTGGTCGCCTCGAAAGCGTGGTGCATGCTCTTCGCCGTCAAAGACTGGGTCGATGCCGAGACTAGGAAACGAGAGACTGAAGACGAAGACCCTCGCAATATCGTTCAAGTGCTCAAGGACTCCTGAGATGTGCGGAAGCGCAACGCCGGAAATGACAGGAGGCTCGAGAGGTGGGAGAAGCACCATGTGGATCTCGAGCATCCCACAGGCCCAGACGAAGAGCTCGTCAGGGGCTGCACGGGATTCCTCGAGGCCTGGAAGGCGAGGAACTATGGGGTATTGGGGTCGTGCTTCCCCAACTTCACGAACAGGACTCCAGGCGCGCAGGCTGGCGAAGCGAGAGAGCTCTGTCCTCCCCATCCGATCGAGGGATACGAGATAGAGGAGATTGTCAGGCCCGCTGCCGCAGTAGCCAACGCAAAGATGAGGCTCCGCACTTCGGGCAGATCGTGGGCCGCGTCGATCCGCCTCTCCCGACTGGAGGGAACCGCTCCGGCTGCTGATCGGGAGCCGGGCGCGTAAAAGGTGATGGGTTACAGGGTCGCCCCCTCGTTGACGCGGTGGAGAACAGACTGTAGGGTGATGCTCCTCCGGCCTGATGAGAGACGCCGTGCAGCCCGCCCGCGTTGGTGCCGCAAAGCCGAAGGGACGCCGAGCGGTCTAATTTTAGACCTCGAATCGCGGGACGAGCGCCAACCATGTCACCAAACCTCAATTCCCGACGTCGGCAGCAGACCGACGAAGGACGCACGGCCTTCGACGATTTGGATGTATGAGGTTGGGTCAAGCTTGCCGATTCTCATCTCCGCGGGCCGGATCGCTTGCTCTCTGGGTAATTTCGGGACCTTTGCACAAGCCAATTCAAAAGAGAGATCGGCCATGTGCAACATGACCGCGCTTTCGCAGTTCAGGCCATTTGTCTCCCAGCAATTCGCGTCCATTCTCACTATAGCGTGCTAAAGCGAGACTCAGTATTGAGTCCCAGGAGGCGTCCCGGTTTTGGGACGGTTTCGCGGACGTGAACATAAACAAAGCCACTGTTCAGGTGGCTCGTTGAGTTCACGCTGCCCCGTTTTGCTTCTATTGAGAGAGAATAGTATGTTCCTAGGTTATTGGGGTATAAATCGTATATTCGACAAAAGATACACCCATAAACATGAGATTTGATATATTGGCTCCAGTGAATATCGGGGTCATTATGCGTTTAAAATCTCCTCTTGCAGAAAGTTGGTAATCCGACTGTATCTGCCAGCAGAGGCTATCCCCTATAACCGTCAGGTGACATGACCATCTGCCGCAGCAGGGATTATCGACCCACGGGTGGCAGGAGACGGCACTCCTTCGTGACCCTGACGCCGTCCCTCGCAGATCTGACGACCGTCGCGCGCTTGCTGCCGCCTACGACGTCGTGGCCGATGTACATGCCCGCCCCCCTGTGGAATGAGTGGAAATCTGTGCCCGACTCTTCAGGGCCATGTTCAGATGATTCATGTAGGAGGGGCTGAAATAAAGCGAGCCTCAAGGGCAAGGTCAAAACCATGGGTTGAGAGACTGTCTGTTTTCCTGCCCATTATACTTAAGGGGTATAGTGGGCTGTGCTTTGTTATTTTCTTTGTTAGGCTACCGTTGAAATGATGATGTTTCGCGTCTTTGCCACGATGTCATTAGTATGTTAGCCCTTTAAGGGTGACATGAGGTTTTAACGTCATATCTCGAGAAGTAAAGTTGCTGGTTATGTCAACGGTGATCTATAAGAGAATTGTCATCATGTGTGCCAATACTTAGTGATCCGTTGTTTTCTGTCAGGTGGATACTATGGAGCTATCTCAAATCAATCCGCTTATGAACCATCTTGTTTCTCAAGCCGAAACTCTTGGCTTATCACTGTCTTCCGATAATGCATTACTCATGATTAGACATTTTTGTATGGTCATTGAAAAGAATGAGCAAATCAATCTCACAAGAATAACTGATCCTCATGATGCTATAGTTCGTCACTATATTGACTCTCTACTCTTTGTAAAGGTGCTTGAGGACAGTCACTGTCTATCAGCTTATCTATCTAATAGTCCTCGATTTCTCGATCTTGGTACTGGTGCTGGTTTTCCAGGAATTCCCTTTTCTATCGTTACAGAGATGGATGGATTGCTCATTGATTCCATTACGAAGAAGATCCATGCCGTACGTAAGTTTATTGTTAACCTTGGACTTGATTCAAGGATTAGCGCCCTGTCTATTCGTGCTGAGGACCTTGCACGGCGTAGTGCTGCTTCATTTGACCTTGTTTTGGTACGTGCTGTCGCAAAACTCAGTATTCTTATTGAGTATGCTTCTCCCTTACTCAAACCGAATGGCTTGCTTGTAAGCTCTAAGGCTTATATTGAAGCTAATGAACTTGTGCATGCAGAGGGTGTTGCACAGCTTTGCGGTATGAAGCTTGTTTCACGTGAAACGTATGACTTACCCCATTCCTCTGGCCATAGGGAACTCATTTGTTTTATGAAGACTGAGGAGGCAACGGTGAGTCTTCCTCGTAAGCCTGGGATGGCGGTACATCGTCCTCTATAGCTATCGGGTCGCTTCCTTGAATGCTTAACAACCGTAGAATAAAAGACATCTTTTCGTACAAGGTTGTTTTAGTTCAATAATATTAGAAGTTGCTGCAAGAGACACTCTCGTAACTACTTGTGATTGTATAGCATCAGTCGGATGTGCATCCGCCTTCTTTGCGATGTCGCAGTAGCGCACTTTTGTGTAGCCGAGAGTACATCTGGCGACCTGGCAGGGGTATTTGCTCTCGCGCACACGGAGGCTTCGGCTCCGCCCCCGCGCCAGTCTCGTTTGGCCCGTTGTGCGGCCCCGGATTCGGAGGGGTCCATCGCGACGCTCCAGCCGGTCCCAGAGGGGCGCGGATCCAAGCGGATTCTTTGTGTCTGGCGACGCCCCGCAAGTCCGCGTTGGCGTGGTAGAGGCTATCGTTACTCTGCACGAGCCCGTGCACTTCGCAGGTGTCGGGCACGCAATACCGACATCGCGCAAAATCGTGGACCGAGAGTGAGTCGTAGCAGACGTCCTCGCAGGCGACATCGAACAGGTCCAGTCGACACTGCACGAGGCACATCTCGGGCAGCATTTTAACGGGTTAGGACCGCCTGCCGTGCTTGCCCATATCCGTCCTGGATAGCTTAATCAGGGATGGAAGCCACGGCCCAGGGCACCACGAGATCCGTCTGGTCGAAGAGGCCGACTCGCCTTGTGCGCCTGACCCTGCCCTCCCACTCAGTCTGCGTGAGTCACGCCTACTTGCCCGGCGCCATCCTCGGCCCTTCCGCCGCCCATCAATCCCGACCGTGTTATCATTGCGCAAAAATAATCCTCTACCTGTAGGTATATCATATCCTTCTATGTTTCTTGTCCGTTGGGTGCGGGGTCGGCGGCGCGCGTGCCGGAACCCTGCGCCCCGGGCACTCGGGAGGCGACCCTAACCCATTCATCAGCCTGATTTGTTTTGCGTCTTCCCTATGCCCTTTGAATATGTTACGGTTTCCACTCGCATATTTGGATGTATACATTGAAGGCTTTGTGAGCTCGTTTGGATAGGTAGTTGCTTCACTGTTTCAGCGGCGTGGGCCTCAGGTCTGAGTGTCCAGGCATAACGGGGACCATGGAACCATCGATGTCGTAAAATCTATGGCTTTGTCCAGTTGTGCGGGTGGCCGTGGGGCGCAAGAGTGTACCTAAATCGGTGAAAACGGCTCTTCAAAGCCATTCTGTAACATTCGTGTACACTGTTTTACCGTTACAGACAGACGTGAAAGCAAAGGAGTGTACACAGATCGATGAAGACGGCCTCTCGGTGCCGTTTCGTGGTATCCGTGTACGCTGTTACAATGTGAGCTATAACGTGAACTGCGATGCGAGTTGCGATGTGAACTGCGTTTGATGGCACGAGTACCTTAGCCGTTGCGGTGTGTCGGTGGTGCTCCCTTGGTGGCCACCTCTCCCTTGGACGAGTAAACCGTAATTCCCGTCTGAGTTTCTGACCACGCATAGCCCCGATAACAATATCATCAAAACTGCAGGTAAACCAACATATAGGGTTGACCGTGGCTTTTATATGCCCTATAATGTGGTAAGAATATTCTTACCACATTATAGGGAGGCGGCCATGTTCGTGAGCTACAGCGCGAAGGGCGACGCGGTGTATGCGAGGCTCGTGACCTCAAGGAGGGTCGAGGGCAAGGTGGTCAAGGAGACGAGCAACCTCGGGCGGGTGGTCGACCGCGAGCGCA
>ERZ773073.1400-NODE-1400-length-11475-cov-56.452364_pt1 | contig 11475 bp, 8 predicted proteins | sample MGYA00580616_ERZ773073 | MGnify/ENA primary metagenome ERZ773073 (study PRJEB29015, sample SAMEA2737960) | human oral metagenome | biome: human oral; feature: human-associated habitat; material: dental | place: China | collected 2131 ...
ATTCGCGGTGATTGCGCCAACTCCAGCAGGGGAAGAGAGTGCCGTCCACCACGTAATCGCACCCCTGGGGCACCTCCTCGGCCGTGAGCAGCACGTCCTTCAGGGCCTGGACGATCGCATCGGTCACGGCCCCGATGCCCGCGAGATCGTGGACTGGGACACACTCAGCTGCTCTCCGATCACCGCCTGTATCACATTGTGACGCATGTAGATCAGCACCGCCCTCAGCGAGTCCCTCAGCCCCAGGCTCGGCGGATACCCCTCGACCCCCTCCTCGCGCAGGCGGATGAGGGTGAGCAAATCGGCGAACTTGGCGGTAGGCAGCCCCGTGGTATACTCCATGACGATAGCCCGTTCCTCACGAGGTTGTTGACGTTGTTCGCCAGCCATCATGCCTCAATGGGAACCGGTCATCATAATATCGATTCCCGGAAATGTGCGCAGACGTCCACTGAATAACCTTCTATGTCATCGTGCATGAATTGACTCAATAGGAAGGAAATGAATCACTCGGAGCGATTCTGCTGAGGAGATTCCCGAGTGTCAAAAGGCAGTCCGATGGCTTAAATAACACGGGGACTCCGTAATCGGGAGATTACCGCGAAAGAGACACTACAGCATGGAGAAAATATCTGGAACCAGAAGAGAAATATGGAAGGAGACGTAGCATGGCTATCCCAAAGATTAGTGAACAAAACATTGCCGATGCTCTGAAATACATCGATGAAAAGGGTGCGCCTTTCCATAATCAGAGCACGAAATATGAACTTGTTACTGAGGATGGGAAGAAATACCCGCCGAAATATGTGATTGCCGTTGCTGCACATATAGCTACGGGAGAAGAAGTCGACACTGAGGGATTTAATGCCGTCGAGGCGAAGTCCTACCTGCAGGGGCAGGGCTTCAATATCGAGGTCAAGCAAGAAAAGTTCGAGATGACAATCACAGCCGATAGCGTGACCTCTACAGACGAACGCTTCACGATGGACAACCTCTCCCTTGGTGACAACTACAAGCCGTTGAATGCTTATCTCCAGAAATCTGACGGTGAGGTTATTAAGCGCACCTACAGCAAAGGCGAAAGACGCAATTCCAATCAGACCATGCCCCGAATTGCATGTCAGGTTTTCGAGAAGCAGATTGCATCCCTTTCGGTTGAAGGTCGGGAGAGTTTTCCTGTATGCAAGTACAATCCCTCCAGCGAAACAATCTGCGGCATTTACACGAGCGTAGAGGAATTCAGGCAGCATCGTAAGACCATAGAGTACCTCACCTACAGTTACGACAACGGCAGACAGTTCGTGCTGTATTGCTGGAATGTATTCTCGACCATCATCTTCGTTCAAGAGTGTCTGAAGCGATTCGGCGAACCGGGCGACAAGATGATCCTGACTTATCGTAAAAAGGACGAGCAGGAAGAGCAGGAAGCCACAGCAGAGGCGGCTGCTCAGGAGGAGCTTGTTCAGCAGTTCAAGGGATATCAGAATCCCTTCTCGTCCATGCTGATAGAGTCGAAGAATTTGATTTTCCGGGGCGCTCCGGGCACGGGCAAGTCATACCTTGCTAAGGAAATAGCCGCCGATATCATCAGCAACGGATACTATGAAAAGTTCACCCAGCTCTCCGAAGAACAGAGAAAGCAAGTCGAGTTCGTCCAGTTCCACCCGAGCTATGACTACTCCAATTTCGTGGAGGGACTGCGCCCCAAAGTGAATGATGACGGGACGATGGGCTTCGAGCTGCAGGATGGCATCTTCAAGAAGTTCATTGCCCGTGCCCGCAAGAACTACGAGGACTCCCAGAAATCAGAAGAGGCTATCGAGAGAGAAGTATCTGTTCAAGAATCCATGACAGATTTCTTCTCCGGCATCGAGCTCGGTGTTGACACATTCAAGACCATAAATGGTAACGAGTTCACTATCACGAGTGTGGACGAAAGCCATATCAATATTTCGATACCCGGAAATGCCACAGTTAATAAGCTGGCGCTGAACGTTGACGAGATTCGGCGGATGCTTGAGTCTGACGTTAAATTCACGAAGATCAAAGACATCACCGCGTTTTTCGGTAAGACCTTCGCTACACAGGCTTATTCCTATGATTTCGCCATTTACAAAGCGATCAAGTCGCAGAAGGCGTCCAGCGCAAAGGGAAAGACCGAGCAGGCCGAATTGAAGAAATACATATTCATCATCGACGAGATCAATCGCGGTGAGATTTCTAAAATTTTCGGCGAACTGTTCTTCGCCATCGATCCGGGATATCGCGGTCGCGCCGGAGAGATCTCGACGCAGTATGCGAACCTCCACGCCGATCCAGACGAGAAGTTCTACATCCCAGAGAACGTCTACATAATCGGCACGATGAATGACATTGATCGCTCTGTCGACAACTTCGATTTTGCCATGAGACGCCGTTTCCGTTTTGTTGAGCTGAGGGCAGACGAGCGGCTTGAAATGCTGGCAAATCTGGAGGATGAGGAGCTTGAGGCAGAGGCAATCAGGCGCATGTCGGCGCTGAACAGAGAGATTGCCGCCGTCGAGGATCTTAACGAGAATTACCAGATCGGTGCTTCCTATTTCCTGAAGCTGAAGACGCTGACGTTCGACCAGCTCTGGACGGACTATTTGCACCCGCTGCTTCAGGAATACATTCAGGGGATGTATGACGAGGAAAGCATTATGAATCGGCTTGCTAAGGCCTATGGGTACCATAAGCCGACCGACGGAGATGCCGATGAAGCTGCTCAAAATTAAGGATAACACACAAGTAAAGAAATACGCTTTCTCAAGCATCGAAGTCCTTACGCGCCGGATTGCTGATAAGACACTCGAGCAACTGGAGCGCGAGGGTGTGTTTGTGTTCCCCGAATTCATCGTCGAAGCGGAGGATCTAACGAAAGATCAGATGATCCTCCAAAGCGTCAATGACTCTTACCGGGCAGGGAACGTGATGGGCTTTCTCGGCTGCGGAAACGAGCGGCTGATCATCGAATCCCGGTTCAGTTATGAAGAGGAGGACTACTTTTTCGAATACCTCCTCGACCGCGTGCTGGACTTTCCCAATATCGTGGATTTAGAATCTGACGTAGACCAGAACAACCGTCTTTTCAATTTCCTGCTCTTTCTCTTCCCGTACTATTTGAAGACGGCCATGAGAAAAGGGCTCTTCAAGAGATATGTCCGCAACTGGTATAACGACGGAAACGTGAAGGGAACCGTCGACATCGCAAGGCATATCGAGCTGAACACGCCCTTTACCGGGAATGTCGCATACAGCCAAAGAGAATTCTCCTACGACAATATCTTGATGGAGCTGGTGCGCCATACGATCGAGTTCATTAAGAGAAAGCCATACGGCGGTCATCTACTCACCAGAGTGAAAGACGAAGTGAAGCTCGTCATCGAGGCGACCCCTTCCTACGAGCTGTACGATCGCCAGAAGATAGTAGAGGCGAACAAGAAGAACTCCATACGACATGCATACTTCCGAGAATATTTCGCACTCCAGAGGCTGTGCCTTTTGATTCTTCAGCACCAGAAGCATCAGATAGGTTCGGGCTTGCGGCAGATATACGGCATCCTGTTCGACGGAGCGTGGCTATGGGAGGAATACGTCAATTCCCTGATTGAAGATGCCTTCTACCATCCGATGAACAAGGGCGGCAAGGGAGCACAGAGGCTCTTTGACGGGAATATCGGGTTGATCTACCCGGATTTCATCAGCAGGAATAACGAGACGAGAATTATTGCCGATGCCAAGTACAAGCCAATCGACAACATCGGAAACCGCGATTATCTGCAGGTGCTTGCCTACATGTTCCGGTTCGATGCCAAGGCCGGTTATTACTTGTATCCAGAGGCGACCGGAACCGACGACCTGCTCCTTTGGATGAACAAGGGATCCACCTATGAGGCGAACGTCACGGCACGAGGTGACGTCAGCGTCACCAAGCACGGGTTGAAAATTCCGCTTGATGCACAAAACTATGATGCGTTCGTCCAGCAAATGAGGGTAAGTGAGGATGAGTTCCGGAAGGCATTCATTGCTGGGTGAGCTAGAAAAGATGAGCGGTTTTTACGTCAACTTCTATTTCAAGAATATCGAATATGATGACGGTTTCTATGGAGGCGAATTTTCGTCTCCCGATTCTGACGTCTATTGCGAGTTCTTACCGGCCCGGGGCGCCTTCGCAACAGATTTGGACACGTCCCCGCCCCGGACCGCCCCAGGAGCCCCGCCCGCACCACAACCGTGCCCGCCCACCCGCACCATCACGCCGATCCCGGCCAGTCCTGAGGGCTTCCTGGTGAGAAAGGCTCAATGATGTCATTCCCCGTGCGCACGGCGCGGTCGTGCACCCGTAAAAGTACGCGGGAGTCGCCTTCTCCGAGTCGCCGTCCGCGCCCGGGGATGCGGCGTACGAGATCGTTGTTCGAGCACGTCACTTAACCCGCGAGATCGTCACTTAACCCGCGAGCACGTACCTCTAGTAGACGTGCTCGCGGGTTAAGTGACGTGCTCGTGTGTGGGGGCGCGTTCCCGCGGGCCCCGTCCGATCGTCGGGGTGCTCGTCATGGTCGCCGTCCGGCAGATGGCGCTCCTCCTCCGAAGGCCTCGCGGCGGCGCAGGTTGTCCAAATCTGTTGCAAAGGCGCGGATCGAGCCGGAGCACCGAAAGAGAATGGTTGATATTCCGCACCTTTGCTCGCCGCCGATCCCGGTCTGGGGCGCCTTTGCAACAGATTCGGACACGCTCCCGCCCCAGGCCGCCTCAGGAGTCCCACTCGCACCACTCCGCGCCCGTTCTTCCCGCACCGCCGTACCGATCCCCGCCCCCGAGCCGCCGTTTCCGATGAGAAGGGCTCAATGGGTCGGAGGCCGTGCCGCAGTATCGTCCCGGCGGAAATCGACGGGAACTGGAGATGCATGCAGGGGCAAGTGGGAGGCGGGCGACGCGCGAGGGCCGTCCGGGCGCCGGCGGCCTCGCCCGGTTTTCTATACGACCGTGTAGCCGATCCGGGGCGCTAGGCTTACCAGAAGGGCGTAGATGGTCGGGTCCGCCAGCGGCACCGAAGCGCGCGGGCGGGGCGGGATGCTGCTGGCGGCGGGAGCGAAGAGCACAGCCATCTTGCGATCGGTCATGGTGGATTTCACGGCCAGACCGTCCAGATCCGGCGCCTGCTCGCGCACGGCCCTCGCCCAGGCCCGACAGGTCGATCGAGGCGCGCTGTTCAGGGCCGCGGATGCGCCGTTGCGCAGGGTCCACTGGCCACCGCTCGGACCGATCAGGTTAAGCAGCCTCATCGCGCGGGTGGCCTGCCAGATCTGCAGGACGGGAGTGTCGCACCGGGTGTCGATGACGCGGGTGTCGGCGAAGACCTCGGCGACGCAGGTCATGAGGTCCCCCGCCGTGTAAAGAACGCCCTCGCCGGGATGATCGCCGGGCGGCTCCGGGTGAGGGTCCCAGCGGCACCTCGCCACCGGGCCCCAGGAGCGCAATCGCCCCCATGCCAGTGCGAAGGGGCTCGAGGCGAAGGTTATTCGGGCCAGTTCGGCGCCATCGACGACGCGGATGTCCTGCGGACCAATGGATAACGGTCCCGGGGGTCTGACCGGGTTCTTGGGCCGTACGCTCACCGGTGGTCCATCTCGGTCAGGACTCGCGTCGCCTCCGTGGGATCGCTGCCGCGCGCGAGCCACTCCACGGGGCTGAGGCCGTCGAGGATCTCGGGGTCGGCGCTGGTCATCCGCGCCTCCACGGTCATCGGTGTCAGGCCGTCACGCAGGGCCGGAACCACAGTCGCCAGTCCCGGCAGCGGACGGCCGTCGTCGAACTGCCAGGTGGGGAAGCGCAGGTTTCGCCCGAGGTGGTAGGCGTACAGGCTCCGCCCCGCGGACCGGGCGATCGCGGCGGGGGACCTTCCCGTCATATCGGCCACTTCGCGGGTGCTCAGCGAGCGGGCCAGGTCGCCGGCGGCCACCAGCGCCCGGTGCCGGGTGGCGACGAGCTCTGCGTACTCGGGATCTTCGAGGATGCGGCTCACTTCGCGGGCGTCATCGTCGTCGAGCCCGGGCAGCGCGGTGCGGGCGAGTAGGTCCGCGGTGGACGCTGACAGAGGCGCCAGGGTTTTGGTGTCCTCGGATCGTCCGACGGCGCGATAAGCGTCTACGAGGTTGTCCCTGAAGAGTCTGGTGTCAGGATGGTTGTCTCCCAGGACACGCAGGGCCTCGGTCAGGTTCTGCTCGAGCAGGTTGATGGCCTCGTCGAGTCTGCCCACGTCCTGGTAGGCGATGGCGAGGTTGTTGCGCGAGGCCAGGGTGTCGGGGTGGTCGGGCCCCAGGACGCGCTCGCGGTCGGCCAGGGTCCGCTCGAACAGGTCGATGGCCTCATCGAGCCTGCCCGTGGACTCGTAGGCGAGGGCGAGGTTGCCCCGCGAGCTCAGGGTGTGGGTGTGGTCGTCTCCCAGGATGCGCTCGCAATCGGCCAGGGTCCGCTCGAACAGGTCGATGGCCTCGTCGAGCCTGCCCACGTCCTGGTAGGCGAGGGCGAGGTTGTTGCGCGAGCTCAGGGTGTCGGGGTGGTCGGGCCCCAGGATGCGCTCGCGGTCGGCCAGGGTCCGCTCGTGCAGGTCGATGGCCTCGTCGAGCCTGCCCGCGGACCGGTAGGCGAGGGCGAGGTTGCCCCGCGAGGCCAGGGTGTCGGGGTGGTCGGGCCCCAGGACGTGCTCGCGGTCGGCCAGGGTCCGCTCGTGCAGGTCGATGGCCTGTTCGAGCCTGCCCGCGGACCGGTAGGCGACGGCGAGGTTGCCCCGCGAGGCCAGGGTGCGGGGGTGGTCGGGCCCCAGGACGTGCTCGCGGTCGGCCAGGGTCCGCTCGAACAGGTCGATGGCCTCGTCGACTCTGCCCGCGGACCAGTAGGCGTAGGCGAGGTTGTTGCGCGAGGCCAGGGTGGTGGGGTGGTCGGGCCCCAGGGCCTTGGCGAGGAGGTCCACGGCGTCGGACAGGGACAGGGCGGCCTGCGGGTCCCCGAGCTCCGCCGCATGCCACAGGGCGTGCGCGAGGGCATCCGCGGTGCGGGGGTGGAAGAACAGGGCCTTGGAGTGGTCCTGCTCGGCAACTGCGCGCAGCTGCTCCACCAGATCGAGGGCCTCCCGCCGCCGCTCGGTGCTGTCCGAGACCGGGATGGCGTTGATGTCCACCGCCCCCAGGAGCCCGGCGGCCGCCTCCTCGACCCGCCCCCAGCGCTCGGGCTCGTCCTTCCACGCCTCCCGAATCACGCGGCCCTGAAGCCCGTGGATCATCACCTTGGAGCGGTCCTTTGAGAGTTGGCAGACCGAGGACTCGATGAGTTCGCTCAGCGCCCCACGGGCATCATCGGACCCCCCGTCCAGCATCTTCTCCAGCCAGCGCGCGGGAACGCCCGGGGCCGCGAGCACGGAGAGAACCCCGAGCTGGACGCGGGCGATCGCCTCCCGGTGGGGGCTCCGGTCCTTGATCCGCTTGAGTGCGCTCCGGAGGGCCAGCCGCAGAGCGGCGCCGACAGCTCTGGGGTACTCGTCCCCCTCCCGGCGCCGGACGCCCTCCTCCAGCGTGGTCCGCTCGAGCATGTCGAGATAGGCCGCCAGAGTGTACCGGTCGCGTCTCGCCGTCGCCGCAGCCTGCACGACCGCGACCGGAAGATCGCCCAGGGCCCCGGCGACGGCGTCCGCCGTCTCAGCATCCGCCGCCTCGCGGCCGGTCTGGTCGGTGCGGTCGAGCAGCACGCCGATCGACTGTCCGCGCTCGAAGACTCCGACGGGCACGTGCGCCCAGCTGGCGCCCTCCCAGTCCACCAGCCTCGTCGTGGTCACCAGAACCCGCACCCCCTCCCCTCGGGGAACGAGCCCGACCAGATCGTCTGGGTTCTCGACGTCGTCGAAGACGATCAGACGATTCGACCCTTCCGCCGAGGCCAGCGCGGTCAGGCAGCGCCGCGCGATCACCTCGCGGGAGGGGCCGTCTTCGACCCTCACGCCGAGCTCCAGCCCCAACTCGACGAGACCGGAGAGGACCGCCTCGCGCGACCCTGCGGGTACCCAGGCCACGAGCGGCCAGTCCTCCTTCTCGCAGCGGGCCGCCACGGCGGTGGCCAGCTGCGACTTCCCACTGCCGCGCATGCCCGTGAGCACCGTGCGCCCCGACGCCCCGGAGAAGACCACCCCGAACAGCCCCTCCTGCTCCCGCCTCTCGACGAACCCGACCGCATCCATGGGACGACTGCCCAACCGAATGCGCGAGGGGCAGCGCGGCACGGGCCTAGACATCACGTCTTCGAGCCGATCGAAACGATCTCCGAAATGAGCGGTTCGCTCCTTAATTATCTCAATCCCGTCCAGAATTGCATCGACACCGTCGAGCAGCTGCCGGAGAGCGCCGACCTGGAAGTCCTTCGACCCCGGCGCCAGGAGCACGAACTCCCCGGCGACGGCCCGCACGAGCGCGTCGAAGAAGGGTTCGGCCTCCTCCTCCACATTCCGGCGGTACTTCTGAACCCGCCCGCGGATGACCTCCCCGAAGTCATCAGGGTTCCGCACGGCGGCCACGACGACGTCGTTATCCTTCGCCAGATCGCCCAGGAGGACCTCGACCTCGGTCACCGCGCTCCGCAGCAGGCCAGCGTCAACGCGCTGCTCCTCGCACTGGCGCCGAGCATCCGCGACCTCGGCCTCCAGGCACGAGGCGATCCGCCCGCCGAAGGAGTCGACCGCCCCCCTTCGCCCTTTGAGAGCGGCGATATCGCGCCAACCCGTGCGCGCCGCCCCGATCACCGCAGCCACACCACCGGGCGACGGATCCAAGACCGCATCCGAGGCCTGCAGCAGGAACACGGCCAGACCGACACCGAGCCGGGCCAGGGAGAGAAAACCGACCATACCAGCAGCCTACAAGACCGACCCGTCGGCGAATGAGGAACGGCGGTGCCCCGCCGTCGGACTGGAGCACTCCGCGGTACTCCCCCGCGCCCGGTTCAGGCGTCCGCCCCGGGGCGGCGGACGCGCCCGGAGTAGGCCGGGCCCTCCAGCTCGGTGCCCGCGGGCGCCGAGGCCGGCGAGGCCCCCTCCAGGTTCGTGCCGCGCAGCGTCGAGATCCGGCGCATGAGGTGGTAGACGACGACGGCCGCCGCCGACCCCAGGGCGATGCCGGTGAAGGTCATCTCGCCCCAGTGCCAGGTGTAGTCGGCGATGGCGACCACCATGGCCACGGCCGCGGTGTTGAGATTGACCGGGTCGGAGAAGTCCACGCGGTTCTGCACCCAGATGCGCACGCCGAGCATGCCGATCATGCCGTAGAGGATCGTGGCCGCCCCGCCGAGCACGCCGGCGGGGATGGTGGCGATGACCTGGCCGAACTTCGGCAGCATGGACAGGCCCAGCGCCGTGAGGGCGGCGACGACGTAGGCGGCCGTGGAGTAGACGCGGGTGGCGGCCATGACGCCGATGTTCTCGGCGTAGGTGGTGGTGCCCGAGCCGCCGCCCGCCCCGGCGAGCACGGTGGACAGCCCGTCGGCCAGCAGGGCGCGGCCGGTCACGTCGTCGAGGTCCTCCCCCGTCATGGCGGACACGGACTTGACGTGCCCGATGTTCTCGGCGACCAGCACGAGCACCACGGGGATGAACAGGCCCAGCAGGCCCGCGTCGAAGGCGGGCGCGCGGAAGGCCGGCGCCCCCACCCAGCCGGCGTGCGAGATCGCGGAGAAGTCGACCTCGCCGCGCACCACCGCGGTGGCGTAGCCGATGAGCACGCCGATGAGAATGGCCAGGCGCCCGATCATGCCCTTGAACAGGACGGTGATGAGCAGGATCGACACGATCGTCACCAGCGCGGTGACGGGCGCGGACCTGACGTTGTTCCAGGCGCTGGGCGCCAGGTTGAAGCCGATGAGGGACACGATCGCCCCGGTGACGATCGGCGGCATGAGCCGGTCGATCCAGCCGGCCCCGGCCAGGTGCACGACGACGCCCACCAGGAGCAGGGCGGCCCCGGCCGACACCACCCCGCCCTGGGCCAGGGCGGCCCTGTGGGCGTCGATGGCGCCCCCGCCCCCGGCCACGTACCCGGTGACCGCGCCGATGGGGGCGATGAGCGCGAAGGAGCTCCCCAGGTAGCTGGGCAGGCGCCCGGCCGTGATCGCCAGGAACAGGAGGGTGCCGGCGCCGGTGAAGAACAGCGTCGTCGCCGGGTCGAAGCCCGTGAGCAGCGGGACCAGGAAGGTCGCGCCGAACATGGCGATGACGTGCTGGACGCCGATGCCGATGGTGCGCGGCCAGGTCAGGCGCTCGTCGGGGGCGACGACCTCGCCCGGGGCGATGGACCGGCCGTCGCCGTGGAGGCGCCAGCCGCGGAAGTCGGGTCGGCGGGAGGGGGAAGGCACGTGGGGGCTCCTGTCGCGTGGGAACGGGATGGACGACGGCGCCCGAGTAGTCGCGGCCGACGCCGATGCGGCAGGGCCCGGCAGGGTCCTGCCGGGTGGCCAGTCTAAGCATCCGCGCCCTCCTCCCGGGGGACGATGCCCTCCACGACACGCGCACGCATAATGGCGCGCGTGAGCACGACGCCGCCGCCCGCGCGCCCGCCCTTCCCGGGCACCGAGCAGATCAACCCCGCCGAGGTCTTCTCCGGGCCCGGCTACCAGGCGCCGCGCACGCGCACCGACCCGGCCGCCGTCGCCGCACTCATCCTCGGCCTGCTCTTCTTCATCCCCGGCGCCGGAGCCATTGCGGCGATCCTGGGTCTGTGGGCGCTGCGGCGTCTGCGCGGGTCCTACGACGCCGGGCTCACGCAGGCCTGGTTCGGCGTCGTCGTCGGCGGCGCCGCGACCGCGGCCTGGCTGTGGATCTGGTGCCTCGTCACCCTGTTGTCCGGGTGAGGCCCGCGGATCCGCCGGCCCGCGAGGGCCGCGGCCTCCCGCTGAGCGGGCGATCGCGCCCGCGCGAATCACCATCTCACGCGCCGGTGCCCGCACCCCGCCGCCCGGGCGACCGGGCGACCGGGCCGAGCAGATCGCTAACGCGCCCTATAAGGTGAGCCCCGTGAAACCCTTTATCATGATATCCACGCGTCCGGAGATCGAGGCGGCGGAGCAGGAGTACGAGTCCTTCCTCCTTCAAGGCGGTCTGGAGCGCGACCAGCTCCAGCACATCCGGCTCGAGGATGTCGACTTCCTCGACGCCTTCACGGCCGGCGACGTCTCCGGCGTCTTCATAGGCGGCAGCCCCTACGACCTGTCGACCCCCGAGCCCACCAAGACCCGCACGCAGCTGCATGTGGAGGAGCAGGTGCGCGAGCTCCTGGCCGTCGCCCTCAAGGAGGGTGTGCCGCTGCTCGCCACCGGTTTCGGCCTGGAGGTGCTCGCCGGGTACCTCGGCACGGCGACGTCGGCCCGCTTCGCCGAGGCGCTGGGCGCCACCGAGGTGTTCCTGACCGCGCAGGGCCG
>ERZ773073.1402-NODE-1402-length-11473-cov-7.790331_pt1 | contig 11473 bp, 10 predicted proteins | sample MGYA00580616_ERZ773073 | MGnify/ENA primary metagenome ERZ773073 (study PRJEB29015, sample SAMEA2737960) | human oral metagenome | biome: human oral; feature: human-associated habitat; material: dental | place: China | collected 2131 ...
TTGTAATTTTCATAATTTCATCAAATTCATCTTCCCTGTAAGACGGATTAAAAATGTGAGTTTCTAATTTTCTATCTTTACTCTTCAATTCCATTTCCTCATATCCAAGCCGTGCCTCAAATAACGAACTCGCAGTAGTTCCATTCAAATACTTTCCAATCAGCGGATAAAAGTAAAACATCGAAAATCCTTTTTGTGCAAGCAATATTTTACATCCTGTCCTATCAATTACACTTTTTAACATTTCAAGATTTCTTTTAAGTAATCTCTCATCCACAATAAATACTGGCGTTGGCAAATTTGTTATATCCATATTAATATATTTGTTTTTTGACATTTTTATCATCTCCTTTTATATTTTTGTATTTGACTTTTTTCAAAATTAAATCAATATAATATTTTTCAATTTTTACTTTTCTTAATTTTTATAATTTTTTTAAATAAAGAACATTGACACATCAAAAAAGTAAAATTATCAATACATTTAAAAAAATTCAAATATATTATATCATACTTTTTTTAAAAATTTAAAAAAAAAGATTATCCCATTAATTTTTAGAATAATCCATTTTTATTTAATAATTATTTAGATTTTAAACTACAATCAAGCATTAATCAGTCCTCAATGCCTCCATTGGTTCTAATGTTGCTGCCTTTTTAGCTGGATAAACTCCAAATACAAGTCCTATCATTGTTGAAACAAATATACACACAGATACAACACCTGGACTTAATACTGGAGATGTCTTAATAAACATACCAATTAAAAGTGCCAAAGAATACCCAATTGCAACTCCGATTATACCTCCAAAAAATGTCAAAATTACCGCTTCAATCAAAAATTGCACAAGAATGTCCTTCGTTCTGGCTCCTAATGCTTTTCTTAAACCAACTTCCCTTATTCGTTCCGTAACGCTAACAAGCATAATATTCATTACACCAATTCCTCCTACAAATAATGAAATTCCAGCGACTCCACTGATAAATAAAGTTACCATATTTAAAATATTATTAAACTGATCTAATCCCGAACTTTCTGATCTCACATTATACTTATCAGAAGAACTTCCTCTTCTTGACATTAAATCTTTAACTTCCGCCATTGCAATATTTAATGAATTTGCAGAAGTAGCCTTTACTTGTAATTCTTCAAATTTATTCTGTTCTCCTCCGTTAATAAATACTAAAAACTGATTTGGTATAAGTCCGCTTGATGGAGCACCTCCTCCACCTCCAAAATTTAGACTTGAATAGGGATCTTTATACACTCCAACAATGACTAATTCATATCTGTTCTTTTTAAAGTTTAGAGTTACCTTTTTTCCTATCGGGTTTTCATCTGGATACAGCTGCTCTGCTGTAGAACTGTCAATTATTATGAACCTTCCATCTTTTTTATACTCGCTTGGCAAAAATTTTCTTCCTTTTACTATAGTAAAATTTGATATTTTAAAATAATCTTGTGTAACTCCCGTTCCCATAAACATTTTTGTATTTCCTTCGATTTCAATTCTAGCAAAGGCACTGGAAGTTGGACTGACTGCTTCAACTTCTTCTATTTTTTTTATATTTTCAATATCTTTTTCCGTCATCAAATCTTCAGTTTTATAAGTTTGTCCAGGAGAAGTGTCAATTGAAACATTGAAATTTCCCACTCCCAGCTTATTCAAGTCCCCTGTTATATTTTGCTTCATTCCAGCTCCTAACGATGACATCATAATAACTGCTCCAATCCCAATTATTATACCTAACATCGTCAAAAATGACCTCACTTTATAGCTAAGCAAGTTGGACAAAGACAACTTTAACGACTCTAAAAAATCCATTTAGCCTCCTCTCCGATTTACAACAATTTCATCTTTTTCAATCACGCCGTCTTTTAATCTAATAATTCTTTTACAATGCTCGGCCACATCTTCTTCATGAGTTACCATTACAATCGTTGTTCCTTTATCATTCAGTTTTTTAAAGATTTCCAAAATTTCCTCAGTTGATTTGGAATCTAAATTTCCAGTTGGCTCATCTGCCAAAAGTATACTTGGATTATTAATGATGGCTCTTGCAATTGCAACTCTTTGCCTTTGTCCTCCAGACATCTCATTCGGCTTATGGTGGATTCTATCCCCAAGTCCCACACTCTCAAGTGCTTCTATTGCTCTTTTTGTTCTTTCAGACTTTTTCACTCCTGCATAAAGTGCTGGAAGTGCAACATTTTCAACAGCATTCATTTTAGGAAGCAAATTAAAAGTCTGAAATACAAACCCAATTTTTTCGTTTCTCACTTTTGCCAGTGCATCGCCCTTTATTCTGGAAACATCTTGACCATCTAAAATATATGTTCCTGAAGTCAGGCTGTCAAGACACCCCAAAATGTTCATAAGAGTGGATTTTCCACTTCCACTTGGACCCATAAATGCAACAAGCTCTCCTTTTTTAACTGATAGATTAAGCCCCTTTAATACAGTTAATTCCAAATTCCCATTTTTATACGTTTTCACAATATTTTTTACATCTATCATAAATTTATAATTCCTTTATCAAATTTTAAATTTTTCACACAATTTTACATAGGCCCAGGACCTCCTGGTGCTGCCTCGCCTGCTGGTACACTCTCTACATCTTGTGATTTTATTATTTTTTTATTATCTTTTTTAGGCTTTTTAGGATCTGCAATTTTTATCTTTTGACCATCCTTCAGTGTTTCATCAACAACAGAAATTATACTTTCTCCCATGTTTAAACCTGAAGTTATTTCATAGTTGCTTTCATCACTAACTCCTACTTTTACTTCTTTTTTTGTAATTTTTTTATCTTTCCCAACTGTAAATACGAAGTATTTTCCATTTTCATTCATTACTGCACTATATGGAACTTTTACAACATTTCTTTTCTCTTCATAAAAAATTGTGGCACTTATTGTAGTTCCTGGTCTTAAATTTTTAGTATCATTCATTTTTATAGTAACAGTCGTGTCACTTTCATCTAAATTCTCACTTTTCTTTGCCACTCCCGCAATTTGTGACACATATCCTTCCACTTTTTCTCCCTTAGGCAGTGCATCCGATGTGATTTCCACTCTTTGCCCTACTTCTATATTCTTTACCTGCGTGTCAGAAAGACTCACTTCAACTTTCATATTTTTAGAATCTGATACTTTAAATAAAGTTGATTCTGTATTTACTTTATAGTTTTCATCAGCAGTCATTTCTGTAATAACTCCATCTACTGGACTTGTTATTTCATTTTTTATAAGCGTCATATCCTCCTGTAATGTCGCCAATTCTAATTTTGCAGTTTTTAGTGCAGTTCTTGCGTCTTCTATGTTAGTTCTTTCTTCGCTATCAACGGTGTCTGATTCTAGCTTAGAAGTTCTTAATGCTTTTCTTGCATCATCCACATTAACCCTAGTTTCCCCTCCAACTTTGTAAAGCTCTTCAGCGTTATGCAAATCTCGTGACTTTTGCTGAATTTCCAAACTTTTAGTTTCTTTTTTTCTTCTAAGGGAACTTTGAGCACTAGCTAAATTTCTTTCATATTTTTGAATTTCCAAATTTTTCATCTGTATTTTTCTTAAAGTTTCATTTTTATCAGCTGGATAAAATGTAACAACTACATCTCCCTTTTTTACATTATCACCCGTTTTAAAAAATACATCTTTTACTCTTTGGCTGGAACTCGTATAAACTGACACTACATTATCCGATACAACTTGCCCTGTCTTTGAAACTGATAATGAAATATCTCCCATACCAACTTTTGTTACTTCATATTCTATTCCTTCTTCCTTTTTTCCACAGCTGATTAGACAAAATAATAAAACAACAAAAATCGAAAATATTTTTGCAATATTTTTTTTATCTTTTAAAATATAATTTTTCTTCACAAAATCACCTCTTTTTATTTTTTCTCTTTTTATGCTATTCTTTATTTAAAAGTAAACTTATTATAAATTCTTCTTCATAAAGTCTCCAAACTCCTTGTCGTTAAATAACTAAAATATAATTTTTAATTTTTTTATAAAATTTAGATATAATATTATTTATAATATTTTATTTTTTTGGTAAATGCCGCCAATTCATTTTTGGCAGTTTCATAATCCATTACAGCCTTTTTATAATTATTTCGTTTTTCCACATAATTTGAATACGTGTCAACCCCTAGTTCATATTTTTTTGCATAAATTTCATATTCCCTTTTTTTTATATTCATCGTATTTTCAGCTGTCAATTCATTTGTCTGATAAGTCGTATAGGTTATCATCTGCTGTCCAACATTTGATATTAATTCGTTTTTTTTCTGCTCATATTGTAATTTTAACTTATCTGCTTCATTTTTTAAATCCTCCACCGTATCATTATATCTCTTGAAAGACTTTGAAACAGAAAGTCCCGCAACAACCGAATGATTTTTTAATGAATAACCAATATCACCTGTCAATTTGGGATATTTATAATCTATTATTTCTTTTTTTAACTGTTCTGCATTTAACTGTGTATTCAATTCAATCGTTTCAGCCTCCGATAACCTAAGTCCATAAAAATCATCCTTTTTCAGCTCAATCTTCTTCAAATCATCAAGTTTTCCCTTTTCAGGTAATTTTATATTATAAATCGTAAACTGCTCTCTCAAAATCTGTAATTCCCGTCCAAGATTCTCATATTTTAATTGAGAATTTTCATATTCATTTTTTGCCAATTCATAGTCGTATTTTGATGCCGTTCCAACCTCGTATTTTTTTTCCTGAATTACATAATCCTTTTTCGTATCTTCCATCGTAAGTGCTTCCTGCTCAATTTCCTTTTCCTTATTCTTATAATTCTTATACAAGTCAATTAAATCCCTAATTTCTGAATTTTTAGTAGTTTCATTAGTAATTTTCTGTATATTTCGTGAAATTTGATTTGTTTTTTTATTATAATTATTATCGCTATATCCAAAATAATCATTCAAAGTTTTTGAAACTCCAATTTTATTTTGTGTAACTTCTTTACTTCTAAAATTATATCCATTTCGATAATAAAAAACTCCATATTTTACATTATTTTCCATAGTAAGTCCATTCGCTTCACCATGTAATGTATAATTATTATCTGAATTTACAGTAACCTCATTCCAATCACCATTTTTTAGCACCTTATCCTTTATATCAAACTTTTTCATATTTTTCTCATTAATTTTAGTTGTATAAGAATTTTTTTCATACTGAGAAATTAAATCATCCACATTAGTCCCATAACTAGTTGCTCCAAATACCATCATCATTGGAAAAACCATTACTTTTTTACTTTTAAAACTAAAAAACCTTTTAATCATTTAGTCTCCTTTCTGTAAATCCTTCTATTTAAATTTTTTGCAATTATTTGTAATTTAAAGTAAATCTACATTTAAATAGGGAATAATACTAAAACGAATTATAACATTTATTTCCTAGAATATCATTTCTTTTAACAAAATTATAACTTTATTTAATTCTTATTTTATATTATACTACATTTAAACAGTATATCTGTTATGACTTATTTTGTTCCCAATAAGTAAAACAGAATTTTCATTTTGAAATGAGATTTAGTATTACACCAGATATATTTGATATCTTATTTATTTTTTCTTTAACAAACATAAAGAATTATATCATAAAAATAAAATTAAAACAAAAAAATAATTGCTATACTTCACAATAGCAATTATTCATTTAAAAATATTATTTTTCAAAATAAATTTCATTTTTATCTTCTGTAATTTCCACAATACATTTCGCTCCAAGCGGTATTGTTACCAAGTCTGGCTTTTCATGTCCACTTTCAAGTCCATAAATTACAGGTTTTTCGTAATCTTTAAAAAAATTCTTCAAAAGATCCATCAGCTCATAATTTTCCCCATAAGTATTCTCACATCCTGCAAAATTCCCAAATAAAATCCCATTACAATCATCAAATTTTCCAGCATACTTCAAATGAGTCATCATTCTATCAATCCTGCTTATTTCCTCCTCAATTTCTTCAATAAAAAATATTTTCCCCTTCGTATCAATTTCATAATCGGTTCCCAAAGTTGTAACAATTATTGATAAATTTCCTCCAATTATTTCACCATTTATTTTTTTATTTTCAAAATTCTTTTTATACAAAAGTGAAATTTCCTTTTCCACTCCACTTTTCTCATCCATCGGATTTTTAAATTTCCATCTTTCACCTTTTTTCTTATCCAATACATCCAAAAAAGATTTTTTTGTGAAATCATTAAAATCATCAAACATATTCGATTTTACCATTGGACCATGAAAAGTTCCCAAATTACACTTCTGATTAAAAACAATGTTCAAATTAGTGACATCACTATATCCCACAAAAACCTTCGGATGATTCCTTATCAATTCATAATCCAACTTATCCAAAAGCTGTGAAGCACTAAATCCACCTTTCACACAAAAAATTCCTTTAACTTCATTGTCAGAAAAAGCCCTGTGCAAATCCTTTACTCTAATTTCAGGCATTCCCGCCATATATCCGCCAATATTCTCAAAAAGACTCTCCCCCAGCACAGGCTCAAATCCCAGTTTTTTAACAACTTCCTTGCATTTCTCAATATCTTCCTCCAAAATAGTCGAAGAAGTACAGACTAAAAATACTTTATCTCTTTGTTTTAATGGTTCTGGAAAATTCATCTTCACACTCCTTATCAAATTATATTTATATCGAATAAAGTTAATTTAAAACTTTTATTATACTTCCTAATACAGAGTTTTTTTCTATATTTTTTATAATTACCTAATAAAATTACTTTCCAATCTCAATTTTAAAAACAACTTTCGTAACAATTTTCTTATTATCCTCACATTTTTCTTCATTTTCAGAATTAAAAATATCAAGTTCAGGCTTATGAACATCATTTGGAAAAAACACAAGCACATCTCCATTTTCAATAATTACATCAAACATCTTATCTCCATCTAAAATAATCAAATCTCTTTCAGAATCAAAACTTTTTTCCCTCATATTCCGAATATCATTAATCGCAACCCTTTCACTTCCATCAATCATAATTTGCACATCCAAATATTTTTTATGACTTTCCCAAAATTTTTCTTCTTCCCTTTTCGTAAAATATTTCCCTACATTCATCTTAATTCCATTATAATCAACATCATAGCTTCCATTTTCAAATGATAAAATCTTATTTCTATTTTTTACAGCATAATCAATACAAAATTGAATATCCTTTGTTAGACTGCTATTTTGCAGTTTATCATTTATATTTGTAAAAATCATTTTCTCTTCTCCTTTTCTTCATTTTTTTTTAGTCATTAGATATTTTCAATAACCTAAGATTTTTTATCTTTACAAGGGATCAAGACCCCTTGCTTTAAGATATTTATTTTATTAAATTCTAAATTTTTATGATTATCGAACAAATATTTGTAAAAATTTAAAAATTCCAATAAATATAGCACTATTTTCCTGTAAAACAATAAAATTATAAAAAATTATTTAGAAAGATTTTTAATTCTATCTAAATTTGAAGTTGAAATTCTGTATATTTTCAATCCATAGCTTTTTAATTTGTAGTATGCCGAGTGAGAATTATATGATGTATCGAAAATTATAATATCTGAATTTTTTAATTTATCTGAGTTTCTGAAAACGGAGGTGGCATGGATAAATTCTATCTTAAAGCCTTTTTCCTTTGCATATTTTTCAGCCTTTTCAATAACTTTCTGACTCCATCTTCCACCTACTACTTTCACATTCTGATTTTTCAAATCTATTGCTTTTCCTTCTGGCAATTCTTTTATATTCACATTTTCTACTACTTTGACATTTTCATCTTGTTCCATATTTTCAATTTCTTTTTGAAGTTCTTTTATTTGAATATTCAACTTTTTATTTTCTTTCTCGAGTTTGTCATAACCAGAATTTAAAAATTTATTTTCCTGCTCAATTCCCTCAATTTCAGTAATAATCTCTTCCAAATCCCTTTCTTTTTCACTAACCTTATACGAATTTATATTAAAAAATTCAAATCCCCTTTTAAAATTTTTTCGCATCAAAAAATATTCCTTCATTTTCTCATCAAAAAAACTAATAAACTCTGCTGAAATATTAAAATTTCTCTGTTTTTCATTAAATTCCAAATTATATTTTTTCGATAATTTTTCCAAATTTCTCTTTTTAACATTTTTATATTTTGTATCTAAACACTCTTGAAATTCCTTCTCCAAATCCTCATTTTCCAATTCTTCCACAACTTCTTTCAAAAATAATTCTTTTTCCAGTATTTTTCGCTTATTCTCTTCCAATTTCTCAATATATTTAAAATATTCTCCCTTAAAAAAATCCAAAAGTTCAACTAGATTATCTGTACTCAAAACATACATTATCATTTGCTCTGGATTCAAGCCTCTTCCATTTACCCTTAAAATTTTATCTCTCTCAAACTCTTTTAAGCAGTCTTCTTTTACCAAATTCAGATTTTTCTTTGTATTTAAATATTTCTTCTCAATATAAGAATTATTTATCTCTATTAATTTTCTCAAAAATTCTTTATTCGATTCATCAATTTTTTTAATAATTCCAATTTCCCTTTCAAAAAAAACCGAATTCTTATTAAATGGTTTTCCAAATTTCTTTTCCAACACCTCATTATTGAGATTATCAACTAACAAATCAAAAAAAATACTTTCATTTATAGACTTCAATTTTTTTATCAGTAATGAAATTTTTTCATTATTTCTTGCCATTTTTATTCCTTTCTTCAATTACTTTTAACTCTAGCAAAACTGATTTAAAACTGAACTCAAAGCTATAGCTATATTTACTAAAACCCTAAATTTATATGATTTTTAATCGAGCAAGTCTAATTAATTCAGTATTTTTAAAATTACAGCTGTTTTATCATTTTTATTTTTTCCAGAATCTCTTTTTCCAAAATAATTTTATCAATTTTACCTTTCAAATTTTCATCATAAAAATCCTCAACTATAACAATTTCGCTATTTTTATTCAAATTTTTCTCCCAAAATTTTTTAAAATATGGTCGCAAAAACTTATTTATTTCCAGCACAGCCTTTATTTTTCCCTTATTTTCCTCAATATTTTCCAAATGTTCCAAAACAATTGATTTTGTTTCATCAAAAGTCTGAATTGTATTTATTTTCCCAAATTTTAGAAATTCCCTTGTTTGCAAGATTAGCCAAGGATTTCCAATTATTCCACGTGAAAGTATTATTCCATCAAGATTGCAAAAAGATATTTTCTGTTCTATTTTAAAAGGATCAAATAAGTCTCCGTTTCCAAAAAACTCTATATTTCTTGGCATCTTGCTTAATCTTTCTACAATTTCCCAATTTGCAGTTCCAGAATACATCTGTTCCTGAGTCCGTCCGTGAACACAGATAAAATCAAGATTATATTTATTTGCCAATTTCAAAAAAATCTCAGGATTTTGAAACTCCCTATATCCAACACGGATTTTTAAAGAAATATCAGCCTCGATATCCTTTGTTTCCAAAAGTACCTCCTCAACCAGCTCAAAATTTTCCAAAAGTGCTGATCCTGCCCCATTTTTCGTAATCTTAGGCTGTGGACATCCCATATTTATATTAATTTTCCTAAATCCAAAATCTTTTAATTTAAAAATTCCAGAAACCAGCTCATTTCTATCCCCACCAAAAATTTGAGTTCCTGTTTTTTCCTTCTCATCACATTTCAAAAGCTCATTTACAGTAGTTCCGTCTTCTCGATTCAATAAATTAGCATTCACCATTTCAGTAAACATAAAATCAGGCTCAAATTTTTTAAGTATCTTTCTAAAAGAATAATCAGTAATGCCCGCCATCGGAGCAGTATATATTTTCATAATCTCTCCTAAATTTTATTCTCTTCCAGTCATTTATCCATTTGTAAAAGTCTATGAAATCTAATTAATTTGATTTTGTCTAAAATTCTTATTTTTTATAAAATTCTATTTCCATTATTTTTTACTTTTACAATTATTCGTTCGCTTTCTATTATATATTCAAATCCTTCAAAAATCAAATTAATTTTACAATTTTGCAATACTGATCATTGACTTTGAAAAAATTTATAGTATACTTATAACAAAATAAAATTATTTTTTAATATAATTTAAAATCTTCTCAACTTATTACGGACAATTGCAAAAGCAAACGAACTAAGAGCAGTATTTATCACAAAGAGGGGCAAGATCCCTTGTTAGAGAGCAGAGGAAAATAATAAAGCTAAAAATTTAAAAATACTGTGTCTATTGGAATTTTTAGACTTTTACAAATAACTAAAATCTATTCTAAAAAGGAGAAAAGTATGAAAATGAAAAATAAAATTTTTATGTTGGGAATTTTAACACTAATATCAATAAATACAAATGCTGGATGGGCAAAATATAGAGATAAAATTGTAAACGGAGTAAAAAAATCCTTAAAAAAAGATCATTCCCAAAATAATCATACCAGCAGTAATAATTACACCCAAAATTATTCCAATATTTATTATAACGATTATGACAACGATGATGATTACTATGATAATGATGAAGACGATAGCTACGATAACAGCGATTCTTATTATGATAACGACAATTACGATGATAATGAAGAATACTATGATGAAAATAATGATGAATATAATTATGACGATGATGGTTATGATACTGGAGATTCTTACGATGATTATTATGGAGATTAGTTTTATAGGATATAATTAATAATAGATATATTCGGTAACCTAAGTTTTTTATCTATTCGAGAGGTCAAGATCCTCTTGTTTGTGGAAAATAATTAGAAAGCACATGGAGAAAATGTAGATTATAGTTCTGATTATAATTATAATCATGGTGAAGATACTTCCAGAAATCAATGGATATACAATAATGATTCAGTAACTCAAAGATATAAAAATAAATATCGTGAAAAAATACTTATTCATGCTCAAATATCGTATAGCTAAAAATAAGAAAAAGAAAAGTACAAAATTCAAACAATGATGATGAAGGCTAGGATGATTTAATTTAATTTAATTTAATTTTAAATAAAAAATTAATAAAGCAGTATGGAAATATTCGTTTTTTTTATTGCTTTTAATTTTAATCATTTATAAAATATATTAATAATATATATATTGTATATTACTTTACCTCTGTTTTTTTTAAAATATTTATTTCTTTATAACAAAACATTTTCAAAGTCAAAAAAAATTAAAATAATATAAAAATATTGTATAATTTATTAAAATGTAAAAAGGTAAATTTTAAGGAGGAGTCGAAATGAAAAAAGTATTGGCAATTACTATGTTATCATTATTAGCATTGGTTTCTTGTACAACTGCTACTGATGGAACTAGAAAAGTTAGTAAAACTGGAATTGGTGCAGGAATTGGTGCGGCTGCAGGAGCTGCTATTGGACAAGCTATTGGAAAAGATACAAAAGGTACATTGATTGGTACAGCTGGAGGAGCTGCCA
>ERZ773073.1404-NODE-1404-length-11469-cov-3.942351_pt1 | contig 11469 bp, 9 predicted proteins | sample MGYA00580616_ERZ773073 | MGnify/ENA primary metagenome ERZ773073 (study PRJEB29015, sample SAMEA2737960) | human oral metagenome | biome: human oral; feature: human-associated habitat; material: dental | place: China | collected 2131 ...
CCCGACGGCAGGCGCGCCGCATCGGCGTCGATCCGCGCCAGCTGGGCGAGCAGATCGGCCGCTTCGGCGAAATGCCCGGCCGCCCGCGCCAGCGCCTGACGCGCGCCGGGGAACGGTTTTTCCAGCGTCGGCAAAATTTCGTGGCGCAGAAAGTTGCGGCGGAAACGCCGGCTGTCGTTGCTTTCATCATCGACCCAATGCAAGCCGTATTCGGCCGCATAGCGTTCGATTGCGGCGCGCGGCACGGCCAGCAGCGGCCGGATCAGCTCGATTGCAGCAGCCCTGCGATCGCCTTTTTCCGGCTCTCCGCCAGTGATTTGCAGCGCACGCAGCGCCGGCATGCCCGCCGCGCCGGAAACCCCCGCCCCGCGCAGCAGATTGAGCAGCGCCGTTTCGGCCTGGTCGTCGCGGTGGTGCGCCAGCGCCAGCCAGTCGGCATCAACCGAGGCGAATGCGCGATAACGGCCGCGCCGCGCCGCCGCTTCCAGGCCTTCGCCGCTGTTGCGCTGCACTTCGACGCGGACGATGTTGAGCGGGACCGCCAGACTGCGGCAAAACGCTACGCAGAAATCCGCCCACGCATCGGCATGCGGGCTGAGGCCGTGATGCACATGCAGTGCCGAGAGCGCAAACGCTGCCGTCTGACCGGCAGGGTTCGACTCATCTGATTCATTCGCCGGAATACCGGATGTCGACGCCTGCCCCGCGCCGGGTCTGGGCGCCTGGCCGTCCGCTGCGGCCGCCTGCCGGTAACGGTGCAGCGCATGCAGCAGGACAACCGAATCGATGCCGCCGGAAAAAGCAACGCAAATTCGGGCAACACAAATACGAGCAACGCAAATGCGCCGCGCTGACGGCGGATGCTCGGCGAAAAAGCGGCGCAGCGCCGCGTCGATACGCGCGGCCGAAGCGGCCTCCGCCGTTGTGTATGTCACATCGTCCTCGCCCGTCTTCCGCATTTCGCTGTCGCCCCCGGCCGCTGCCTGCAACGCAAACGCGCGCTTCAATAATCGACCGGCAGCGGGTCGAGGCTGCGCCAGAGATACCAGGTCGCCACCGAGCGCCACGGCCGCCAACGTTCGCCCAGGCAGGTCAGCTGTTTGCGCGTGAGCCGTTCGCCGCCGCCGTAATGCTGGGCAGCCGCTTTTTGCAGGCCGATGTCGTCCAGCGGAAAGACGTCCGGACGCATCTGGTTGAAGATCAGGAACATTTCCGCCGTCCAGACGCCAATGCCGCGCACCGAAGTCAGCTCGGCGATGATGTCGGCGTCCGTCATCGCCTGCCAGTCATGCGCATGAATGCTGCCTTCGCTGAAATGGCGCGCCAGATCGGTCAGATATTCCTGCTTGCGCGCGGACAGCCCGCAGGCGCGCAGCACCTCGGCTTCCGCTGCCAGCACCGCCGCCGGCGTTACCGCAGGCAGCGCGGCGGCAAAGCGCCGCCAAACGCTGTCGGCGGCCTTGGTCGAAATCTGCTGGCCGACGATGGAACGCGCCAGCGTGCCGAAAGGATCGCCGCGCGAGATCAGCGAATCGATCGGGTGCTGGCGGATAATCGCCGCCATGACCGGATCGGCGGCGGACAGCGCCTGACAGGCCTCGCGCCAGTAGGCCGGCGCGGTGCCTTGTTCGCCCGCGCGCCCAGACCGATCACGGCGGAGGCGATGATGCGCCGTGCCGCCGTCCGGCAGACGCTTGAGATGGCTGCCGCAGCCCGCCCGGCAATCGCTCGCGCCAAACCCCGGCACGACGATCTCACCCGCCTGCTGCCGGTTGACCACACACTCCGGCGCCGACAGGCGATGCACCTTGCAGATCGCCACGCCCGGCGCGGCGAGCAGATAATCAATGTGCCAGTGAAATTTCTTCGCCCGCGCAAGATGGCGGGCGATGCGCGCCTCCAGATTGCGCCTTGCGCTGCCGGTATACACGTAATCGCCGGCCGGAAAATCGAACGTGCCCAGCCGGCCGACGGCAACGCGCACCGGCGCGTCGATGTGGATCGCCAGCTGGTAAGTCCGATAGGGGCCGTCCGTCATGGGCGCGGCAATGGACGCTGCAATCGACGCGGGAATGGACGCTCGAACGGACACGGGCTTGGGCGCGCCGGCTTCGGATTCAGCCGGCGCAGAACGGGTTGTAGCGTCGCTCATGACCAATCGTCGACATCGGCCCGTGGCCGGAAATGAAGGCGACATCGTTGCCCAGCGGCCAGAGCTTGAGGTGAATGGACGCGATCAAGGTGTCGAAATCGCCGCGCGGAAAATCCGTTCGCCCGATCGACCCCTGAAAGAGCACATCGCCGGAAAGCAGTATGCGGCCCGGCTCATCGAAAAAGACGACATGGCCGGGCGTATGGCCGGGGCAGTGGAAGACCTTCAGCGTGGCGTTGCCCACCGTCACGGTGTCGCCGTCCTCCAGCCAGCGATCCGGCGTCACCGCCCGCACGCCGCTAAAACCGTAGGCGCGCGCCTGCGCCGGCAGCCCGTCGAGCAGAAAAGCGTCCTCGCGTTGCGGCCCTTCGATCGGCACGCCGAGCCGTTCAGCCAGCTCCGCCGCGCCGCCGGCATGGTCGATATGCCCGTGCGTCAGCAGGATTTTTTCCGGCGTCACGCCCAGCTGCTCAATGGCCGCGACGATGCGCGGAACTTCGCCGCCCGGATCGACGATGGCCGCCTTGCGGGTTTCTTCGCACCAGAGAATGGTGCAGTTCTGCTCAAGCGGCGTCACGGGAACGATCTGATATTTGATTGACATGGCATCTCACGATGAAAGTGGATTGAAAGACGATAGACGGCTATCCGGATAATCTTGGACAATCTTCACAAGCTTTGCAAAACGACCTCGGCAACATCCTCTGCGGCGTATTTTTGCCATTCCTGCCACTCCTACGCTGAGCGCTGCCGCCCGTGCCGATCGGTCTGCTTGCCTGCCGGGCTGGCATCCGCTGCGCCGCCGCACCGCCGCGCCTTGAACAGCGCCTGCGTCCGGCCGGTTGGTTGTCCAATCCGTGATTCAAGCCGCGATTCACGGGCGTCTATTGTACCCGTACCGGCGTCGCCGCCCGCCCTTCATCCCTCGCCCGCCGCTCCCTGTTTGCGCGCGTCCGCACACGCGGCCGTAGGCGCCGGCAACGGCTTCGGCACCTCCAGCACGGCGGCGAGCAGCCGCTGCGTATACGGCTGTTGCGGACTGCGCAGCACCGCATCGACCGGCCCCTGTTCGACGATGCGGCCGCGGTACATTACCGCCACCTCGTGCGCCAGCGCATCAACGACGGCAAGGTTGTGCGTGATGAACAGATAGGTCAGCCCCAGCCTTTCCTGCAAGGATCTGAGCAGATCGAGAATCTGTGACTGCACCAGCACATCGAGAGCGGAAGTCGGCTCATCGCAAATGATTAGATCCGGCTGCACGGCCAGGGCGCGGGCGATGGCGATGCGCTGGCGCTGACCGCCGGAAAATTCGTGCGGATAGCGCCAGGCCGCATCTTCTGGCAGACCCACCTGCGCCAGCAGCACGGCAATGGCGGCGGCACATTCGGCCGACTGCGCGGCGCCGCTTCCTTCGCCGCCGACGCCGAGCGCCCGCATGCCCTCGGCGATGATTTCGCCGACCGGCAGGCGCGGGTTGAGCGAGGCGAACGGATCCTGAAACACCATCTGCATACGCCGCCGTGCCGGGCGCAAAGCCGCGCGCGACTGGCCGACCAGCTCCCGGCCGTCCAGCCGGACACTGCCTTCCACCCGGACGTTGCCGCCAGACCGCAGCAGTTGCAGGATCGCCTTGCCGGCCGTCGTCTTGCCGCTGCCCGACTCACCGACCAGCGCCAGCGTGCGCCCGCGCCACAAGTTCAGCGAAACGCCGTCGACCGCTTTGACGTACCCCACAAGGCGCCGCAGGAGGCCGCGCCGGATGGGGAAATGCACGCGCAGATCGGTCACGGCGAGCAGCGGCGTCGGGTCTGGCGCCAGATCAGGCGCGACATTGGGCGCGGCGTCGGGCACAGTCAGTCCGGCGCGAGCCACCGCATCCGCAGCGGCCAGGCCATCCGTCCACGCCGCGCCATCCACCGCACCATCGGCCGCAAGGTCGGCCAGATCATCTGCCATCGCATCCCCAGCGGCATCGGCCGTGGCATGGCCCGCTAGCCCAGTATCCACGGGCTTCCCAGAGGGGGTGTCCTGAAATGCCCGTGTGACGCGGGCTTCCAGGCATCCCATGCACGTGGTGTTTCGCACGGTGTTTTCTTCGTTTTCGCCATATTCAAGGCGCTCATCGCGCCCGCGTCGCCACGAGGCGTCGGGCAGCGCGGCGAAGAGGCGCTGCGTGTAGGGATGGCGCGGCCGGCTGAAAAAACTTTCATGCGCGGCGGTTTCGATCAGCACGCCCGCGCGCATGACGCCGATGCGCTGCGCCATGCGTGCGGCAACGCCCAGATCGTGGGTAATCAGCAGCATGCCCATGCCGCGCTCACGCTGGATCCGGCACAGCAGGTCGAGAATCTGCGCCTGAATCGTCACATCGAGCGCCGTCGTCGGTTCGTCGGCAATGAGCAGGCGCGGCGAACCGGCGAGCGCAATGGCGATCATTACCCGCTGCTTCATCCCGCCGGATAGCTGGAACGGATATTCGGAGAGCCGCCGCGCCGCGTCGGCAATACCGACCGCATCGAGCAATTCGAGCGCGCGAGCGCGCACTGCGCCGCCGCGCAATCCAGCGTGTTTTTCCAGCGCCTCGCCGATCTGCCGGCCGATGGTCAGCACCGGATTGAGGCTGGTCGCCGGTTCCTGGAAAATCATGGCGATGCCGCCGCCGCGCACGGCGCGCATGTCCGCTTCCGGCAAGCCCAGCAACTCACGCCCGGCAAAATGAACCTCGCCGCCGAGCAGGCGGGCATTCGGCGGCAGCAGGCGCAGCAGGGAAAGCGCCGTGACCGACTTGCCGCAGCCCGATTCGCCGAGCAGCGCCAGCGTTTCGCCCGCCGAGACTTCGAAGGAGATGCCGTCGACGACGGGGCGTGTGCGCCGCGCGCCATTCGACACCCCCGCCTCACCGGCGAAACCGACGCGCAAATCGCGCACGCTGAGAACGATTCGATCCGGATGCGCCATGATCAACGGGCCGCACGATCGCCGCGCATCCGGCGGGTAAAGCCGGGAACGGCGCACATCGTCCATGAGCGGACGCACGCCGGCGCCCAGGCAGGCAGTCTGGCGCCGACGCCAGCCAGCGCCGCCAGGGGGTCGCGCCCGGCGACCCGCTTTTTGTGCAGGGCACGCGCTACGGACGGTTCAATCTGGATCCGGCGTGTCATCGTTACACTCATTTTTATGACTTCCGCACTCTCGGTCATTCGCTTCGCCTCGGCCAGCAATCGCGTCCAGCGCCGGTTATCCCAACCGGGGATCAAAGGCGTCACGCACGGCGTCAGCCAGCAGATTGGCGGACAGCACCAGCGCAAACATGGCGGTAAACGCGGCGGCCAGCGACCACCACACCATCGGTTCGCGCGCCAGCTCCATGCGCGCGTTGTTGATCATCATGCCGAAGCTGATCGTCGCCGGATCGACGCCGATGCCGACGTAGGACAGTACCGCCTCGGCCAGCACCAGCCCGGAAAAATCCATCACCAGCGTGATGATGACGATATGCATCAGGTTGGGCAGGATATGGCGCAGGAGGATGCGCCCGTCGGTCACGCCGAAAGCCTGCGCCGCCTGCACGTATTCCTGTTCGCGCAGCTTGAGCGTTTCGCCCCGCAGCAGCCGCGCCAGACTCGTCCAGCTCGTCAGCCCGAGAATGAAGCAAAGCGCCAGCAGGCGCAGATCGGCGCGCTCGGCGGCGGTGGCGAACCATTGCGGATGCGTGTCGATCAGCACCTGCATCATCAGTACGGCCGCCGCGATCAGCAGCACCCCAGGAATCGACGAAAGCGTCGTATAGACATACTGCACGAAATCATCGACCCAGCCGCGGAAATAGCCGGCGAGCGTGCCGAACGCAACGCCGACGGGAATCGTCACCAGCGTCGTCACCAGCCCGATGACCAGCGCCGTGCGCACGCTCTTGAGCACTTGGTAGAAAACATCCTGCCCGACCTTGTCGGTGCCGAAAACGTGATAATCGACGCACAACGCCAGCACCGGCAGGCCGATCAGCAACAAAACGCCCAGGCTCATCAGTACGACATTCCAGGCAAAAGCCGTTTCACCGCGCCAGAGCGCGCGCCAAACAGCGCCCAGCGGCCTGCCCTGCCGCCGCGCCAGAAAAAACGCAACGCCCAGGGCCAGCAGGCCGGTCAGCCCTGCCGCAAGCGCGGCTGCGGCCAGCATACGCCGCCGGACATCGGCATTGCGCCGGCTCTCCGCATCCCCCAGATGCGCGCCGCCATAGCGCAAGCGCGGAAATTCGCGCACCGTGTGCACGCGGCCATCCTCGCCGCGCATTTCCAGCGATTCCTTGGCATAGGCGCGCGTCGCCAGAGGCGCGGAATAGGTTTTCTCGTGACGTTCGCGCAGCGGCGCAGCCAGCGCATCGAGCAGCGAGCGCACCTCGACGGCGTAAACCGGCGGCGCATCGGCATGATCGCCGGGCAGGCGCGGCCGGTAATGCAGCGAATCGATCAGGCCGATCAGGACGAACACGGTGAGCACGGTCACCGCCGTCATGCCCGGCCGGCTGCGCCCGACACGCGCCCACGCCGCGCGCGCGAGCGCATTACGCCGCGCCTGCCCGGCGCCCAGCGCGCCGACGCCGACGAGAAGCCAGACGAGCACGTCGGACCAGAGCAGAACGGGCTGGAAGGATGCAAAGTCAAGCATCACGCGGCGGCCTCATGCGATGGGCACGCTGCGCCGGTCCTTTGCGCCGCTTCCGCCGAAGCCGAACGCGCCAGGTCGATGGCGGCCTGAATGGCGGCGCGCGCCTGCGGGCTATTCTTCCAGCAGGTCGATCCGGTCAGACGGGCGGCATGCGACACGATGCTTTCCACATCAGCAATGGAGAGTTGCGCTAGCGATTCGATGCCCATCGCTTCCAGGCGGGCAAGAACGGTAGGGCCAACGCCTTTCAGCGCCAGCAGGGCATTGCGTTCTTCCGTCGAAAAAGACATGGCCTTATCCCCCCTGCGTTCATTCAAAACGGATGCGCGGATCGACCAGCGTATAGGCAATATCGGTCAGCATCAGGCCGACGATGTACAACACCGAACCGATGAAGACCATGGCGCGAACGACGGAGAAATCCTGCGCGTTGATGGCATCGATGGTGTAGCTGCCCAGACCGGGAATGCCAAAAAAGGATTCAATCAGCAGCGACCCCATGAACAGCTGCGGGATGACCACAACCACCCCGGTCAGAATCGGAATAAGCGCGTTTCTCAGCACGTGCCGGAACATGACGAGCCGCTCCGGCAAGCCTTTGGCGCGCGCCGTGCGCACATAATCCTTGCCGATCTCTTCGAGGAAAATCGTCCTGTACCAGCGCGTCGAGGCGCCGATGCCGGAGATGACGCCGATGGCGACCGGCAGGATGAGAAACTTCCACGCATCCATGCCCGGCGCGTAGCCGGAAATCGGCGCCAGCCGCCACAGCTTGCTGATGAGATATTGGCCGCCGACGATGTAGAACAAGCCGGAAACCGACATCATCGCCACACACAGCACAACGCCCCAGAAATCGAATGGCGTGGCGCGGAAGAAGGCGAGCAGCAGCGCCAGACAAACGGTGACAAACAGCCCCAGAACAAAGGTCGGTGCGGCAACGGCCAATGACGGCCCCATGCGCGCGGCGATTTCGCCGGCAATGTCGCGGCCATCCTCGGCGCGCCCGAAGTCGCCGACGAACAGGCGCGCCGACTTGGCGAAAAAGATGGTGTCGCTCAGTTTGTCGCTGCCCCCAGCCTGGGCGTTGAAGAAAAGCGGCTTGTCGTAACCGTGCTCGGCCTTCCATTTTTCGATCGCCTCCGGCATGACCCGCTTGACGCCCAGCTGCATGCGCGCCATGTCATCCGGCGTATTGACGATGAAAAAGAGCGCAAAGGTGATGAGATTGACGCCAATCAGGATCGGAATGGCGTAGAGCAGACGGCGGATGAGATAGGCGAGCATGGCGGCGTTTCAGCTCAATCGCACCACGACTTGCCCCGCGATGGCGCGATTCGCATTCAAACCAGCCCTTTCGTCTCGTCGATGCCAAGATGGATGTTCATCGACTGGACGGCGGCGCCGGATGCGCCTTTGCCCAGGTTGTCGAGCCGGCTGACGATGAGCATGCGCTCCTCATTGCCAAAGACAAAGAGGTCGACGCGATTGCTGTCGTTGCTGGCCTCGACGTTGAAGAAGCCGCTGTCCGTCGCCGCTTCCAGATCGTAGGGATGGACGCGGATGAAGGCTTCGCCGGCGTAATAGTCCGCAAGGATTTTCTGCACCTCCGCCGGTGTCGCCTTGCGAGCGAACTGGCCGGGATGTAGGTAGGCGGTGACGGCCAGCCCCTTGTAGAAAGGGCCGACGATCGGCACGAAGATCGGCGCGATGTCCAACCCGGCATGGGCGCGCATTTCGGGCAGGTGCTTGTGCGTCAGCCCCAGCGCGTAGGGGCGCGGTGCGTCGATGCGCTGCGCGCTACGGTAGGATTCGATCATCTTTTTGCCGCCGCCCGAATAGCCGGTGATCGAATGCGCCGCAACCTGCGTTCCGGCCGGCAGCAGGCCGCTCGCAACCAGCGGTCTGAGCGCCAAAATGAAGGCGGTGGCATGGCAACCGGGATTGGCGATGCGCTTGCTGGCGCGAATCCGCTCGCGCTGCGGGCGCTCGAGTTCCGGCAGGCCGTAGACCCAGCCCGGATGGACGCGATGCGCCGTCGAGGCGTCGATGATGCAGGTGGTCGGATTGTCGGCCAGCGTCACCGCTTCCCGCGCCGCATCGTCGGGCAAGCAGAGGAAGGTGATGTCGGAGGCGTTGATCAGCCGCTTGCGCTCGGCCGGGTCCTTGCGTTTGTCCGCGTCGATGCGCAGCACCTCAACATCGTCGCGCTGCGCGAGGTATTCGTTGATCTGCAGGCCGGTGGTGCCTTCCTGTCCATCGACAAAGATTTTGTAGCTCATGGCAGCTCGCAAGTCAGCAAAAGGTGAAAAAACGTGGATACCGCGCGTTCAGGCGCAACGGGCGCAGAAATGAGCGCAGAATCAGGCGGTACGTCTCGGCCATCGTGTCATGGCTCCGGCAACCCGCTTTGGCGACGTGCATGCGCGCCAGACGGTACGGCCAGGACGGGATGTTACGTTGCCCCTTGGCCGGCTGCAAATCCATGCCGCCGCCCATCACCGCCTCAATGCGCTGCGCCGTTCGCGGCGGCGCCAGGCGAGCACCGCGGCAATCAGGGTCACGACGGCGGCGATGGCGGCCAGCGCCAGCGGCCAGACGACAGGCGGATTCCATGCTTGGCGCAAGCGTTCGCGCGCGGCTGCGTCGATGCGCTGATACTTGAGACCATTGTTGGAGACATCATTTGGCTTGCGGTTATACAGCCAGCTATGGCTGAGCGTGTAGCTCTTGGGATGGAAGCCGAAGATCCACGGCGCATCTTCCTGAAGGATGCGGTTCATGCGCCGGATGATGGCCTGCCGCTGCGGCGTATTGTCCATGTTTTTCATGGTCTCGAACAAGCGATCAAATTCGGCATTGACGTAATTGGCCTTATTTTCTCCGCCGTGCGCGAGCATGCCTTCCTTGCTCGAAAAGAGGAAAAAGAAATTTTCCGGATCGGGGTAATCGGCATTCCAGCCGAGAAAAAAAATCTGCACTGCACCTTTGCGCAGCTTTTCCTGAAAGCGGTTGAAATCGGTTGAACGGACGACAAGCTGGATGCCGATCTTGGCAAATTGCCGACGCAGCCAGTCAAGCTGTGATTTATCGCCCATGCCGGTGCCCGTGGTGTCGAGGTTGAGCACCAGCGGCTCGCCGGTGTTGGCGTCGCGCCCGTTCGGCCAGCCGGCTTCGGCCAGTAGCGCCTTCGCTGCGGCAATGGGTTTACGCCGTGCACGGCCGCCATCCCCATCTTCCGCAGCATGGGAATGCGCCCTCTCCCAGTCATAGACCACGGGGTTGATGCCGGCTTCGCCGCTTTCATGGCCGAAAATGCCCGGCGGCAGCGGATTCATAGCGGCGATGCCGCGCCCGTTAAGGAAGATCGAGATGAACTCTTCCTGGTCAATGGCAATCGACAGCGCCTGACGCAGTTTGCGCGCGCGCATCTCGCCGACGCCGTCCTTACCGCCCACGACGGGGTCGTGCATATTGAAGCCCATGTAGAAAATTGCGGCGCGCACGCTGGTCAGCAGGCGGATGCCGCGTTCGCGCATCTCGTCAGAAAGCTGCACGTCACCGCCGACGTTGAGCCGCACGGCCTGGTCGAAGCTATCGGACGAAATGCCGGAAGCGTCGTAATAGCCTTGCAGGAACTTGTTCCAGTACGGGATACTTTCCTTTTCGCGCGAAAAGACAGCCTGGTCGATCAGCGGCAGCGCCTTGCCGCAGTCGGCCAGCAGGCCAGCGGTGCGGTCGTCTTGCCCGCTCTTGTTCTTGCCTTCGCCCTCCTCGCCCTCGCACGGATACGTTTCGCCATGAAAGTTTGGATTGCGCGACAGCACCATGCGGCTGTTCGGATTATTTTCGGTCAGCATGAAGGGGCCGGTACCGACGGGATACCAGTCGAGCGTTAAGTTTTTTTCGGCCATGCCGGGCTGGCTGTAGAAGCGGTCGGCCTCGCGCGGGATGGGTGCAAAAAACGGCATCGCCAGCCAGTAGAGAAAGTGCGGGTATTTGCCGGTCAGACGCACCCGGTAGGCATAGCGGTCGATGCGCGTGACGCCGCTGAGGGAAAAACGGTCGAGATCAAGCCAGGTATCAGGACGCGCGGACTGCGCCGTCTGCAACGCTGCTCCCAGCTCTTTCAGGCCGACGATGTGGCCGGCCATCAGCCCGAAAACCGGCGAGTTCAGACGTGGATGCGCCAACCGTTTGATCTGGTAGATGTAATCGTCGGCGATCAGCTCGCGCGTTCCGGTGTGTGTCAAGTCGGCCAGCGTGCGGATCGATCTTAGGCGTGCCGCATCAAGATTGGCATAAACCGGCACACCCGCAGCATCGACGGCAAAAGCCGGGTGCGGCTGGTAAAGGATGCCTGGCTTGATGCGGATTTCGTATTCGCTGAAAGCGATGCGTGCCGCCGGCGCATCGGGTGGCAGCGGTTCGCCCGAGGCGTCGAGATAACGCACTTCGGGCACGGCTTCGGCGGTTGCCGGGATCAGCTCATATGGCCGTTTCAGATAATGGTATTGCAGCGGCGGCTCATAAATTTGCCCGGTAAAAACGCTTTCATCCTCGGTATAGGATTGCGCCGGATCGAGGTGTTTCGGCCGCTCGATAAATGCCGTGTAGAAGATGTTGCGGCCGCGCTCGACGGCAGG
>ERZ773073.1407-NODE-1407-length-11445-cov-25.393942_pt1 | contig 11445 bp, 11 predicted proteins | sample MGYA00580616_ERZ773073 | MGnify/ENA primary metagenome ERZ773073 (study PRJEB29015, sample SAMEA2737960) | human oral metagenome | biome: human oral; feature: human-associated habitat; material: dental | place: China | collected 2131 ...
TCGGATCCACGGTGTAGCATACGGCGCAGTCGGCCATACCGCCATACTTCTTAATACTCTTCACGCTCGACTTCACGTTGTTCACGTCGTTCAGGGCATCGAAGATGCGCATGATGTCCAAGCCGGATTTTACGGCGTTACGGAAGAAACCGTCGATGATCTCGTCGGGATACGGAGCATAACCATAGAGGTTACGGCCACGGGAGAGGGCGGTCAGCTTGGAGACATCGCCTACAGAGGCCTTGATTTTCTCCAGTCTGTCCCAGGGGTTCTCGCCAAGGTAGCGCATCACGGAGTCGGGCACAGCGCCGCCCCATACTTCCATTGCGTAGAAGTTGGCGTCCTTGTAATAGGGTAAAACACGATCAACCTGCGATTGATTCATACGCGTTGCAAACGAAGACTGCTGTCCGTCTCTCAATGTGAGATCTCTGATCAAAAGTTTCTGTGTCATGATTAAATCTGTTTCTTATGAGATGAATTTTTAATTGGATAAAATCGATTCCTTTTCTTCCACGTGGATCTCCGGATACGACGTCAATGAGCCATAGGCGCCGGCGGAGTGGCCGCAAAGAAAAGGCTTTTCGAAGAGACCCCACCTGAATTACGGAAATATTTCCGCAATTCGGGCAGGGCTCACTCTTTCATTGGATTCTGGGCATTAAGCTCATGAAAGTCATGCAGCAAAATAGACCATCAAGCCAGCCAGGACGATGTATCCGATGGCGTAAGGCAAGGCGCTGCGAAGGATCTCGCCATCACGTCCAGGCATGTTGCAAGAGGCCGTGGCGATGGCAATACTTTGCGGCGAGATGATCTTACCACCGGTGGCACCGGCCGTATTGGCACCCACCAACCAGTTCGGGTCGGCGTAGTTCAACTTGGCAGCCACATTGGCTTGGAGCTTTCCGAAGAGGATGTTCGACGAGGTATCGCTACCCGTAACGAACGTACCAATTGCACCGATCAGCGGCACAAAGAGCGGATAATAAGCTCCCGTTGCATTGGCCAAGGCCTCAGCGATTACGAGGATCATACCGGCGTAGTTCATTACCGACGCAATGGAGACAAGGCTCATGATCGTGATCACCGTCTTCCCGAGGTTCTTCACCGTACGCGCCAACACGACGATCAGTTTCTGAGCTGACACACCCTGTACCAGTCCACCGAGGAACGTGCCGAGGAAGAGCATCAGACCGGCGTTGGAGATCCAGCCAAACTTGAAGGCTTTGCCCTCAGCATAAATCGGCAAGTGTACACTGCTGACCAAGTGCGTGCGGAGGAACTCGTTGACGGGCTTTACCAGCGGGCCACTGAAGATGATGAAGAAGAGGATGAAGCCGTACACACTCCAAGCGCGGAGGGTCTGTGCCATCGTGAACGTCTCTTTCGGTGCTACGTCTTCGGTATCCTTTTCGCCAAAGAGGCGTGCGTAGAGGATGATCGCTAAGATGGCGGCCACACTACCGAGAATAGCCGGCGTTTCTGCTCCGAGATAGCGTGCGCAGAGGTACTGCACGACGAGCGAGATACCACCGATCCAAAGGGAGAGTAGGATGTGCTTCACGATCTTCTTCGGCGAGCTGTCCGTCAGTGTGAGGATGATGAACGGGATGATCAGCATGAGCGGCGAGAGCTGGATGACCACCTTGGATGCGATGTCGCAGATGGCATCCGGCGTGGCTGCACCAGAGGGAGCCACTTCGTTAGCCAACGTGATGACAGGCACACCCACGGCACCAAAGCCCGTCGGCACACTGTTCGCGATCAACGACACCAAAGCGCTGAAGCCGGGCTTGAAGCCGAGGCCAATCAGAATAGCGGCAGGAATCGCTACGGCTGTACCGAATCCGGCCATGCCTTCAAGCAAGCCACCGAAGCCCCAAACAAGGAGCAACACGATGATGCCACGGTCGTTCGTCAGAGAGGTGAATTGCTTCTTGATCACTTCGATCTCGCCACTTTCGAGCAATGTGTTGTAGCTGTAGATGGCCATCAAAATGATGATCAGAATGGGGAAGGTGGCCTTCAGTAGACCCTCGATGAAGGCCCAAAAGACACCGAACTGCGTGTAACCCTCGGGAGCGAATCCGAGTGCAGGCGCTGCGAACACAGCAACGAGCAACGTGGCCACAAGGGTGATAAAGGCGCTCTTGTGTCCGGCCATTTTGATGCCGAGCATGAGCACGAACAAGAGCAAAATCGGGAGAATAGAAAGAAATACGTTCATGGCAGGAATGCTGTTTATAGAGTTAGAATATCATTTCGATACATGTTACACAAGCAAGACGACTACTTGCTTCGGGCCGTGCGCACCTTTGACGAGCGACTGCTCGATGTCCGCTGTCTTTGACGGGCCGGACATGAAGCCGCGAAACTCGCCCGGATGAGCCTCCGGTACGCGGGCATAAGCATCGTGCATGGTGTCTACCAACTGATCCTTGGGGAGGAGGAAGACAAGCGCCTCGGAGATAAAGTAGATGGCGCGCTGCAGGTATTCCTGCTCGTAGTAGACGGCGGCGTTCTCGCATACGCCAAAGATGCCGTGGCAGACAACGAGATCCGTGCCGTTCAATTCGGATGGTGTCTCGATCGTGTCCGGGTTATAGGTGGCACAAGTCACCTCGGGAAAATTGCAGGCGATGCGTTTGGCTTCGGGGAAGAGGCGACGGATAGCGTCGTCCACACTTTCACCCTTACCCAACTCTTCGGCACTGCCGCCTACTCCGGCGGAGATCTCTATAAACTGCTTGATCTTATCCGGATAGACGGTGTGAGGGATCTTGATTTCAGGGCGGGGAAAGTGCTCCTTGATGTTATCCCTCAGGCTGTTCAATATAAATTCTTTGCTGCTCATACTTGATTCTTATTTAGCGTTCTTCTCCTTTTGATTCTTCTTCCACCAAGCCTCAAATGATTGCTTGGCAAACTTGGGCAGCTCGCGCTCTTTACCCCAATCGTTCAGCCCATTGTAGAGCATAAAGCGCGGCATGGAGTTGACCATCGGTGCCATCTTAAGTGCTGAGTGGAACAGCTTTGGGCGATCCATGAGGTACTTGATGCCTTGACACATCACTTTCTTCTTCGGATCTGCCTTGCCGAAGCCGTCCAGCTTCTGGCGCCAGATATAGATCTGCTCACCGAGGTCGACCATGGCGGGGCAGACGAACGAGCAGGAAAGGCAGAGCGAGCACGCCGAGACGTTGCCACTATGCTTCTGCGGATTGTTGAGCATACCGAGGTTGATGCCGATCGGACCGGGGATAAAGTAAGAATAGGAATAGCCACCACTGCGACGATAGACGGGGCAGGTATTCATGCAGGCACCACAGCGGATGCAGTTCATCACCTTACGATGCTCTGGCATACCGAGGATTTTGCTGCGCCCGTTGTCTACGATGATAAAATGCTGCTCGCCGCCTTGGTGCGGACGACCGAAGTGCGACGTATAGGTTGTGATCGGTTGGCCGGTAGCCGAACGGGCCAACAGACGCGTAAAGACGCCCAGCGAGCGCAAGTCGGGAATGATCTTATCGATACCGAAGGCCGTAATGTTCACCTTCTGGCACGACATACCCATATCGGCGTTACCCTCATTGGTGCAAACTACGACCTCACCGGTGGCAGCGATGGCAAAGTTGCCACCCGTCATGCCGGCTCCTGAATTAAGGAAGTCTTGACGCAGGGCACGACGAGCCTGGTGGGTGAGATACGTCGGGTCGGAATTGCCCTTTTCGCTACCCAACTTCTCCTCGAAAAGCTCACCCACAGCTTGGCGCTTAATATGGATGGCGGGCATAACGATGTGGCTGGGGTGGAGGTGCATTAATTGCAGGATGCGTTCGCCGAGGTCACTTTCGATCACGTCGTAACCCTTCTCGATGAGGTAAGGATTGAGTTTACACTCTTCGGAGAGCATGGATTTACTCTTGACCAGCTTCTTCACGCCGTGATCGCTGAGGATGCCCTCGATGATGTGACGATACTCCTCGTCGTCTTTGGCAAAGTGCACGTGGCAACCGTTTGCTGTAGCGTTTTTTTCGAACTGCTCGATGAGCTCAGGCAGGTGCGAATTGCTGTAGAGCTTGATGTCGCGGGCGGTGTGGCGCAGGTCTTCCCATTCGGGGATGGCGTGCGAGAGGAGGTCGCGTTTGTGGCGAACCATGTAAAGCGTTTGGTCGTGCCAAACGGCATTCTCTTTATTGGCTAAGAAGGCTTTTGCAGCCTTGGCATGTGCGCTCATAACTGTGCAGATAGGATTTCGAGGTAGTGAATGGTTTGGATGGGGTAATGTTCGCGTTCGATGACGCCATTCATATGCATCAAGCAGGAGCTGTCGGCTCCGGTAATGTATTCGGCTCCGGTGGACATGTGATCCTTCACTTTGTCACGGCCCATGCAGGCGGATACTTCAGACTCCTCGACGGCGAATAAGCCGCCGAAACCGCAGCATTCGTCGACGCGCTTAGGCTCTACGACCGTGATACCGGGTACACGCTCAAGCAGCGAGCGGATCTTGTTGAAGTAGGGCACTGTCAGCTCCGAGGGAGAAGAGAGGCCTAACTCGCGCACACCGTGGCAGCTGTTGTGAATGCTGACCTTGTGGGGGAATTTGGAGGGGAACTTCTCGGGCTTGATCACGTCGTGCAGGAACTCGGTGATGTCGTAGATGTGTTTTGCCGCGGTGCACTCGCCCTTCTTGGCTTCGGCCAGAAGGCGCGGGTGATTCTCCTTAACGAAGGCTACACAGCTGGCTGAGGGGCCGACGATGTAGTCGTACTTTTTGAATAGATCCTCGAAGCGTTCGGCCAGATAGACAGACCCGGTTTCAAAGCCTCCATTGGCCATTGGCTGGCCGCAGCAGGTCTGTCCCACGGGATAGTCGACATCCATTCCTAAGCTGACGAGCAACTTGTAACAGGCTATACCTACGTGCGGATAGACCGCATTGATATAGCACGGAATAAATAATCCGATTTTCATAACCACATAAGTTTAGTGTCAAATAACAATTGAATATTCTCGCTTTAATAGGTTCGATAGGGGGAGAGAGTCAGCGAATAGTCGGGGGGGGAGGGAGTAAGGCAAGGGCCATCATCCCCCTCCCGACTATCCTTTGATTCTCTGATTCGTTCATATTACAGTTTATACATCAGTTCGAAGCGCACCCAGTTGAAGTTGTCGGCACCCTTGAAATAGTAGTTGCCGGGATTGAAGTGCTCGAAGTGCAGGTGGCCCGACCAGTGCGGGTTGATTTGGTAGGAGATGCGGGCATAGTAGAGGTCGCCGCGCGTCTTGCCACCGCCAGAGGTGAAGGCCGATCCGGGGTGCAGCTGCATGGCCATGAGGTGCATGTAGTTGGCATTAAGGTGCACGTTGGGGGCGAGGGTGGCCTTGAATCCGGCGTTGATGGAGCCGATGTTAGACCAGTAGCTGGTCTTGCCCGTCTCTGTGCCCAGGGTGTAGACGTAGCTTTCGCCCCAAGGTGTCCAGCGGTTCCACATCGGGTCGAAGCCTTCGACAGTGGGTGTCGAGGGGTCGTCACCACTGAGATAGATGCCGCCGATGGAGAGCTGATCGAGGACGTAGAGATAGCGCCCGATGTTGTACTCCAACCGGGAGTAGCCGCCCCAGGAGCGCCGATCGTTGTTGCCCACCTTACCGAACTGGTAGGCGAACTCACTGATGAAGTGGAAGTCGTTGCCCGGTAAAGCCACATTGGCGCGAGCACCTACGACGTGCGTCTCGGCATCGGGGGCGGTAGCGTTCTTGAAGTAATTCTTGTAGAAATAGTAGGCCGAGAGGTCTACGGGGTTCAGGTGTCCCTTGTAGTAAAGGGCGGCACCGTTGTTGGTTTGCTCCTCGAGGGGCTGATAGTGGTCGCCCTCGTTGAAGACGGGCAGGAGCTTGTCGCGATGGGGGTTGTAGACGAAGACGGCGGAGAGGTTGTTGTTCTCGTTGAAGCGGAAGGTGGCCTTAGCGGCGTTGAAATAGTCTGACCGGGAGCCTACGAGGGGGTTACCGTCTACCATGATAAAGCCTTCGTCAAACATGATACACTGTCGTCCCACGCGGAGGTCGATCGGCAGGTCGGCGATGTCTTTCCAATCCACATAGAGTTGATTGAAGAAGATCTCGTTGAAGGCCGTCTTGGCTGTCGGGGGGGTGAGGTAGATACGGGCCTCATTGCCCAGCTCGGCTCTAAACTCAAAGTGTTTGCTGGGGTTGTAGTAGGCGCCGAGATAGGTGCGCCACCGGGTGAAGGTGGTTACGGGCGCATTGTGATCCAGCGTGGCGGCTTCACCGACGGAGGTCATTCGTGCGCGTTCGGAGAAGGTGATGCGGAAGGGCTTCTGCTCCGGCTCTTCCGTTTGTGCTGTGGTCGTTCCGTACAGACCCAGCAGGATACCAAGGGTAAGGATAAACTTCTTCATTTTCTTTCGGTTTTCAGGTTGGTGGATGCTGTTTCTCTTTTTGATTCGGTAAACCGTGGGAGCGATCCGGCTGCACAAGTGCGTAGGGTGTGGGATGTGTTTCCGTGGGCCGGGTGTACACCTATTATAATAGGTAGGCGATGAGCTGCGGCGGGAGCGGACGCCGAGTTGCATCGTGTACACCTATTAAGGATAGGCAAGGTGCACCAGCCGGCGAAAAGGCGTCCGACATGGTGGTTTGGATGCGGTTGTGAATTGTGTAGACCGAATAACATTCCCTTCGATTTTGCCCCCAAAATTAGCGTTCCTTGAATCTAATGCAAGCATGAGGTGAAAAAAATGCACCATTACCCCGCATTTTCTCACGGATCGTAAGTGCGAAGCGGGTAGTTGAGGGGCTCATAGTCAACCTCCATAGCCCTCAAAAGCATCGAGGTAGGGGATACACGGGCGACACGTTCGGGCAACTGTAAAAAGGGCATCCCTCATCGGTTTGGGGATGCCCTTCGGATGCTTCCGTGCGAGGATTCGCTGGTGGCCTCACTCGCGGCTACGGCCGCCGGCGAAGCAGACCGGGTGCGCTATTCCTCCGGCAGGTGGATGTCCGGCCCGCCGCCCTCTTCGGGCTTCTTGGGATCGGGCTTTTTGGGCCCCTCCTCCGGGAGCTTGATGTCCGGCTTATCGTCGGGCTTCGGCTTGTCGGGTTTCGGATCCTTGGGGTCCTTCGGCTGCTTGGGATCCTTGGGCTGCTTGGCGGCACGCTTCTGGGCGGCCTCTTCGCGCTGCGAAGTGCGGAACTTGACCACGGTACGGTTCATCTCTGCGACCAACTCCTCGAGCATCGTCCGATCCTCGTCGCTGGTGGCGTTGAGGTAGGCCGACTGGATGTACTGGCAGATCACCTCATAGGCAGCGTCCGTCAGCGGTCGGATCTCCTTGGAGCTCGGGCCTTTGGTGACGGCCGTCGTGTGTTCACGTTGCGCGCTGAGGGATTCATACTCGTCGTTCAGCGTCTTGAGGCTGGCGAACTCTGAGGTGAGTCCGAGGGTGGTGATGTCGGCTGCGATGGGCACGATGTCCTTCAGCATGCCATCAATATGCAGCGTCTCCTCGTCGAACGACTCCGTGCGTATGTCTTTATACGTACCGAGGGCCGCCCAAATGCGGTGGGCTGCTGCGGAGGTCGCATCGACGGGCGAGCGCAGCTCGTTGCGCACCTTGCCGAAGATGTAGATCAAAAGCTGGTCACGCTTTTCGTCTTTCTCCAGCATCAGGGCCGTGTTGGCCGACATGGTGGACTGCTTGTTGGCCTCCACCTCGGCGTCCGAGCGAGCGTCGTACTCCTCCAGCAGTCCTGCGGGGAACTTGAGTTTCGTTTTGTCCACGGCCTTGATGATGTCGTATATCCGGCGGTGGAACTTAGCGTGGCGGGGGGCACTGAAGTGCGATCCATTTCCGCTGATTCTAACGATCTTAGGCAAAGCCTTAAATTCCTTTTTCATGTGGTTTGATCTTAATTTAATGAGTGTATTGTGTGATAAAACATTGAGTTCACTTGTTGCATATCGCCGGCGACACTGTCGCCGGCATTACCACAGGCCATGGTAGCCCCGGCGACACTGTCGCCGGCATTACCACAGGCCATGATAGCCCCGGCGACACTGTCGCCGGCATGACCATAGACCATGATAGCCTCGGCGACACTGTCGCCGGCATTACCATAGACCATGATGGCCTCGGCGACACTGTCGCCAGCATTACCATAGACCATGATAGCCCCGGCGACACTGTCGCCAGCATTACCACAGGCCATGGTAGTCCCGGCGACACTGTCGCCCGCGGTCACTTTTTACACGGCTGCTGGTTCGGCCACGGAGCGCTTCTTGCGCGGCGACACGTGTCGCACGGCTCGCTCGGGCGCATGATGGCGGACCACCTCCGCCTCGGGCGAGAGCTTGAAGAGCCGCTCATCTTCGCAAAACAGCGGCGCATCGTCGCCATAGACGTCATTCATCCGGTCCTCGAACTCCATCATCTCGTTGATGAGCGTATCGTTGCCCGAAATCAGACATTTGGGTGAGTAGGAAACGAGGTATACGCTTCGCTTTTCGCTGTATTCAAACCGGATCGTCAGCCAGGTGTAGCGGCTGACCAAGTCCTCGGCATATTGCCGCAGGATCCGTTCTACTTCAAGATCTTTCATAGGTCACCAAAATACGTTTTGAGTTTAGTAATCAATTCCTCCGCCAGGCGTTTGCAGGCCAGGCTCTCTTCCAGTGTGAACTGCCGCGAGCGGTAATCGGCATCGATCCGGTCGCCCTTCAATTCACGCACATACTGAGTGAAATCCTGAGCCGTATCCGGATCCGCCAAACGACTGATCCGCCGATTGATCTCCTTGATGATAAAGTCGTGCGATCCCATCCGGTGCTCCTTCGCTTTCACCGTCTGCTCCTCGTAAGAGAGCGGCTCCATGTCGGTGTGCGCCAGCTCGTACTTCATGTATTGGAACACGGCGTAATAGACATGGTGTATGCTGGCCGTGTAATAGCCTTCTTCCGCTTTGTCGATCAGCGCCTCGGCGGCTTTTATGTTATGGATGGCTTTCGTCTTCATCTGCTCCTGTTGCCTTTCGTGTGGGCGCAAAGATAGCCGCGGCCCCGTTTTTCGTTTTGCATTTTTCGATTTTCCCTCCTCAGGCCCCTACTTTTGCCGCCGCTTCTAACAAACGAACGTAACATGAACTTGAAATTGATGACTAAATGGATCATCCCCGCGACCGTCGGCCTACTCCTGGCCACCGCTTGCGGACGAAAGGTCGAGCCGGCGACGCAGGGCGAAGCGGCGGCTCCCACCGGGGCGACGGCTACGGCGCCCGACTTCGACGCCGACAGTGCCCTGGCTTACGTAGCCCGACAGGTGGACTTTGGGCCACGCGTACCCGGCACGGAGGCGCATCGTGCCTGCGCCACCTATCTGGCCGACGAGCTGCGGCGCCACGGCGCTACCGTCACCGTGCAGGAGGCGGAGGTCACCACCTACGACGGCCGTCGCCTCACGGCCAAAAACATCATCGGCGCACTGGCCCCCGATCGCACACGCCGCATCCTGCTTTGCGCGCATTGGGACTCGCGCCCCTTCGCCGACCGTGACCCGGACGCGGGTCGCCAGCGCACACCCATCGACGGGGCCGACGACGGGGCCAGCGGCGTGGGCGTCTTACTGGAGATCGCTCGCCAGCTCAACGCCTCGGGGCTACCTGCGGACGTGGGCATAGACATCGTCTTCTTCGACGCCGAGGATGGCGGTACACCGGCCTTCGATCCCGCCTCGAACGACCCGCAGAGTGAAACCACCTGGTGCCTCGGCTCGCAACATTGGGCGCGCTACCCACACACAGCGGGCTACACGGCCGAATACGGCATCCTGCTCGACATGGTCGGCTCGCGCGACGCCGTCTTCTACCGCGAGCAGACCTCCGACCGCTACGCCGCAGCCTACGTCGACCGCGTCTGGTCGGCCGCCCGCGACCTCGGCTTCGGACGCTACTTCGTCAACGCCCCCGGTGGCAACCTGGTCGACGACCACGTCTACGTCATCCGCGGCCTGCGCATCCCCTGCCTCGACATCGTCAACTACGCCCCCGACCGCTCCACAGGCTTCGGCGCATATTGGCACACAGGCGGCGACACGATGGACAACATCGACCGCGCCACACTCCGCGCCGTCGGCCAAACCGTCCTCTACGTCATCAAAGGATCGTAGAAAGTCCTATCCCATAACAACCCTTTGACTACCCCCTAACTACCCTTTGACTACCCCCTAACTACCCTTTGACTACCCTCTAACTACTCATAACTACCCTTTGACTACCCCCTAACTACCCATACCCCCCTATATGAATACGATAAACGAACTGCAAGACGAGGTGATCGAGGAGTTCTCCACCTTCACCGATTGGATGGATAAATACGCGCTGCTGATCGAAATGGGCAACGCGCTGGAGCCGCTCGAGGAGCGCTTCAAGACGTCGGACAACCTCATCGAGGGCTGCCAAAGTCGTGTCTGGCTGACGGCCGACTTGGGCACCGACGGTCGGATCACGTTTCGCGGCGACAGCGATGCGGTGATCGTCAAAGGCATCGTGTCGCTACTGATCCGTGTGCTTTCGGGCCACACCCCGTCGGAGATCACGGCCTCCGATCTCTACTTCATCGACCGCATCGGCCTCAAGGAGCACCTCTCCCCGACGCGCTCCAACGGCCTCGTCTCCATGCTCAAGCAGATGAAGATGTACGCCGTAGCCTTCCAAGCGAAGGGGGAATAGCATACGACTCTTCCACCCTCGGGCTATACACAAATCCTTGCAGAGGACACTCCCACCTCGGGAGACCTTTGCAAGGATTTTTTTTCGTGGGGGCTATGGATCACTCCCCAAACACAATCTCCTCCTGCGTCGCTTCGGGCAACAGCGCGAAAGAGCGTCGGTGGTGCGGTGTGACGCCGAACCGACGGATCGCGTCGCGGTGAGCGGCCGTCGGGTAGCCCTTGTTTTTCGCCCAGCCATAGGCGGGATAATCCGTATCAAGCGCCGCCATCATCTCGTCGCGATGTGTCTTAGCCAGCACCGACGCAGCCGCAATGCTCATCATCCGCGCATCGCCATGCACGATTGTCACATACGGGATCCCTTCCGGACACGGCGCAAAACGGTTCCCGTCGATAAGCAAGAAGTCCGGCCGCAGACAGAGTCCAGCCACGGCGCGATGCATAGCCAAGATCGATGCCCGCAGGATGTTCATCTGATCGATCTCCTCCGCTGTCGCCACCCCGATAGCCCACGCCACGGCCTCACGTTCGATGACTGTTCGCAAACGTTCGCGAGCACGCTCCGTGAGCTGCTTGCTGTCATTCAGCTCCTCGTTCTGAAAGTCCGGCGGCAACACAACGGCCGCTGCAAACACAGGTCCGGCCAGACATCCACGGCCTGCTTCATCGCAGCCCGCTTCCG
>ERZ773073.1409-NODE-1409-length-11439-cov-44.578180_pt1 | contig 11439 bp, 11 predicted proteins | sample MGYA00580616_ERZ773073 | MGnify/ENA primary metagenome ERZ773073 (study PRJEB29015, sample SAMEA2737960) | human oral metagenome | biome: human oral; feature: human-associated habitat; material: dental | place: China | collected 2131 ...
GCGAGCCAGGGAGCCGCCCCCGCCGCCCCGGCCTCGCCCTCAGACCCTGCCGGACTCGACGACGGGCCCTCGGCCTCCGTCGTCGACACCGCGCACCGCAACGCCATCGCCGCGCGGGCCCAGGCCCGCCCCCGCCCGTCCGCCAAGGAGGACCACGTGGAAGCCCCCGTCATCTCCGGAATCGCCCACGACCGCAGCCAGGACAAGATCACGCTCGTGGGCGTGCCCGACGTCCCCGGCGCCGCTGCCCGCATCTTCGCGATCGTGGCCGGCACCGATGCCAACATCGACATGATCGTCCAGGACGTCTCCGCCGAGGGCACGGGCCTGACCAACATCTCCTTCACCTGCCCCGACGGCGACTCCGCCACCGCCCGCGCCGCCCTGGAGGGCGCCCGCGAGGAGCTGGGCTTCCGCAGCCTGCACTTCAACCCCGACATCGGCATCCTGTCCCTGGTGGGGGCCGGGATGCGTTCCAACCCGGGGGTCTCGGCGCGCCTGTTCGGCGCCCTGAGCGAGGCCGGGGTCAACATCCACATGATCTCCACCTCCGAGATCCGCATCTCGGTGGTGGTCGACGACGCCGTGCTCGACGAGGCCGTGCGCGCCGTCCACTCCGCCTTCGGCCTCGACGCCCAGGCCGCCGAGGCGGTCGTCTACGGAGGGACCGGACGATGAGCAATCCCGTGAACACCTACACCGGAGTGGCCGACGGCGTCTCCGTCGCCGTCGTGGGGGCCACCGGCCAGGTCGGCCGCGTCATGCGCGCCATGCTGGCCGAGCGCGACTTCCCCGCCCGCTCGGTGCGCTTCTTCTCCTCGGCCCGCAGCGCCGGGACCGTCGTGGACTTCCGCGGCGCCCAGATCGAGGTCGAGGACGTCGCCACCGCGGACCTGGCGGGTATCGACGTCGCCATCTTCTCCGCCGGGGGCGCCGCCTCGCGCGAGCACGCCCCCCGCTTCGCCGCGGCCGGGGCCGTCGTCGTCGACAACTCCTCGGCCTGGCGGAAGGACCCCGAGGTGCCGCTCGTGGTCAGCGAGGTCAACCCGCAGGCCCTGCGTGAGCGCCCCAAGGGCATCATCGCCAACCCCAACTGCACCACCATGGCGGCCATGCCCGCCCTCAAGGTGCTGCACGAGGAGGCCGGGCTCATCCGCCTCATCGTCTCCACCTACCAGGCCGTCTCCGGCTCGGGGCGGGCCGGGGTGGCCGAGCTGGCCGGGCAGGTGCGCGCCGTCGTGAACGAGGACATGGAGGGCCTGGCCCTGGACGGGCGGGCCGTCGAGTTCCCCGCGCCGGAGGTCTACGTCGACACCATCGCCTTCAACGCCGTCGCCTGGGCCGGCAGCGACGCCGGCGACGGCTCCGGCGAGACCGACGAGGAGCAGAAGCTGCGCAACGAGTCGCGCAAGATCCTTCAGATCCCCGACCTGCTCGTCTCCGGCACCTGCGTGCGCATCCCGGTCTTCTCCGGCCACGGGCTCAGCATCAACGCCGAGTTCGCCCGCGAGATCAGCGTCGAGCGCGCCCGCGAGCTGCTGGAGGCGGCACCCGGCGTCACCTACCAGGACGTGCCCAGCCCGCTCAAGGGCGCCGGCCGCGACGGCACCTTCGTGGGGCGTCTGCGCGCCGACCAGGCCTTCGCGCCGGGCCACGGCCTGCAGTTCTTCGCCGTGGGGGACAACCTGCGCAAGGGCGCGGCCCTCAACGCCGTCGAGCTGGCTGAGCTGGTGGCCGCCGAGCTGCGGGGCTGACTGGGTCTTCTTTTCCGCCGAGCCGGGCATTCTTCGTGTGAGGCGACCGTTTTGCGGTCGGGCTGCGCGAGACGTGCCCGGCTCGGTGCCTGCGGACTAGGCGTCCGATCTGAAGTTCACGATGCCTCCTTTGGTGAGGCCTCGGAGGTGGGGGGCGGGATGGCCGAGGCATCGGTGCTGGTGTCGGATTCCTCGGCCTCATGCGCGGTGAGGTCCCGAGGAAGGAACAGGGGGCCGATGATCGCTGGCGTGAAGAGAATGAGAACGAAGACGGCGCTTGCGTTTGGAAAAGGTGCATGGGTAGTGACACCGTGAATGGAGATGAAGGCGATCAAGCAGATCATGGTCGCTGTGGGGGAGATGGACGCCAGTAAAGTGATGAACAGGCCGGCTGCGAGCCAAAATATTACTGTATCGTTGTTCGTGGCTGCCTGAGTCTGTTCGATCTGCGATGACTGGGGTGATGGTTTAAAGAGGGCGAGAACGACGATGATTCCGGTTGCGGCTGCGGCGATCCGTGCAGGATGAAGAGCGTATCGCCACCCACGTATGTGCGGGTGCCACGAGCGTATGCGCTCTCCCATAATGAGAGCGAGCGCCGCTCCCAGGAGCAGGCCGGCGAAGAACCATAGAGTCCTGTAAGCGAGATAAAGGTCGCTCGGCCCGTCGCTGCTGTACGGTGCCAGGATGCTCACTGTCAACAGCATCGCCCCAGAGGTTGCCAGGCTGGGTGGGTGATTCCAGGTGACCCATGGGAGAAGCATCAGAAGGGGGATGAGGATCAATGGGTTTCCGGGGTGATCCGCGCTTGTCGTGGAGGCGAGTAGCGACGCGAAAACTGCTGTGAGCGCCATAGCGAATGGGGGTCGCACCTGTTGAAGCGACTCGTTGCTCTTCATGAATCTCCTTTCGTCGTCACCTCGAGGTGTGGTTGACTGTGCGGTGGCGCCTGAGCCATGAATGTGCTCGCGTTCTTCGGGGAATTTCTGTGTGACAGACCTGAGTTTCTTGTGGCTGTATGCGGTGAGGAGTCAGACGGTGGCTGTGATGGCAGTGCCCACGATGGCTGCTGGGCTGGTATGCGAAGTGCGTGGAGCGCTTTTCCTCGTTGTTCGTATGGCGATGCCGTTCTTCTCAGACGGCTGCGGAGGATGTGTCCAGTCTGCAAGGTACCGCCGTCAGTGCAGGCGCGGTCGGTTCCTCGATGAGTAGCGTAAACCGTCCGGGGTGATGGTTATGGCGTTTCAGCGGGTTGGACGCCGACTCGAGGAGTTAGACCGACGTCGGACCGGAAGTGTCGACTGCTATCCACGGTCCGAGTCGCGTTCCGCCAGAAGACGGTCGATGCGCTCGCTCAGCTCGCTGACCTGCTGCTGCAGGGCTGTCACCTGCGCCTGCGTGGCGGCCTCCTGCTCGGCGTTCTCCTCCTCGACCAGCGAGACGATCCACGAGGCGAGGGTCGCGGTGACGACGCCGGCCAGTGCCACCCCACCGATCATGAGCAGAGCCGCGATGAAACGCCCCTGCGTGGAGACCGGGAAGGTGTCGCCGTAGCCGACGGTCGTGATCGTCGTCAGCGCCCACCACAGGGCCTGGCCGAAGGACTGGATCGAGGAGCCCGGCTCATGACGCTCCGCTTCCAGTGCGGCCAGTGCCGAGGTGAAGATGAGCAGGGTGGCGCTGCCGGCCGTGTACAGGGTGATGCGTCCGCGCAGCGCGGTGCCGGCGCTGCGCTGCATGATGCTCACGAGCGTCACCAGGCGCAGGAGCCTGAGCGGCCGCAGGATCGGCAGGACAATGATCGCCAGGTCGGGCAGGTGGCGGAGGAACCAGCGGCCCCGGCTCGGCGCCAGGACCAGGCGGACAAGATAGTCGAGGCCGAACAGTGCCCACACGGCGCCGATCACGAACTCGGCCGTCTCCTTGGCGCCGCCCTGTGCGTTGGTGAGTACCTCCCAGGCGTAGGCGCCCAGGAAGACGACGGCGGCACCGGCCAGCGGCCACTCCGCGGCCCGCTCCCACGCCCGCAGCCGAGTGCCCGGGCTGATGTCAGTCGGCATGTCTCGATGGTAGACGGCGCCTCGGTTAAAACTGTGTAGGCCTCACCGGCGGGGCATTTTTGCCCGGCCCGGGCTGTCGACGCCGGCGTTGTCGGCCCCGGTGGCGGAATCCTCGGCTTCATGTGTGGTGCGTAGATGCTGAAAAGAGATGTCATTCTTCATGGGTGTCCTTTCCCTGTGGGGAGATCTGAGAGCCTGTGGCTTGGCTCGACGTGATCGGTCGTGGCTTCTTGTAGTGGTACATGGTGAGCAGCCCGGCTGTGGCGGAGATGGCGAGAAGTGGGATGGGGAGAATGTCGGCCAGGTAGGTACCCGCCGCCTCTGCGTTGTCGAAGGTGTAGTAGCGGCCGAGGGTGATAGCCAGATAGATCCACGAGATGAAGGGCGCCATGCCGGCAAGCGAGGTCATTGCGAAACCGCAAAAGAAAGCAGTGATAGCTGCTCCGAGATCTCCGGATGAGGCCCATAGGCGTGGATATGATGCGCTGACAAGAGGTGCGGACGCTAGGATACTGACAAGTATCACTACCGCAATCTTATCGAGAATCAGGCCCTTGATGTCGAGAGACGAGCGATGCTTGCTCATGCGGTTGATGGCGGTGCATGTTGCTACGGCGGATCCGCACATGATGCCAGACAGTACCCACAAGGTAGGAGAGATTCTTGAAAGGTCGCCTTGATCGTACTCACTGCTTGTTGGTATCTTCTCGCCAATGAGGGCGGTGATAGTGAATACCGCGCTTGCGGCCCCTTGCGCTTGCGGGGAATTCCATGCGGCCACCCCTGTAGAGATCATCCAGAAAATGAGGATGACAATGGTTGTGGGTAAGTCGAATGACGTGGATTCGGTGTCGAGCCCGTATATCTCTGTGAGTGCAATGACGGTGAAGGCGCTGATGATGACGGCCGCCGGTATGCGCAGCGGCTGAAACGGCTTGTCCTCGTTCATGTGGCGATGCTGCTCTTCTCAAGGGTTGGGAGGTACCCGGCGTGTTGTCGGGGTGCTGCGGCGCCGTGGCTCGATCTGGGTGGTGCGTCGTCGGGAAGTGTAGTGAAGAAAATTGTCCGTGTCGGCGGTTGGAGTCCGCCGAATAGAGGAATGTGGTGATGTCAGGCCGGTTGCCTGTGCCGGCGCACGAGGGGGCAGGGCCCTGTGGTGTGGCGGCAGGCGTCGTAGGCCCGGTGGGTATCACCCGCACATGGGGTCGCTCTCCCTGAATGGGGGCGTTCTACGCTGTCGGGGCCTTTTCTGTGCGGGCGGGGACGTTCGACGTCGTCGGGGACTGGAATCCTGTCCCCGACGGCGCAGCTTGTCCCCGGCCGGAGCTGCGCGCGCCCGGCCGCGTGGAATGTCCCCGGCCGTCTTGGACGGCGGGGCGGGGCGGGCTCAGGTGAGCAGGACCTTCAGGACAGCAGGTGCGGCGAAGCGGCGAGGCTGCGAGCCGGTCTCGACGACGTCGAGCACCCCGATGTCGGTCAGCTGGGCAACCAGGCCGTTGGCTCGCCCGTACGAGATGCCGAGGGCCGCCTCGACCTTGCGCACCGTGAAGCTCGGATTCGCGACCGCGAAGTCGACGAGGTCGAAGGCGTGCGCGGACCGCAGGCTGGAGGCGCGCACCGTTTCCTTGAGGTTCTGGTGCGCAGCGGCCAGGGCGAGCATCTGGTGGCGCGTGTTGGTGGCGGCTGCGGCCAGCCCCCGGGAGAAGAAGGTGAGAAAGGTGTCCCAGTCGCCGTGGGTGCTGACTCGGAGCAGGGCGTCGTAGTACTCGGCGCGGCGTTCCTCGAACCATGGTGAGACCGTCAGTGTAGGTTCGCTGAGAACGCTCGAGCTCAGGAGGGTGAGCGCGATGAGGAACCGTCCCAGGCGTCCGTTGCCGTCCTGGAAGGGGTGAAGGGTCTCGAACTGGTAGTGGGCCATGCCTGCGGCGATGATCGGGTCGATGTCTCCCGCGTGGTCCTGATGCAGCCAGTCGACGAGGGCGCGCACGCCGGCGCGAAGACGATCTCCAGGCGGTACGGGAACGAACCGGGACGCATGAACCGGGGCCGCGCTGTGCATACCGGGGCGGCGGCCGATCATGACCTGACTGTCGCGCAGGCGACCTGAAGCGGCCTCAAGGGGAGTGCCCCTCATGAGCTCGCCTTGAAGGTCCTCGATGAGTGGCAAGGTGATAGGGCGTCCCTCCTGCGCCCACAGGAAGCCGCTGTTGGCCATGCGGACGTAGTTGAGGATCTCTGTCATCTCGGCGGTCGCGGGGGCGTCGTCGTCGGCGGTGAGCACCTCGCGCAGGGGGGCGTATGTCCCTTCCAAAGCTGACGTCGACTGCGCCTCGCGCCGCAGGGAGGGGGTTCGCAGCAGGAAGGGGTTCGGCAGCTGCTGGGCCGTGGCGTCGAGGGCGGCCAGTGCGCGGCCGGCTGCTGCCACCATGCGGTAGGTGGTTCCGTTGAGGGGTGGTTCGTCGGAGCCGAGTGGCGCGGGGACGAAGGCCTTGTGCTGCCAGTCGCCGGTCACCGGGTCGGAGCCAGTGATGTCGATCAGTTCCCCCATAGTGTCGTTGACGAACATGGTCACGTCCATGATGTCAGTCTAATGGCGATTGTGTGACATCTGAAGGGGGATGGGTCATACACAAGAGGTATTTGTTGAACATCTTGTGTGGGGATGTGTCTGGAAACGGTCATGTTGTGGGCCGGCGGGAATGAGGGGTGGGATGAGGGCTCGGCGCGGGTGCGGGATGCAGCGGGAGGGCTGGCGGCATCCGTCGTCGCTGTCGACAGTGGAGCGCGACCGGCCCCAGGAATAGGGTGGGCACTGAAGGTGTTGGCCGCAGTGGAACCGATCAGTATCCGCAGTCTTGAAAGGAATGCTCATGGCCACCAAGAACATCACCGGCCCCGAGTTCAAGGACACCGTCCACGGCGAGGGCATCACGCTTGTCGACTTCTGGGCCTCCTGGTGCGGCCCGTGCATGCGCTTCGGCCCCATCTACGAGAAGGCCTCCGAGGTCAACCCCGACATCACCTTCGCCAAGGTGGACACCGAGGCCGAGCAGGACCTCGCCGGGGCCCTGGGCATCTCCTCGATCCCCACGCTCATGGTCTTCCGTGACAATGTGCTGGTCTACCGCGAGGCCGGCGCCCTGCCCGCCCCCGCGCTGGACTCCCTCATCACGCAGGTGCGCGAGCTCGACATGGACGAGCTCAAGGCCAAGATCGCCGAGGAGGAGGCCGCCTCCGGCGCTCAGGCCTGATCCGTCACGCGTGCGGGGCCATCCTCCGGCTCCTCCTGCTGTTCGACGTCGCCCGGAAACCTGCCGTTTCCGGGCGACGTCGTCGTCTGTTACCCGGCTCGCCCAGTCAAGGGCAGAACATTACGTTTTGATATCCTATGATGGCCCGCGTGAAGTTGGAGTCCCACGTCAGTCACGCTGTCAGAGCCCGATGGGCGGTCCCCGTCGGCGCCTCGGGCCGCGACGCGCTGGTGCGCCACCTGGTCTACGCCTTCCTGCGCTCAGACCCCGAGGGCGCCACGGACTGGATCGACTCGACGGTCCCCACCGATCCGGACGAGCTGCGCACCATGCTCGACTTCCTCCTCACCGCCCGGCCCCCGGCGCCCCTGCCCGAGGACATCGCCGCCGACCTCGACACCCTCCTGGAGGCCGAGGCCACCGAGCGCGGCATAGTCGACGCCACCGAGATCCCGCCCCTGGCCATCACCGACCACGTGCCCGGTCTGCTGGGCCGCAACGTGGCCTTCTGGCGCGGCGACCTCACCCGGCTGCGCGCCGGTGCCGTCCTCAATGCCGCCAACTCCGGCATGCTCGGCTGCTTCGCCCCCGGGCACCGCTGCATCGACAACATCATCCACGCCGTGGCCGGGCCGGCCCTGCGCGCCGAGTGCGCCCGCTACATGACCTGGGCGGAGACCTTCGACCCCACCCGCCGCCAGGGCGGGGAGCCGGCAGGTCGGGCCGTCTTCACCGGCGGCTACCACCTGCCCGCCCAGCACGTCATCCACTCGGTGGGTCCCGTCATCGAGGACGGCCGCAAGCCCACGCTGCGCGACCGGCGCCTGCTGTCCTCGTGCTACACGAGCGTCCTCAACGTCGCGCACGCCGCGGGGCTGGGCAGCGTCGGCCTGTGCTCGCTGTCCACGGGCGTCTTCGGCTACCCCAAGCGGCAGGCCGCCCTGGTGACCCTGGAGACGATCGGCCGCTGGCTGGCGGCCCACCCCGACTCCCGGCTGCGCATCGTCATCAGCCTCAACGCCGACGTCGACGTCGCCGCCTACGAGGCCGCCCTCGCCCCGCCGCCCTGGCGGCCGTAGGGGACTGGAGCCTCTAGCTCGCCTGGGTCCGGGCTGCGGCGCGCGCGGCCGCCGGGGCCGCGTTCGCGATCGCCTCCAGCTCCGCTTCACCGTGCGCGGCCGAGACGAACCAGGCCTCGAACACCGACGGCGGCAGGCTCACCCCGGCCTGGAGGAAGGCGTGGAAGAAGGGCCCATAGCGCCAGGTCTCCTGGGCGCGGGCGGCCTCATAGTCGCTCACGCCCCGCTCGGCCGCCGGCTGCCCGAACATGAAGGAGAACAGGGACCCGGCCCGCTGCACGCGGTGGGGCACGCCCTGCTCGGTCAGGGCCGCTGAGACCACCTCGCCGATGGCTTGGGCGCGGGCGGCCACCGAGGTATAGACGGCGTCGTCGGCCAGTTGGAGCGTGGCCAGACCGGCCGCTGTGGCCAGCGGGTTCCCCGAGAGCGTGCCCGCCTGGTAGACGGGGCCGCCCGGTGCCAGCAGGTCCATGATCTCCGTGCGTCCGCCGACGGCGGCCAGCGGCATCCCGCCGCCCACGACCTTCCCGAAGGTCACCAGGTCCGGCACCCAGGCGGCGCGCTCGCGCCAGTCCGCGTCCGGCCAGGAGGGGGCTGCGCCGGTGACAGCGGGCTCGGATCCGAAGGCCGGCAGGTCCGAGGTCCAGCCGTCGACGGCCTCCAGGCCCCACCAGCCGGCCGGGCCCACGCGGAAGCCGGTGAGGACCTCATCGAGGATCATGAGCGCACCGTGCTCGGCGGTGATGCGGCGGATCGCGGCGTTGAATCCGGGCGCCGGCGGCACGATCCCCATATTGGCCGGAGCGCCCTCGGTGATGACCGCGGCGATCTCGGGGCCGCGCTCGGCGAAGCAGGCCTCCAGGGCGGCGACGTCGTTGTAGGGCAGGACGATCGTCTGGGCGGCCACGGCCGCGGGCACGCCCGCGCTGCCCGGCAGACCGCCGGTGGCCAGGCCCGAGCCGGCCGCGGCGAGCAGGCCGTCGCTGTGCCCGTGGTAGCAGCCGGCGAACTTCACTACCAGGTCGCGGCCCGTGGCACCGCGGGCCAGGCGCACGGCCGTCATCGTCGCCTCGGTGCCGGTGGACACGAAACGCACCTTCTGCGCGGCCGGTACCCGACGGCGGACCTCCTCGGCCAGGAGCGTCTCCGACTCGGTCGGGGCGCCGAAGGACAGGCTGCGGGCGGCGGCGGCCTGGACCGCGGCGACGACCTCCGGGTGGGCGTGACCCAGGAGCGCCGGACCCCACGAGCCCACGAGGTCCACGTAGCGGTGGCCCTCGGCGTCGGTGACGTGGGCGCCGCCGGCCGAGGCGATGAACCGCGGCGTGCCGCCCACCGAGCCGAAGGCGCGCACGGGGGAGTCGACGCCCCCGGGGATGACGGCGCGAGCCGCCTCGAACAGGGCGGTGTTGGTCGCGTGAGTCGTGTTGGCGGGGGCGGAGGCTGCGGGCTGCGGCTGCTGAGTCACGGTGATCCTGTCGATGAAGAGACTGGTCAGGGCCGGTTCGGGAGGTGGCCTCGCGCCGGCCGGGGCTGATTCACAACCTACCGGAACGGTCCTGCCCTCCGTGGCTCTTGTATCAGCGCAGGGCCGGGTTCTCGGCGATCTCCCTGGCCCAGTAGGTCAGGACCATGTCCGCCCCCGCGCGCACGATGCCCAGCACCGACTCGGCGATGACGCGCTCGCGGTCGACCCACCCGCGCTGCGCGGCCGCCTCCACCATCGCGTACTCGCCGCTGACCTGGTAGGCGGCTACCGGCACCGGTGAGGCGGCGGCGACATCGGCGAGTACGTCCAGGTAGGGGCCGGCCGGCTTGACCATGACGATGTCCGCTCCCTGCTCGACGTCGAGCATCACCTCGCGCAGGCCCTCGCGGCGGTTGGCCGGGTCCTGCTGGTAGGCGCGCCGGTCCCCGGTGAGCGTGGAGCCCACGGCCTCCCGGAACGGCCCGAAGTAGGCCGAGGCGTACTTCGCCGAGTAGGCCAGGATCGCGACGTCATCATGGCCGGTGGCGTCCAGGGCGGCGCGGATCGCGGCGACCTGCCCGTCCATCATCCCCGAGGGCGAGACCATGTGCGCCCCGGCCTCCGCCTGAGAGATGGCCATCGCCTGGTAGGTGGCCAGCGTGGCGTCGTTGTCGACCTCGCCGGCGCGCGGGCCGTCGGGGCGGATCAGCCCGCAGTGGCCGTGGCTGGTGAACTCGTCCAGGCAGGTGTCCGCGCACACGACGACCTCGTCCCCCACCTCCGCGCGCACGGCCGCGATCCCACGGTTGAGGATGCCGTCCTCGGCCCAGGCCGCCGTGCCGGCCTCGTCCCGGGTGGCGGGAACGCCGAACAGGTCAATGGCGCCGATGCCGGCCTCGGCGCAGGCGGCGGCCTCGCGGCGCAGCGAGTCCAGCGTGTGCTGGACGACCCCCGGCATCGCCTCCACGGGGCGGGGGTCGTCAATGTCCTCGCGCACGAACACCGGCAGGATGAGGGCGGATGGGTCCACGACGTGCTCGCGCGCCAGGCGTCGCATCGCGGGGGTGGTGCGCAGGCGCCGGGGGCGGACCGTGGGGGCCTGCGGGTCGGGGACGGAGCGGCGCGACAGGAAGTCGGCGGCCGGTCGAAGGGCGTCGGTCATGAGGTGCTCCTGGTGGTCGTTGGTCTCCCGCCCCACGGATTTTCCGGAGGTCCCTTGGAATGACTGGGATTGTTCGGGTCGGGCGGGCCGGTGAGAGGCCGCGGCGGGGTGGTGGCTGTGAGGGTTGCTGGTGCCGGGCAGGGTGGCTGGGTGTCGGTTTGTGTCACGCTGGGAGACTTTTCGGGCTCCGAGTGGGGGCCGCGGCTCTTGAACGCATACGAGTATCCGGCTCTGACCTGGGCAAACTCCTGAGAAGCAGGTGTCGAAGGGGCAGTGGCGGTGATGAAAAGTCTCCCATCGTGACACTTTTGCCGGTGTGCGGTCATCACGGCGGCTCCGGTGAAGGGGATCCGGAGCCGGTGGAGGCCTGGGAAGCGTCGATGACGGCCCGGAGGACGCCCTCGGGCGTGGGGGAGGAGGCGGTGGCGACGACCGGCAGGCCCAGCTCGTGGGCGGCGGCCGCGGTGGTGGCACCGATCGCTACGAGTCGGGTGACGGGAGAAGGAGACCCGAGCAGCTCCAGGACAGCCCGCGTCGTGGACGGGGCGGTGAGCACGGCGGCGTCCACGCCGCCGGCAGCCCAGGTGCGGGTCAGGCCCTGGGGCAGCTCGGAGGTGTCGGCGGTGACGGTCGTGTAGGCGGCCACTTGCTCCACCTCCCAGCCC
>ERZ773073.1411-NODE-1411-length-11436-cov-27.339074_pt1 | contig 11436 bp, 5 predicted proteins | sample MGYA00580616_ERZ773073 | MGnify/ENA primary metagenome ERZ773073 (study PRJEB29015, sample SAMEA2737960) | human oral metagenome | biome: human oral; feature: human-associated habitat; material: dental | place: China | collected 2131 ...
CGCAGTGGCGGGGGGCGGCGTTGCCCCAGTGGCCGGGGGAGGGGGCGGAGTGGGCGAGGCCCCGGGGTCGATGGCGCCCCGGGCCTCCACGGCGCCGTCGGGCTGGGACCACGTCACCGTTGTCGCGTCGTTCTTGGTGGACTCGTCATGGGAGTCGATCTGCGGCTGCCCGCTCGTCTCGTGGACGTGGGCGCCGTGGACGGTCAGCACGACCGAGGCGACGGTGGCGCGGGCGTCGGGGGTGTCGAATCCGGCGAGCAGCTCATCGGTGCGGGAGCGGAAGGCGAACTTCCCGGTGTCGTCGATCGTGAAGACCTCGGCGCCCGCGTCCGCCAGGGACCAGTGGAACTCGCAGCCCTCCTGCCCGTCGTGGCGCGCCGTCCGCGACACGTCCGCGTTCGTGCCGTTCCCCATTTCCTGGCACTGCTTCTGCGAGAGGGCCACGCCCTCAGCCGTGAGGAAGACGCGGTGCTGGGCGGAGACGGCGGGGGTCACCTCGTACTCCTCGTAGAGGGAGATGCGCTGGACCGGGTCCGCCCCGGCGACCATGTCCGTGGTGATTCCCGTCATCTTCTCGATGAACGGCGGGATCGGCGCGCTGGGGCGCACCAGCTCCTCGAACTCGTCGACCACCTGGGTGCCGCGCATGCGCAGCGCCCCTATCTCAGTGATCTCGCACGCGCGGCCGAGCCCCGTGGTCTCCACGTCGACCACCAGCCAGTCGGCGCGGTCCAAAGGCGTGCCCAGGCCCTCCAGCGCGGGGGGCAGGGCGCCCTCGAGGCGGCGGGCCAGGGCGCGCGCGAGCTCCGTGCGGCCGCGGGGGCCGGGGTCGGAAGGAGACCGCCTTTCGGTCAGACTATCCATGCGCCCCCCGTTCGTCATAGAGTAGATGGTAATGCCCCGCGCGAGTTCCGTGCCCCCGTCGACGATCTAGGAGTCACAGTGGCGTTCTATCAGGCTCTCAAGGCTACCGGCGGCCCCATTCTGAAGGCCGCTTACCGTCCGTGGATCCGCGGTAAGGAGAACATCCCCGCCGAGGGGCCCGCGATCCTGGCGTCGAACCACAACGCCGTATGGGACTCCGTGTTCTTGCCGATGATGCTCGACCGCGAGGTCGTCTTCATGGGCAAGGCGGACTACTTCACGGGCACCGGCTTCAAGGGGTGGGTGACGAAGGAGTTCATGCGGGCTGTGGGCACTATCCCCGTGGACCGCTCCGGCGGGCGCGCCTCGGAGGCCGCCCTCAACGCGGGCCTCAAGCGCCTCAGGGAGGGCGAGCTCTTCGGCATCTACCCGGAGGGGACGCGCAGCCCCGACGGCCGGCTCTACCGCGGCAAGACCGGCGTGGCGCGACTGGCGCTGCTGTCGGGCGCCCCCGTGATCCCCGTGGCGATGATCGGCACCCACGCCGCCCAGCCCATCGGGCAGCGGATCCCCTCGCGCACGAACATCGGCATGGTCATCGGCGAGCCCCTGGACTTCTCCCGCTACAAGGGCCTGCACAAGGACCGCTATGTGCTGCGGGCCATCACCGACGAGATCATGTACAACCTGATGCTGCTGTCCGGGCAGGAGTACGTCGACCTGTACGCGGCCGATGTGAAGGCAAAGATGGCCGAGGAGGGCGAGTTCGACGGCCCAGTTCCCTCCAACGGGCGCGCCGCCCCCGGCGGGCGCATCGCCCCCGAGGTCGAGGTGCCCGGGCCGCCCGAGGAGGACGCCGACGCCGACTCCGCTGACTCCGCCGACGACCAGGATGCTCCCGGGGCGGGGGAGGGGTCGGAGGCTCCGGCTCCCGTTGAGGAAGCTACTCCGGTTGAGGAGGCGGCTCCCGCTGAGGACGTTGCCCCGGCTGACGAGGCGGCTCCCGTGGAGGAGAAGGCTCCGGCTGCCGAGGCGAAGGCCGATTCTGAGTCCCCGGCCCCGGCCTCGGGCGTCGTACCGGTCGAGGAGGCGGCTCCGGCCCCGGACACCGCACCGGTCGAGGAGGCCGCTCCCGTGAAGGAGGAGGCTCCCGCCCCCAAGGCGAAGGCCGATTCTGAGTCCCCGGCTCCAGCCTCGGACGCCGCGCCGGTCGAGGAGGCCGCTCCCGCTCCCAAGGCGAAGGCCGATTCTGAGTCTCCGGCTCCGGCCTCGGACGCTGAGCCGGTCGAGAAGGCGGCTCCTGCTGCCGCGGCGAAGGCCGATTCCGAGTCCACGGCCTCGGATACCGGGGGGAAGGCCAGCGGCGCGAAGCGGAAGAAGAGCACCAAACGGAAGAAGCGCTGACGGCCGTGATCGGCGTCCTCTTCCAGGGCGGTGTCGCGCGCTTCGGCAACCGCACCGATCGCCCCGAACCGGGGCAGGGGTAGGGCGCGGCCGCGCCCCCGTCCCGCTCTTCTTACGCACACAAGGACCGGAATTACGCAACATGCGACTGCGCACAAGGGCGGAATCAAGCCGTTGTGTGCGCAGCGTGTTTCGTAAATCAGCCCCCTTGTGTGCGTGACCGGCTAGGGCGCGTTGTCTGATTCTGGTTCCTTGTGTGCGTGGTTGAAGGGGAGGGGCTGCGCGTGCCTCGTTGTCGGTGCTTTGTGTGGCTTCGTGCGCTGTGCTACGGGATCCGCCTGCCGTTGCGCCACTTAGCGCACCGCTACACCACTTAGCGCTCCACTGCGCCACTTAGGCCCGAGTGGGCCCTGGGCTTCCCGGCGTGTCGGGGGCCTAAGTGGCGCAGACAATGCCTAAGTGGTGCAGGCGCAGACTCAGGGCGTGTCATTGAGTCGGTAGAGCCGGTGGTCGGTGCCGGAAGTGCCGCCGACGACCCGCACCCGGGCCCGACGGCGCGGGCAACAGGGGCACGACCAGCCCCCACCGGGCCAGCCGGGCCACGACGGACCCAGGGGTGGGACGGGCGTCCCTGCGGTGCTCCGCGCCTTGCCGCTAGACTGGGGCCGTTGCCCCGCGCCCGGGTGGGCCGCGGCACCCAATCGTCCACATAAGCCTGAGAAAGGTCACATACATGTCAGTCCGTCGCGTCGCTCTGCTGACCGCAGGCGGCTTCGCCCCCTGCCTGTCCTCCGCCGTCGGCGGCCTCATCGAGCGCTACACCGAGATCGATCCCACTGTCGAGATCATCGCCTACCAGAACGGCTACCACGGCCTGCTCACCGGCAACTACGTCGTCGTCGACGAGGACGCCCGCGCCCACGCCGCCGTGCTCCACCGCTTCGGTGGATCCCCGATCGGCAACTCCCGCGTCAAGCTGACGAACAAGAAGAACCTCGTGGAGCGAGGCCTCGTCGCCGAGGACGAGAACCCCCTGGAGAAGGCCGCCGAGCAGCTGCGCAAGGACGGCGTCGACGTCCTGCACACCATCGGCGGCGACGACACGAACACCACGGCCGCCGACTTGGCCGCCTACCTGGAGGAGCACAACTACCACCTGACGGTCGTGGGCCTGCCCAAGACCATCGACAACGACGTGGTGCCGATCCGCCAGTCCCTGGGCGCGTGGACCGCCGCCGAGGAGGTCTCGGAGTACTCCCAGAACGTCATCGGCGAGCACCGCTCCAACCCCCGCATGCTCATCATCCACGAGATCATGGGCCGGAACTGCGGGTGGCTGACCGCCGCCGGCTCGCGGTGCTACCACGAGTGGCTCAAGACCCAGGAGTGGGTGCCCTCCATCGGCCTGTCCAAGGAGCGCTGGGACATCCACGCCATCTTCCTGCCCGAGATGAAGATCGACCTGGACGCCGAGGCCAAGCGCCTGAAGGCCATCATGGACGAGCAGGGCAACGTCAACATCTTCCTCTCCGAGGGCGCCGGCGTCCCCGAGATCATCGCGGAGATCGAGGCCGCAGGCGGCGAGGTGCAGCGCGATCCCTTCGGCCACGTCAAGCTCGACACGATCAACCCCGGCCAGTGGTTCGCCAAGCAGTTCGCCGAGAAGATCGACGCCGAGAAGGTCATGGTCCAGAAGTCCGGCTACTTCTCGCGCTCCTCGCGCGCCAACGCCGACGACCTGCGCCTCATCAAGTCGATGACGGACCTGGCCGTCGAGTGCGCCTTCAGGGGCGAGTCCGGCGTGATCGGCCACGACGAGGAGGACGGCGACCGCCTCAAGGCCATCCCGTTCCCCCGCATCGCCGGGGGCAAGCCCTTCGACATCACCCAGAAGTGGTTCACCGACCTGATGGCCGAGATCGGCCAGGACGTCGCCCCCGCGAAGTGAGCCGGACCGAGTGATCCCCTCCCTCACCCCTGGACGCGGCGGCCAGCCGGAGCGCAAGCCCGGCTACCGCCGCGTCCCCGAGAGCCTGTGGTCCCCGTCGTCGGGGGAGCCCGCCCCCTGGGACACGTGGCGCCGGCTCGAGGCGCTCCAGCAGCCCGACTACCCCGACGGCGCGCGCGTGGGCTCGGTGACCGCGAGCCTGCGGCTCCAGCCCCCGCTCGTCTTCGCCGGCGAGGTCGACGACCTGCGCACGTGGATGGGCGCGGCCTCGCGGGGCGAGGCGTTCGTCCTGATGGGCGGCGACTGCGCGGAGACTTTCGCCGAGGCCACCGCCGACCACCTGCGCCTCAAGATCCAGACGCTGCTGCAGATGGCCGTGGTGCTGACCTACGGCGCGTCGCTGCCGGTCATCAAAGTGGGGCGCATCGCCGGGCAGTACGCCAAGCCCCGCTCCTCGGACGTGGAGACCCGCGACGGCGTGACGCTGCCAAGCTACCGGGGCGACGCCGTCAACTCCCACGAGTTCACCCCCGAGGCCCGCGTCCCCGACCCGGCCCGCCTGCTTGACCTGTACCACCACGCGGCCTCCACCCTCAACCTGATCCGCGCCTTCACGAAGGGCGGCTACGCGGACCTGCGCCAGGTCCACCACTGGAACCGCGGCTTCATGACGAACCCCGCTTACGCGCGCTACGAGTCCCTGGCGGAGGACATCCACCGCGCCATCAAGTTCATGGGCGCCGCCGGCGTGGACTTCGACTCCCTGCGCGACGTGGACCTGTACTCGTCGCACGAGGCGCTGCTGCTGGAGTACGAGTCCGCGATGACTCGCATCGACTCGCGCACGGGCGAGCCGTACAACACGTCCGCGCACTTCCTGTGGGCGGGGGAGCGGACCCGCGACCCCGACGGCGCGCACATCGAACTGCTGTCCCGCGTGCGCAACCCCGTCGGAGTGAAACTGGGGCCGACGACCACGCCCGCGGAGATGACCGGCCTCATCGACCGCCTGAACCCCGACGGGGAGGACGGCCGCCTCACCTTCATCACCCGCATGGGCGCCGACCGCATCCGCGAGGCCCTGCCGCCCCTGCTGGAGGCGGCGCGCGCCGACGGCCGCCCCGTCACGTGGATGACGGACCCGATGCACGGCAACACGATCACCGCCTCCACGGGCCACAAGACCCGGCGCTTCGAGACCGTGATGGACGAGGTCCGCGGCTTCTTCGAGGCCCACGACCAGGCGGGCACCGTGCCCGGCGGGCTGCACGTGGAGCTCACGGGCGACGACGTCACCGAGGTCATCGGCGGCAGCGAGCACATCGACGAGGAGTCCCTGCGCAAGCGCTACGAGACCCTGGTCGACCCGCGCCTCAACCACCAGCAGTCCTTGGAGATGGCCTTCCAGGTGGCCCAGTACCTGGCCAAGGGGTAGGGGCCGTAGGGGCAGCTCCTGATCTGCGGATGGGTGCGACGGATCCGCGGACGGGGTGGCGGATCCGCGGATGGCTTGGCGGCCGGGATCGGTCCCCGCCCGGCGACTATCCCCAAGGTCATTTACGAGGCGGAGGCCGGGGGGCGTGGACAGGTCCCGAGTGCGTGCTGTGGCGCTCGAAGCGAAGCACCACGGTCGGCTCCACTCCGCTGTCGAGGCTGTTTTCGCGCTGGCTAAGTTTCTGTTCCGTTCTCTTCCGTGTGTGGTGGGGCACTTGTAGGATGCGGGTATGGATCCTGTGCTCGTGTCGGTGGCTGGCCTTGGCGCGTCAGTGGTGAAGTTCCTTCTGCGCGCGTCGGGCCAGGACACGGCTGCGGGTCTTGTCGGTGATGCGCAGGAGGGGTTGGGGTTGTTGGCCCGGTTGAGGGGCCAGGCCAACGATAAGGACCAGGCTGTTGCCAAGCGGATCGAGAAGGCTGTGGCGGACAGGGTGCGCGGCATGTACCAGGAGTGCCGTGAGCGGGGTGTTGACGCTGAGCGCCTGGATGGTGTTGCCACTGGGGTTGGGAGGCTTGTTGACCGGGTTGGGGCCGATGATTCTCTGATTCTTGAGGCCGTGCGCTTGCCCGGTGGGTTCGCTGCTCTGCTCCAGGGCCTCGGTGAGCCGATTCGCGCGGAGCTTTCTGAGTGGTCTGAGCCGTATTTCGATGAGCTTGTCGGTGCTGTGGCGGCCGAGTACGTGAGTTTGGCGCCGTGGTCGCCGAAGTTTGAGATCGAGGCGCTCAAGTACGTCATGGGCGCGCTCGACCGCATTGAGGAGGGCGTGGGCAAGATCCAGGAGGACGTGGGCAAGGGACTCGAGAACGATGCTCTCATCCTTGAGAGCTTAGAAATAGTCAAGGAAAACCAAAATGCAACCATCGGTGGTCTGCCACGGCCAGGTCGGGTTGTTTTCGGGGCTCGTCCTGATGTGGCTGCGGGGTTTGTCGAGCGCGGGGAGCAGCAGCGGTTGCGCGGCTTGGTGGTCGACGAGCGGCGGGAGCGCGTGGTTCTTGTGGGGATGGCGGGGTGTGGGAAGTCGCAGTTGGCCTCGAGCCTGGCGCAGGAGTGCGGGGCTGCGGGGTGGGGCCTGGTGGCGTGGATCAACGCCTCATCGAAGGACTCCGTCATAAGCGATCTGGTGGAGCTCGCCCGACGGTTGGGCGTCGACACGAGCGACAACCCCACGCAGGACCAGGTGATCGAGCGGTGCCTCGACCACTTGCAGTCCGCTGAAGCCAGCGACCGGCTGGTGGTGTTCGACAATGTCGAGGACTTCGACGACTTGACAGACGTGGTTCCGCGTGGTGGTGGGTTGCGGGTGGTGGCCACGAGCAGGCGCCGTGACGTGTCGTCGGCGTGGGAGGTGGTGGAGGTGGGTGTGTTCCCCCGCGCGGATTCGATCGCTTTCGTCCAGTCGATCACGGGTTCCCAGGACAGCGGGGCAGCTGATGCTCTGGCTGCGCGGCTCGGGGACCTGCCTCTTGCCCTTGCTCAGGCCGCTGAGACGGCGCGGATCGAGCGGTGGTCTCTGGCGGAGTACCTCGACCAGTTGGACGCTTACTCCAGTGACCGGGTAATCCATCGTATTCCTGGGGATTCCTACCCCGATGACGTGTCCATCGCGTTGCTGCTGGCCGTGGACTCCGCCCTCAGTCGCATCAAAGACGGGTCGCATGAGGCGGCCCGCCTCCAGATCGGGGCGCTCGCTGTGCTCGCCGAGTCGGGTGTGCCCACCCGGTGGATCGCCCCCGGGGCGAGGAAAGCCCAGACGGATGGGAACGCGGATGGGGCGGATGAGGACACAGGCGCGGATGCGGGTCCAGTGGGTGAGGCAACGAAGGACCGTGATGTTGCTGCCGAGAACGCGCGCCGCGCACTAGCCGCACTCCTCAACGCGTCGGTGGTCCAGCAGTCCACCGACGGGGATGTGACGATGCTGCACCGTTTTCAGGGGCAGGTGCTGCGCGAGAACTGGAGCCAGGGGGAATCGGCTGAAGCGCTCGACGCGGCAACGGACCTGCTTGACCGGATCAACATTAACAGTCTGCCGCGCGAAGACGCGGACGGTCGCCGACAGGAGACCCGTGATCTCATCGAGCAGCTCCGCGCAATCGGCGCCCAGGGCTACTCCCATCCCCTGTTTGAGCAGGAGCAGATTCAAGACGCAATTGTTTATGCTCTTGGTCAAGGAACTGATCTCGGACTTGTCTATGAGGCATTGACGCTGGATGGCGCGGTGAATACCGTTCGAAAATTACTGGGAGCAGATCACCGTCGCGCTATTGTCTTGCAGAGCAACCTTGCCGTAGCCTACGAGCAGGCAGGCAGGTTTGATGACGCCATCACCCTGTTGGAAAACGCTGTTTCGCGGTGCCGTCAGGTCCTGGGAAACGCGCACCCTGATACGCTAGCCTCCTGCAACAACCTCGCGCATGCCTACCGGGCTGCGGGTCGTCTCGACAAGGCAGTCTCCTTGTATGAGGCTACCCTTACACAATGCCGGGAACATCTGGGATCCACGCACCCTAACACATTTACTTCGCAGCGCGGTCTCGCCTACACTCTCCAGGTTGCGGGCAAGATCAATGAAAGCATCACTTTACTAGAGGCCGTTCTTAGGCGAAGCCGTGCGACACTGGGGCGTGTACATTCTGTGACGCTAGTGATCCAAACCGATTTGGCAAACGTCTACGCAGCTGCGGGCATGAACGATGAGGCTTTACCTTTGTTCGGGGAAGCCCTGGTAGAATACCGTGAAACGTTGGGTGCCATGCATTCCCGCACTCTCGCCGCGCAAATTGATCTCGCGAAGACGTTTCGTGCGGCTGGGAAATTCAATCATGCAATTGCCCTGTATGAAGATGTTGTCGCTCGGCGCCGCGAGGTTCTGGGGTCCACACATCCAGCTACGCTTGTAACCCAAGTCAAGTTAGCGCGCGTTTACCGGGACGCGGGTTGCCTTGATGTTGCGATTGCTTTATTCGAGAGCGTTTTTTCGCAGTTTCAGAAGGTGCTCGGGCGCACTAACCCAATTACACTTGCCTCCGGGAACAGTCTCGCATCTGCTTATCGGCAAGGACAAAGGTATGATGATGCTATCGCCCTGTACAAAGATACCCGAGCTTACTATGCGAAGAAATTCGGAATGCTGCATCCTAACACTCTCGTTACCCAGAACGATCTTGCAGACACTTACCAAGCGGCGGCTAGGTTCGACGAGGCGATCGCCCTGCATGGGCAGACTCTTGATGACCGGCTGCGTGTTCTGGGACCTGACCATCCCCACACCCTCGCTTCCCGCGATAACCTCGCAGGAGCATACTATGCAGCGGGTCGTTTTAGCGACGCGATCGCTCTGTACAAGGAGGCGGTTGCCGAACGTTTGCGTGTCCTGGGGCCTGACCACCCCAGCACACTTACCTCCCGCAACAACCTCGCAAGTGCCTACCAGGCGGTGGGCTGTCTCGATGATGCCATCCCCCTGTTGGAGGAGGTGTTCATCGACAGTGTGCGTGTGCTGGGACCCGACCACCCCAGCACACTCGCCTCCCGCAACAACCTCGCAGGAGCCTACTATGCAGCGGGCCGCCTCAACGAGACAATCGCACTGTACGAGGACGTACTCGCCCAGTGTGTGCGAGTCCTAGGCTCCGACCACCCCAGCACACTCGCCTCCCGCCGCAACCTCGAAGTCGCGAGGCGCGCACGCGACTCGGGCAGCGCCTCGGCTCGTGCGCCGGAGAAGGAAGCACCACCATCCTCAAGCAAACGGCTGTGCCCGTAAGCGGGGGAGGCGGCTGGCCGCAGCCGTTGCACTATTCAAGATATGCGAGGAAGCTGTGAGTCCCGACCACCTCACCGTTAAGGTCTGCAATGCCCTCGAGTCCTTTGAGCGCAAAATGAACATGTTCCCCGCCCCGTCCCCTGAATCGAGTGAAGAATGAACGCCATCGATCCCGCCGCCGAACGGAGCGCCCGCGCCCTCCAGTACTTGCAGGAGGGCAGGAGCGACCTCGCGATCCCGCTGTTCGAGGAGGTGCTCGCCAGCAGTGTGCGCGTCCTTGGCGCTGACCACCCCAACACGCTCGCGTCCCGTAGCAACCTCGCAACCGCCTACGAGTCAGTGGGCCGTCTGGGTGAGGCGATCCCCCTGTTCGAGGAGGTGCTCGCCGACAGTCTGCGCGTTCTGGGGTCGGACCACCCCGGCACGCTCACCTCGCGCAACAACCTTGCGGGCGCGTATGAATCGGCGGGTCGCATTGGCAAGGCGATTCCGTTGCTCGAGGGGGTGCTCGCCGACCGCCTGCGCGTGCTGGGACCTGACCATCCCGACACTCTCGCCTCCCGGAACAACCTCGCAGTCGCCTACGAGTCAGTGGGCCGCCTCAGTGAGGCGATCCCACTGTTCGAGGAGGTGGCCGCCGATCGAGTCCGCGTCCTGGGCTCCGACCACCCCGATGCTCTCCTCGCGCGTAACAACGTCGCGGGCGCCTACCGGTCGGCGGGATGCCTGGATGAGGCGATCGCCTTGTTCGAGGAGGTACTCGGCGACAGGGGGTGTGTTTTGGGCCCTGACCATCCCGATACCCTTCTCTCGCGTTACAACCTCGCGGGCGCCTACCAAGCGGCGGGCCGCGTCGGCGAGGCGATCGCCCTGTACGAGGAGGTGCTCGCCGACCGCCTGCGCGTCCTGGGGCCGGACCACCCCGACACGCTCGCCTCCCGTAACAACCTCGCTGGCGCCCACGAGTCGGCGGGGCACCTCGGCGAGGCAATCCCCCTGTACGAGCAGACCCTTGCCGACAGTCTGCGCGTCCTTGGCGCCGACCATCCGGGCACACTCACCTCGCGCAACAACCTCGCGCACGCCTACCAGGCGATGGGCCGCCTCGACGAAGCCGTCGCGCTGCACGAGCAGACCCTTGCCGTCCGTTTGCGCGTCCTGGGGCCGGACCACCCCGACACGCTCACATCCCGCAACAACCTCGCGGGCGCTTACGAGTCGGCGGGCCGCCTCGACGAGGCGATTCTCCTATTCGAGGAGGTGCTTGCCGACAGTGTGCGGATCCTGGGCGCTGACCACCCCGATACCCTCGACTCCCGTAACAACCTCGCGGGTGCCTATTACGCGGCGGGCCGCGTTGACGAGGCGATCGCCCTGTTCGATCAGACTCTTGCCGACCGTTTACGGATCCTGGGGCCGGACCACCCCGGCACCCTCATCTCCCGTAACAACCTCGCGGGCGCCTACCAGGCGGCGGGCCGCCTGGAGGAGGCAATCCCGTTGTTCGAGGGGGTGGCCGCCGACACGGTGCGCGTCCTGGGGCCTGACCACCCCGGCACCCTCACCTCCCGTAACAACCTAGCTAGCGTCTACTATTCGGCGGGCCGCCTGGGCGAGGCGATTCCCCTGTTGGAGGAGATGCTCGCCGACCGTTTGCGGGTCCTCGGGCCCGACCACCCCAGCACGCTCGACTCCCGCCGCAACCTCGAAGTCGCGAGGCGCGCCTGCGAGTCGGGCGGCGCCTCGGCCGCTGAAGCGGGGGAGGCGTGACAACCGCGTTCCCGTCGGACTAAACGGCCCCGCCCTTGTGTTGAGTCGGAGCCGGCGAGTGGAGGCAACTGACCGCAGCCGTTGCACTATTCAAGCTTGGTTTTTCACAGGAAGTGCAACGTGCGGTGTGTGTGGGCTTCCTCAGGGGTTTTCCAGCCGAGGCGTTTGCGTGGTCGTTGGTTGAGTTGA
>ERZ773073.1413-NODE-1413-length-11425-cov-36.908531_pt1 | contig 11425 bp, 9 predicted proteins | sample MGYA00580616_ERZ773073 | MGnify/ENA primary metagenome ERZ773073 (study PRJEB29015, sample SAMEA2737960) | human oral metagenome | biome: human oral; feature: human-associated habitat; material: dental | place: China | collected 2131 ...
TCAGCGAGATGTCGTCCAGGCCCTCCATGAGGGTCCAGCGCACGTAGTCGTCGATCTGGAAGGTGGTGCGGAAGCCGCCGGCGTCGACGGTGCGCTCGCGGAGATCCACCGTGATCTCGGTGCCGGGCTCGGTCTCCAGGATCTTCCACAGCTGCTCGGCGTCGTCCTGGCCGATGACCCCGGCGACCAGGCCCTGCTTGCCCGCGTTTCCCCGGAAGATGTCGGCGAAGCGCGGGGCGAGCACGACCTTGAATCCGTAGTCCTTCAGCGCCCACACGGCGTGCTCGCGCGAGGATCCGGTGCCGAAGTCGGGCCCGGCCACCAGGATGCTGGCGCGCCTGTAGGCCTCCCGGTTGAGGATGAAGTCGGCCTCGTTGGCCCTCCAGGCGGCGAAGAGAGCGTCCTCGAAGCCGGTGCGGGTGATGCGCTTGAGGTAGACGGCGGGGATGATCTGGTCGGTGTCCACGGCGCTGCGGCGCAGAGGGGCGCCGATGCCGGTGTGGCGGATGAACTTCTCCATCGTGGGTCTCCTTGATCCGGCTCAGGCCACGGTGGACGCGGACAGGTCCACCGGGGTCAGCCTGGGCGGAAGGTCGGCGGGGGTCGACAGCCTGCCGCGCACGGCGGTGGCGGCCGCGACGACGGGCGAGACCAGGTGGGTGCGCCCGCCCTTGCCCTGACGGCCCTCGAAGTTGCGGTTCGAGGTGGAGGCCGAGCGCTCGCCGGGGGCGAGCTGATCGGGGTTCATGCCCAGGCACATGGAGCACCCGGCATTGCGCCACTCGGCGCCGAAGTCCCTGAAGACCCGATCCAGCCCCTCGGCCTCCGCCTGGAGGCGGATACGGGCGGAGGCGGGGACGACGAGCATGCGCACGCCCGGCGCCTTGCTGCGCCCCCGCACGATCTCGGCGGCGGCGCGCAGATCCTCGATGCGCCCGTTGGTGCAGCTGCCGAGGAAAACGGTGTCCACCTCGATGTCGCGCAGCGGCATGCCCGGCGTCAGATCCATGTACTCCAGGGCCCGCCTGGCGGCGCGGCGCCGGGTGCTGTCGGCGATGGACTCGGGGTCGGGGACGGCCGCCGAGATGGGCAGCCCCTGGCCGGGGTTGGTGCCCCAGGTGACGAAGGGCTCGATATCCTCGGCCTCCAGGACCACCTCGGTGTCGAAGACGGCGTCGTCGTCGGTGCGCAGCCCCCTCCAGTACTCCACGGCCGCGTCCCACTCCCCGCCGACGGGGGCATGGGGGCGGCCGGCGAGGTAGTCGAAGGTGGTCTCATCGGGAGCGATCATGCCGGCGCGGGCGCCGCCCTCGATGCTCATGTTGCAGATCGTCATGCGGGCCTCCATCGAGAGCTGCTCGATGGCGCGGCCGCGGTACTCGATCACGTGGCCCTGGGCGCCGTTGGTGCCGATCCTGGCGATGATGGCCAGGATGATGTCCTTCGCCCCGCTGCCGGCCGGCAGGTCGCCGTCAACGGTCACGCTCATCGTCTTGAAGGGCGCGATGGGCAGGGTCTGGGTGGCCAGCACGTGCTCGACCTGGCTGGTGCCGATCCCGAAGGCCAGCGCCCCGAAGGCGCCGTGGGTGGAGGTGTGGGAGTCGCCGCACACCACCGTCATGCCCGGCTGGGTCAGACCCAGCTGGGGGCCGACGGCGTGGACGATGCCCTGGTCGGCGTCGCCCAGAGGGTGCAGGCGCACGCCGAACTCGGCGCAGTTGGCGCGCAGCGTCTCGATCTGGGTGCGACTGGTGATGTCGGCGATCGGCAGGTCGATATCGAGCGTGGGGGTGTTGTGGTCCTCGGTGGCCAGGGTCAGGTCGGTGCGGCGGACCTTGCGGCCCGCCAGGCGCAGTCCTTCGAAGGCCTGGGGGCTGGTGACCTCGTGGACGAGGTGAAGGTCTATGTAGAGCAGGTCGGGGGCTCCATCCGCTCCCTGCGAGACCACGTGGTCGCGCCAGACCTTCTGAGCGAGGGTCATTCCCATCACTGCGCATCCTTTCCTTCTTGGCGGGGTGCCCCTCGGGGCCACGAGGCCCGTCACCGACGCCGGCAGCATGACGGGCGGCGGTTCCCGGGACGGCGCCGAGCACCGTGCAGCGCAAGGCCGACGGCAGACGCTGACACGGCTGCCGACATGGTTGCCGAGTTGCTGACACGGCGCCACTTCTGTGCCGAAGCGTACTTGAAGTCTCATCTCTCGGAATGGCAATATCAGATTATGGACGCGTTGAGCGATACCGAGAGCAGCAGCGGCGTTGGCGTCATCGACAAGGCCGCCCTCGTCATGAGCGCGCTGGAGGCGGGGCCCGCCACCCTGGCGCAGCTCGTCACCTCCACCCACCTGGCGCGGCCCACCGCTCACCGCATCGCCGTGGCGCTGGAGTACCACCGCCTCGTGTCCCGCGACTCCCAGGGCCGCTTCATCCTCGGTCCGCGCCTGAGCGAGCTCGCATCGGCCGCCGGGGAGGACCACCTCCTGGCGGCGGCGGGCCCCGTGCTGGCGGCGCTGCGAGACAAGACCCACGAGTCCTCCCAACTCTACCGCCGTCAGGGCGACGTCCGCATCTGCGTGGCCAATGCCGAGCGCCCCATCGGCCTGCGCGACTCCATCCCCGTGGGCGCCACCATGTCCATGCAGGGGGGCTCGGCCGCCCAGGTGCTCCTCGCCTGGGAGGAGCCCGACCGCCTGCACCGGGGCCTGATGGGCGCCCGCTTCAACGCCACCATGCTCTCCGAGGTCCGCCGCCGCGGCTGGGCCCAGTCCGTCGGCGAGCGCGAGCCCGGCGTCGCCTCCGTCTCCGCCCCCGTGCGCGGCCCGTCGGGGCGGGTGCTCGCGGCCCTGTCGATCTCGGGCCCCATCGAGAGGATGGGCCGCCAACCCGGGCGCCAGCACGGACCCTCCGTCATGGCCGCCGCCAACCGCCTCTCCGAGTTCCTCCACAGCGTCGACGAGGCCGACTTCTAGGCAGTGCAGCACGAGTGGCCGGTTCGCCGCCCGTTCCTCCTCTAGGGTGCGCCGCGCGCAACCGGGTTCGCGGCTCGTCCCTCCTTGGTGTCGCACACAAGGAAGGGAATTAGGAAACACGGGGCTGCGCACAAGGGCGGGATCGCTCCCTTGTGCGCGGTGCGTGCTCTGTAAATCAGGGTTCTTGTGCGCGTACCCCCAGGGGTGGCGGACAACCTGGGGGATGCCGGACCGGGGACCAGCCCTGGCGCGTGCGGGCGTTCCCTCGGGCGTCTGGACGCGAAAGTGCAGAGGCTCGGCCAGCCCTGGCGCGTGCGGGCGTTCCCCTGACGCGGGGCGGGCACAGGCAATCCCTAGACACGAGGGGGCATCTTTCGTTTCGTTCCTCCCACTGCAACAAAAAATAGGGCATCCCCCGGGCACGGGGGCATCCGAGGCATCCCGTGGTGCTCTCCGCCTTCCGAGGGAATCCCCCAGGCACGCGGGGGGCATAATCCCTCCGAGCTGCAGTCCGAGGCCGGACTGGGGCATTCTCCGGGCACGGGCGTGGGCGCGCGTTGTCGACACTGTGAGGAGGTTGCCGACACGGACGCGCGTTGCCGACATTGTGAGGAGGTTGTCGACACCGTGAGGGGGTCGTCGACACCGCGAGGGGGATATAACGCGCGCTCATGTCAACAACGCGCGTCGGTGCCGACAACGCGCGCTGGTGTCAATAACGCGCGTCGGTGCGGACAACGCGCGTCGGTTCCTATAACCAACGTCCGCGCCGGTGGCCCTCGCCGGCGCCAGGTGCGACGGTCGCGCAGGCCCACTGGCACGGCAACTTGCCTACCCCAATGGGTGTTTTCCCGCTCCGATGCGGTCGGCCTGACTCAGGAGGCCACTGCAGGACGCGCGATGAGCACATCGATGGTGGCGTTGAACGGCCGTCCAGGCACTCCAGGCAGACTCCTAACACACGGCCCCAGGAGGGCACGGGCTCAGTCACATCGGGGTAGGCAACAGTGCATTGGGGTAGACAACTTGCCTACCCCAATAGGCGGTTCCCTACCCCAATGCGGTTCACGGGCCCGCAGGGAGAGCGGCGGGCTAATCCGGGCCCGTTCTCACAGCGATAGCACCTGGTCAGCGAGCAGGTGGGGTCCGGTCGTGCGCCTGACGGCGCGGCCTCCCTTTGAGAACGCGGTATCGCTTGCAGAACGAACGGCGCTCGCCCCCCTGCCGGACCACTTCTCAGTGCATGACTCCGACGAGGGGAACCCGAGCGGCCGGGCGCGGCATCAAACAGAGCCAGGAACCCCCACTGGCCAGGCGCGGACCCCCACCCAGAACAACACAGGACGGCGCCCCACCCAGAACAACACAGGACAGGGCCCCACCCAGAACAACACAGGACAGGGCCCGCGACCCGGAGGCCGCGGGCCCCGCCCGCCTTCTCACGAAGGTGTCAGCCGATCCACCGCCCTGAGGAGGAGAAACGGTATGTGGTGCCGTCGATGACCTGGGTTCCGGTGGCCATGACGCCGGAGGCGTGCATGTAGTACCAGGACCCGCCAACGGGGACCCAGCCGATGGCCATCGCGCCCGAGTCCGTGAGGTAGAACCAGGAGCCGCGCACGTACAGCCATCCGCGGTCCATGGCGCCCGAGGGGCCGAAGTGGTACCACTGGCCATCGACCCTGGCCCAACCGGTCGCCATCGCGCCCGAGGGCACCAGGTGGTACCAGGTGCCGCCCAGCTCCAGCCATCCGGTGGCCATGGCCTTGGTCGCCGGATCCAGGTAGTACCAGGAGCCGCCGTCGCACAGCCAGCCCGAAACAGCGGCGCCGGAGGAGCCGTAGTAGCGCCACTGCCCGTCAGTGCTGTCCCAGCCGGTCACCATCCAGCCCTGGGCGTCGAAGGCGTAGTCCGCGCCGTCGATCGTGAGCCGGGTCGAGCTCGGGTACGTGCCGTCGGAGTAGCGGTACCACCAGCGGGATCCGTCCTTCATCCACTGCCCGGTGAGCGGCTGGGGTCCGACCCCGCCGGTGGCCTGGGTGAACACGGCGACTGTGCGCGCCGGAACGGTCAGCGTGCCGGTCGCCGCGTCGAACGTGGCGCCCTTGACGACCTCGTCCGATCCGCCCGCCTGGACGTCGCTGAGCTGGAACGGCCGCCCGGCCAGGGCGCCGACCGTCTGGGTCAGGGGCTTGTCCGAGGCGTTGAACACCGCGAGCACGCCGTCCAGGGCGGGATCGGCGTCGGCGCCCACTGTGTCGTCCACGAGCATCGTGAGGGAGCCGGGCGCCGCGCCGCTGTCGGGGAAGGTGACCTTCTGCCCGATGAGCTCCGCCGACCCCAGGGCGAACAGCGGAGTCGAGGCGCGCAGGCGCAGCAGGTCCAGGGCCTGGCCCTTGGCCGACGCGATGTCAGCAGGGGCCGGCTTGAGGGAGGCGTCCTCGAGGAGCGGCCTCATGATCGGCCACTTGTCGCCGTTCTTCGAGGCGACGGGCAGACCAGCGCCGAAGCCGTTGTCCTGTCCCGTCCAGTCGATGGAGTTGAAGTGGTCGCCCGAGTTGAACGAGTCGCGGTCCAGGGACTTCGAGCGCAGGATCTCCGTGCCCGACGACCAGAACGAGGGCGACTGGCCGAGGGCCACGGTCGCCAGCGACAGGGTGTTCATGCGCACCCGGTCGCCCATCGGCACGGACGTGGGCAGCTTGTACGTGAGCAGGTCGAAGAGCGTCTCGTTGTCGTGGGCGTCGACGTAGTTCACGGACTCGGCTGGCTGGGAGGCGTAGCCGGCCCCCTGGCCGTTGTAGTCCAGTTGCTCGCCGGTCACGGCGCGCCCGTCGTAGGTGGTCATCGCGTAGCCCTTGAGGTTGCCCGTCAGGCCGATCTTGACCAGGTCCACCCTGTGCTGGTAGTCGGCCTGGCGCTCCGCCTCGCTCCTGGTGTCCAGCCCGTTGGGGTCGGAGAACGCCCCCGAGCCGAATCCCTGGTAGACGCGGTGGTCCTCGTCGAAGGGGCCGCCGCCGTGGACGGCGTCGCGGAGCCGGTCGTTGAAAGCGCCGATCCCGGTGCCGTCGAGCTGGCCCTGCGTGGCCTGGGTGAACAGCGCGTTGTTCGCGACCTCGCCGAAGTTCCAGCCCTCCCCGTACAGGTAGAGGCTGGACCCGTCCACCCCGTCGGCCTCCAGCGTCAGCTGGGAGAGGGCGGCCTTGGCGCGCTCCATGGTCTGGCGCGAGTGGTGGCCCATGAGGTCGAAGCGGAATCCGTCGACATGGTAGTGGCGCGCCCACATCACCAGGGAGTCGATCATGAGCCGCTCGCTCATCGCGTTCTCCGTGGCCACGTTGGAGCAGCACGTGGAGTTCTCCACCCCGCCCGAGGCGTTGAGGCGCTGGTAGTAGCCGGGCACGATCCTGTCGAGCACGGACTTGGCGTCCTGCCCGGAGGCGGCGGTGTGGTTGTACACCTGGTCGAGCACCACCTGCAGTCCAGTGGCGTGCAGAGCGCCCACCATCTCGCGGAACTCGACGGTGCGCCCCCCGCCGTTCTGGTTGGCGTCAGTGGCGTAGGAGCCCTCCGGGGCCATCCAGTGCAGCGGGTCGTAGCCCCAGTTGAAGGCGTCCTCGTCGGCGACGGCGCTCACAGCGGCCTGCTGCTCCTCCGAGGCGGGCCCCGCGCCCTCGGGGATCTGCGGGGTCTTCTGCTCGGCGCGCTTCTCGGGGATGGTCGCGATGTCGAAGGTGGGCAGCAGGTGGACGGTGTTCATCCCGGCCCCCGCCAGCTCGCCCAGGTGCGTCATGCCGGCCGAGCCGGAGACGGTGAACGCCTTGTAGGTGCCCCTCATCTCCTCGGGCACGGACTGGTCCTTGGCGGAGAAGTCGCGCACGTGCAGTTCGTAGATGGCGCGCGAGGCGTCGTTGCGGACCTTGGGGGCGGGGGTGGAGGCCCACTGGGCGGGCGCGAGCGCCCCGTCCGAGAGGTCGATGGCCACCGAGCGCGTCGAGTCGGTGGTCAGGGCGACGGAGTAGGGGTCGGTGACGGTGTTCGTCTCGACCTTGCCGGTGGAGGGCACGTAGACCTCGACCTCCCACTGGAACTGGGCGCCCTTGGTGATCGCGCCGTCCGCGTTCGCGACCCGCCAGGTTCCGTCCGCGCCGGCTTGCGCCTCGGTGCGCACGGCCTCGTCGGCGGCCTCGGCCGCCTCGTCGGGAGCGGCGTCCACATCCACGACGACGCGCCAGTGCGGCGCGGCGGTGGCCCGCAGCTCCTCGATGGTGCCGGCGGCGACGAGCCGGCCGGAGCGGATGATGACGATGCGGTCGCACAGGCGCTCGACGACGTCGAGCTGGTGGGAGCTGAACAGCGCGGGGACCCCGGCGGCGGCGCGCTCGCGCAGCACCTCGCTCATGACGTCGACGGCGACGGGGTCCAGGCCCGAGAAGGGCTCGTCGAGGATGAGGAGCCCGGGGTCGCCGATGAGGGCGGCGGCGAGCTGGACGCGCTGCTGATTGCCCAGGGACAGCTTCTGGACGTCGTCCCCGCGCCGTTCGGCCAGGCCCAGGCGCTCGGTCCACTCCTGGGCGGCGCGCTCGGCCCCGGCCCTGTCCGCGCCGTGGAGGCGGGCGAGGTAGGTCAGCTGCCCGCCGACTTTCATCTTGGGGTACAGGCCGCGCTCCTCGGGCATGTAGCCGATGCGGCGGCGCGCGGCGGCGTCCACCGGCGCGCCGTTCCAGGTCACGGTTCCGCCGTCGCCCTCAAGGACGCCCATGATGATGCGCATGGTGGTCGACTTACCGGCGCCGTTGGCCCCCACGAAGCCGACGAGCTCGTGGGCGCCCACGTCGAAGGACAGGGAGTCGAGGGCCTGGAGGCTCCCATAGCGTTTGGACAGGTGTGTGATCTTCAGCACGAGGGCTCCTGGGTCGACGGACGGGATGTGAAGTTCCCTTGACGTAGTCAAGCATGCTCGACATCGCCACCCTTGTCAAGCGTGCTTGCTATTCGTATTCCAGGGCGGCCCGACGGCGGCCCCGGCGGCGCTGACGGCACCGGCGGCGACGGCGGAGTCAAGACCCATGTGAGTCACCTGCGCGCCAAGCTCAGGGCGCTCGACCCGGACGCCGAGTACATCGAGACCGTCTGGGGCCTGGGCTACCGCCTGGCGGCCCTGTGAACCCGGATCCCCGCGCTCCCGGGGCCGCGGGCCTCGGAGAGCGTCCGAGCATGGTCCGGGCCGGGTCCCCCGCGGCCTCGACCGTTCCTCAACGATCCTCCTGTCGCGCTCAACCCCTCCTCAACGCCGCGGCCCTAGCGTGAGACCCGCGAACACGAGCACGTCCCAGGGGACGTGAATAGGGGAGAGGATGAGCAATGGGCTACCCGCCAGTCGCCTTCGCGGCGCAGGACTACATCATCGCCGGTCTGACAGCGGCCGGGGCCACCGAACCCGGGGCCGGGATCACGCGGCAGCAGCTCGGGCTGCGACGATGGAAGTACTCCCACACCGACGCGCTCAGGCACCTCCTGGAACTGGGGGTGGTCGTGGAAGGGCCGGGGGAGCGCTTCCATCTCGTCGAGCCGCAGGCGCGCCGCCTCATCGCCGGACGCACCGGGTTCCACCCCTGGAAGCTGGCATGACGCCTGCCGGCGCCCGCTCCGACCCGGTGCTGCGCACCCGCTCCCTCACCAAGCGCTACAGGAGCGGGACCGCCGTCGAGAACCTCGACCTGCACCTGGAGCGCGGCCGCGTCTACGGCCTCATCGGCCGCAACGGCGCGGGCAAGACCACCCTCATGCGCATGGTCTGCGGCCTGGTGAGGCCCACCGGCGGGGAGATCGAGCTCTTCGGCCGCCCCGCGCGCCCCGGCCGCGGCCCGGCCCAGGAGGACCTGCGGCGCCTGGGCTGCCTCATCGAGGCCCCCGGCCTGCAGATGCGCATGAGCGCCCGCGCCAACCTCCACCTGCACCGCATTATCCGCGGCATCCCCTCGCCGACCCTGGAGGACGAGCTGCTCGGGCTCGTCGGCCTGGCCGATGCGGGGGACAAGCGGGTGGGCGAGTTCTCCCTGGGCATGCGCCAGCGCCTGGGCATCGCCATCGCCCTGGTCGCCGGTCCCGAGCTGCTGATCCTCGATGAGCCGGTCAACGGCCTCGATCCCGTCGGCGTCGTCGAGATGCGCCGCCTCATGGTCGACCTCGCCCGCGAGCGCGGCACCACCATCCTCGTCTCCAGTCACAACCTGCCCGAGCTCTACCAGACCGCCACCGACTACCTCATCGTGGACCGCGGTCGCCTGCGCCGGTCCTTGAGCCACGACGAGCTCGTCGAGCACTGCTCGCGCCACCTGGTCCTGCGCTGCTCGGACACGCCCGCCCTGGTGCGGGCCCTGGAGGAGATGGGCGCTGGGCGCCTGCGGGTCATGGCGGACGGCGCCGTCCGCCTGCTCGACCCCCCTCCGGATCGGGAGATGCTCGTGTGCGACCTGGTCGCCCGCGATCTGGTGCCCACCACCATCGCCGAGGAGGGGCGGAGCCTGGAGGAGTACTTCCTGGCCGTCATCGGCTCCGAGCCCCGTGCGCAGGAGACGGCTCGGCGCGGCACCCGCACCGCCACCACCCGTTCCGAGCCCCGCGAGGAGGAGACCCGTGTTCAATCTGCTGCGCGCTGACCTGTACGTCCTGGTGCGCTCGCGTGCCCTGTGGATCGCCCTGGCGGTGTCGAGCGCCATGGCGGTCGGTTACTACGCGTCCGCGCACCTGATCGCCGTGGGCACCTACGACGCATCGATCTCGGGATCGGTGGCCGGCTTCTCCGACGCCATGGCGCTGCCGCTGCTGGGGAGCATGCTCATCGGCGTCGTCGTGGCCTCCGATCTGGAGAACCGCACCGTTCACGACCGGCTGCTGGCGGCCTCCCGGTCCGCGCTCGTGGCCGTCAAGACCGTCATGGCGCTCGTGGTCCTCGTCGTCGTCCTGCTGCCCTACGTCGTGGGCTCCCTCGTGTGCCTGGCGACCGGCTGGGACCTGGTCGCCTTCCTGTCGACGACGCCGCTGCGGGTGGCCGCGAACGTCGGCGGGGGGCCGGTCACGGCGGCGGGGGTTCTGACCGGGCTCGGGCTGTGTCTGGTCTCGGCGCTGGTGGCGGTGGCCCGGCTGGGCTTCTGCCTGCCGATCGCCTTCGCCACCCGGCGTCCGCTGGCCGTGGCCGCGACGGGTCTGGTGGGCGGTTTCCTGCTCGACGCCCTGACGGGGATGATCGCCCGGAGCGACGCCGGGGCGGCGGCGCTCAAGTTCACGCCGTGGTCGCCGGACCTGCCGCTGGATTCGACCAGCTCCGGGGCGCAGGTGGCGGCGGGGTCGGCCGTGGCGATGGCCTTCCTCGTCCTGTGGGCCGTGGCGGGCCAGCTGGTGCTGCGGCGCGCGGACATCGCCTGAGCGCACCGGGGGGCGAGCGTCAATGGTGCTGGTCACGCTGGTGTCCGTGGCGGTGGCCGTCGTCGCGGTTGCGCGGTGGGTCCTGGTGCGCCGCCAGTTGCGCGCCATCACCGACCAGTTGCGCCGGCGTCGGGAGGACGGTGTCCACGCCCCGGTGCACCTCCAGCTCGTGGACGGCGCCCTGGAGGCGCTGGTGGTGCAGATCAACGCCACGATCGAGCAGGCCGAGCAGGCCGGCGCCCGGCTGCGCCGCCCCGCCCGTCACCCCCGACCCCGCACCGATCGCTCATACGAAAGGACCACCGCATGGCCTCCTCCGACCAGCCCATGGCCTCCGCGCCCGCAGCCTCCCGGCCCCGTCGACGGCTCGGCGTCCGAGACCTCGTCACCATCGGCGTGCTCTCCGCCATCGCGCTCGTCATCAGCACCGTCGTCGGCATGATCTGCGCGACGACGATTATCGGGGCGTTCCTCTACACGGCCGTCGCCGCGTTCTTCGTAGCCATCGTGTTCCTGCTCGGCGCCGTCCGCATCCGCAAGCCCGGCACCATTTTCCTCATGGGGACGATCGTGAGCCTGCTCGGGCTGATGAGCGGCAACGTTGTCGGCGTCGCCGGCTGCGTCGCGGGATGGCTCGTCGCGGATGCCATCGCCGGTCGTTACGCCAGTCGGGGGCGGATTATCACCGCCTATGTCGTCGGGAGCGCGCTTCAGTTCGTCGGCTTCATGCTGCCGATCTTCCTGTCTGCCGGAGACTACCTGGCCGCGCGCAAGGACCTGTTCCACCTCAGCGACGAGGCCGTCCAGGAGTATCTCGGCTACGTCAGCTGGCCCGTGTTCGCCGGTGCCACCGCACTCGTGGCCGTCCTCAGCCTCGCCGGGGCCCTGGTGGCGGCCAGGATTATCAGGAGGCACTTCGTGAAGGCCGGCCTGGTCCGGTAGCCGGGCGCCGTGCTCGGGAGCATCGCCCGGACGCCCCGCGGGCCGCACCCTGCGGGGCGGCCCGTCGTCCGCTGCGCAGCCCGGATG
>ERZ773073.1415-NODE-1415-length-11408-cov-21.605831_pt1 | contig 11408 bp, 7 predicted proteins | sample MGYA00580616_ERZ773073 | MGnify/ENA primary metagenome ERZ773073 (study PRJEB29015, sample SAMEA2737960) | human oral metagenome | biome: human oral; feature: human-associated habitat; material: dental | place: China | collected 2131 ...
GGTGCCGCTGACCCCGGCGTCGGGCACGTTCATCGCCATCGGGCTGGAGGTCAATGTCTCGCGCATGGCCGTGCGCGCCATCGACCTGTCGGGCGAGGTGCTCGCCGAGCGCGTCGTCGTCGACGACTTCTCCTCGTCCGACGCCCGAGCGGTCCTGGAGCACCTGGCCGCCCAGGTCGTGCCCCTGGCCGCCCTCAGCTCCGTCAGCTCGGCGCGCCTGGTGGGCGCCGCCCTGGCCCTGCCCGGCCTGGTCAGCGACGACGTCCTCCTGCGCGCCCCCAACCTGGGCTGGGACAGCATCCGCCCCGCCGAGATCCTGGCCCCTGCTCTGAAGGGCCTTGGCCTGAGCCTGGTCGTCGGCAATGAGGCCGACCTGGCCGCGCTCACCGCCGCCAGGCTGCGCCCCGGCGTCCCCGGGGAGCACCGCGACTTCATCTACCTGTCCGGGGAGAACGGCATCGGCGCCGGGATCGTGCGCGACGGCGAGGTCTGGCTGGGCGCCAACGGCTTCGCCGGGGAGATCGGCCACGTCCAGGTGGACCCGGAGGGCCCCAAGTGCGGCTGCGGGAACCGCGGCTGCCTGGAGCGCTTCGCGGGGCGGCGCTCCATCCTCGCCGCCGCCGGCCTGCCCCCCGGCACCGGCCCCGGGGACCTGCGTAGGGCCTGCGACGACGACGGCTCGCCCCACCACCAGCAGGCCCTGGAAGCCGTTGAGGCCGCGGCCCATGCGCTGGGCATCGCCCTGGGCGCCGCCATCAACATCCTCGACATCCCGGCCGTCGTCCTCGGCGGCCACCTCGCCCCGCTGACCGGGCTCCTCGCCCCGTCCCTGCAGGAGAGCCTCGACCGCCGCGTCCTGGCCTCGCACTGGTCCGCCCCGCAGATCCTGCCGGCCCCCGAGGACGAGACCCCGGGAGCGACAGGAGGAGCCTGGTCCCTGCTCGAGAAAGTGATCGCCGACCCCGCCGCCTTCATCAAATGACTGACTCCAACAGGGTGCGGGCCGGGCCAGACGAGCACCCCTCAACGTCAACGGAGCTTCGTCACGTGAACGTACCTTTCTCCCATCCTTCTGGGGGTAGACCTCAGAAGGATGGGAGAAAGGTACGTTGACGTTGGGAAGGTACGTTCACGTTCCAGGGTACGCCCGCGCGCAAGCCACGGGCCGCCCGTTTCCGGGGGTCTCGGGGAGCCTCCGGGAGCCCGGTTGAGGCGTCGCCGAGACGACCGCCCGGCATGTGCGCCCCGGACCGATCTCGGCGCGGAACTGAACCGATCTCGACGAAGGAGGCGCGCCCCGACAGCGCCGCCGGCCAGACCGGGCACAAACCGGCGCCCCCGAAATCAATCATCTAGGAGCGCACCTCCCCGCACCGCCTCGCGCACACGGCGGATGACACCTGCGTCATCGCCCTGGTGGTCGCCGACGTCGGCAGCCCCTACCTCAACGAGCTCATGATCGGGCTGCAGGAGTCGGTCCGCACCAACGGCTGTACCGTCCTGCTCATCGACTCGCGTGAGGACGCCGCGGAGGAGAGGGCCGCCGGGGTCGTGGGCGAACGGAGCCCGTTGGAAGGGGCTGGTCCTCGCCTGCCAAGATCTCGGCCTGCGCGCCCATCGGGCGAGCCCCTGCCCGCCGACCGTCGGCGGCGTGCGCGCCGTCGGTACCTGGGAGAGGCGCCCGACGACGGCGGTCATCGGCTGCAACGACATTCTCGCGGTCAGCTTCATGAAGTCCGCCATCACCCGGGGCATACGCGTACCGGAGGACCTGTCCATCATCGGGATCGACAACGCCAGCCTGTCGGCGCTCACCGAGCCGGGACCGACCTCCCTGGCCACACGATCGCGACAGCTGGGAGCGGCGGCCGCCGGGGCGATCGTCGGCCATCTGCGCCACCGCTCTCGGCCCCTGGTCACCACCCTGGAGATGTCCCTGCAGGTGTGCGCGAGCGTCGGCCCCGCCGCTGCACGCATCCCCGCCCGGCGCCCGTCCGCCACCCCGCGCCACACGCGAAGGAGCCCCCGCCAATGACCCCGCAGCACCTCGTCCTGTCCGCCGATCGGTTGCTGCCGGCGAACCCCACGACGCGCGGCATCGCCCGTGATCTTCTGGCCGAGGTGAGGACGCCCCGGTCGTCTCCCCCACAGGCGCGTCCCGCCGGAGCGACTGACCGGCGACGTCGTCTTCTCCGACCCGACGAGTCTCCTGCTGCCCCCGACCACTGCGCCAACCGCCTTCGGCACTCCCTCGCCGGTGTCGGGCTCGAGCGGCTGGGATGCCGGTGGGGACCGGGCGCACCGCCGACCAGTCGCGTGCGGCCTTCCGCCTTCTGCGCGAGAGCCGACACCTGCTGGCCGGCACGCCCGTGCAGGCGTGGTTCGCCGAAGAACTCACCGGGCGGTTCGGAGAGGGCAATGACGCGGAACGCCGGCCGGGGTCCTGCCTCACGCCCGCGCGGCCCGGACGAGCCCTCGGCGCGGGTGCGGCACCGTCGTCGACTCCCCCCGGATGAACTCGGAGGCGATGATGACGGGCGAGGGCACGGCACCGGCCCGGTCCGGGAGGTCCAGCAGAAGCTCCACCGCGGCCCTCCCGACGGCCGTGAAGTCCTGGCGCAACGTCGTCAGGGTCGGGGTCACGACGTCCGCCAGCGGGATCCCGTCGAAGCCGGTCACCGAGACGTCTTCCGGAACGGACAGGCCGGCCTCGTGAATGGCCCGGACCGCCCCGAGGGCGAGCTCGTCGTTCGGGCAGACCACCGCGGTGACCATCTCCCCGTACTCCTCCAGCAGCCTCCGGCAGGCCCGGTAGCCCGAGCGCGGCTCCCACGACTCGCAGCGAACGATCGGATACAGGGGCAGGCGGGCGTCCCGCAGCGCGTCGAGGGCCCCGACAGACCTGCGCTCCGGAGGAGCGTTGTTCGGCTGCGCCACGACGAAGACGGAGGTGTGCCCCAGCTCGACGAGGTGCTTGGTGACCTCGTAGGCGCCCCCGTACTCGTCAATGGCCACATACGGCTTGCCCGAGGACTCCCCGGACTGCGGCGGCCCCACGTCGACCACGGGAAGGTAGTCGGGAATCCGGGAGATCGCGCTGTGCGCCAGAGCGTCGTAGTCCACGACCACGACGCCGGCGGGCTGGTGCGAGGCCGCCGCTGCCACCGCGTGCTCCACAGCCTTCTCGTCATCCCGGTCGAGCACGCAGATGAGGGAGGACATTCCCGCTCTCCGAGCCCGCTGCTCGGCGCCGCTGATCGTCTGCGCGTACCCGTAGGGCAGGGTCTCGGAGGTGATGATCGCCAGGGTCTCGGGCCGCCCGGACACCAGCTGGCGCGCCGCGGAGTTCCCGAAGTACCCCAGCTCGCGCACGACCGCCTCCACACGGGCGCGGGTCCTGTCACTGACCTTCTGCGAGCGGCTCAGGACGCGGGAGACCGTCACCGTCGAGACGCCCGCCTCGCTTGCGACGTCGGCAATCGTGGGCCGCTTCGGGGTGGGCTTCACGGCTCCAGGGTATCGACCGGTAGACCGACTCGGACGTCCGCAGCGCCCGCGCGCCGCAGCGCCCGCGTTCTTGCCGGGTCGGGGCCCCGCCGGTCCTCACCCCTTGACCGCGCCGCTCATCATTCCGGCCATGAAGAACCTCTGCAGGAACAGGAAGACGAGCGCCACCGGCAGGACCGCAATGACGGAGGCCGCCATGAGCCCTCCCCAGTCGATGGAGTTCGCCCCCTTGAACAGCATGATCGCGGGCGTGATCGTGCGGAAGCGGTCCTGGGAGATGAAGATGTAGCCGAACATGAACTCGTTCCACGCGTTGATGAAGGCGTAGAGGCCGACCGAGACGATGCTGGGCCGCATAATGGGGAGGATCACTCTGCGCATCGTCTGCAGCCTCCCGCACCCGTCGATCTCCGCGGCCTCCTCCAGGGAGACCGGTATCGCGTCGAAGGCGCTGGAGAGCATGAAGGTACACATCGGGATCACGAAGGTCGTGTACGCGAGGATCAGGGACAGCGGGGACTCGAGCAGCCCGAGATTCTTCATCGTAATGTAGAGCGGGACGAGAAGAAGAACGCCCGGGATCATCTGCGAGACCAGCATGAAGAAGTTGGCGCATCGGACGGACCGTCTCCGGAAGAACCGACTGAAGACATAGCCCGCGAAGATCGCAATGACCAGCGCAAGCAGACAGGCAGCGGCCGAGACGACAAAGCCGTTGCGGATGTACCGCAGAAATCCGTGATCGAGCAGGACGCTCCGGAAGTTCTCCAGGGTCGGGTGGTCGATCCTCAGGCGGGGGACGCGAACGCGGATCTCCTCGCGCGGCTTCAATGCGGACAGCGCCATCCACACGAAGGGAAAGATACTGTAGACGACGAGCAGAGTCAGGAGGATGTAGGCGACCGCGTCGCCGAGGAGCCGCTGCTTCTTCATATCGATCAGCCCACAATCTCCTCACTGAGGTTCCGGCGCATTCTATAGTAGACGACGAATATGAGGCTCGTCGCCGCCAGCATGATTGTGGACAGCGCGGAGGCCATGCCGACATTGAAGTCCTGCATCGAATAGCGGTAGATGAGGAGCGGAAGAGTCATGGTGGCGTAGTTGGGTCCGCCCTGAGTCATGACCCAGATGAAGTCGAAGTTCACCGCGGTCCAGATCAGGTGCATGAACACGATAATGAGCGAGGGTGAGCGCAGCTGGGGGAAACTCACCGCCCAGAAGGACCTCCAGGCCGAGGCCCCATCGATCTGAGCGGCCTCCTTAAGCTCGGGCGGGATCGCCTGAAGCGCAGCGAGGAAGGTGATCGTGTAGTAGGGGAAGCTCCGCCAGATGTTAACGAAGATAACGGTCGGCATCGCCCAGGCCGAGTCCCCGAGGAAGTTGATGGGCGAGTCGGTAGCGCCCACCCAGACCAGGACGGCGTTGACGATCCCGAAATCCGGGTTGAGCATCCACTCCCACGTCATTCCCGCCACGATAATCGGCACCAGCCAGGGGATGAAGGTCAGCATCCTGAATACCCCTCTCCCTCGGAGGCGCCGGTTGAGGAGAACCGCGGAGCCCAGACCGAGGGCATACTCGCCGACGACGGACCCGATCGTCCAGACGAGCGAGCTCCTGACGGCTCCCGAGAAATGGGGGTCGGCAAGGACACCGGAGTAGTTCTCGACGCCGGCGAATCCCGAGACCGACGGATTGACGAGGTTCGAGTGCGAGAACCCGTCGACGAGGACCTTGAGAAGCGGGTAGCCGATGAGGAGGATGAGGAAGGCCCAGGCCGGCAGAAGGGCCGCGGCCACGAATCTCCTGCTCGCCCTGCTCCGGGGGCTCCTACGGCCGGTCGTTCTCCGCCCCTCCTCCTGCTGGAACATGCCTCTCCTTCCCCTGTGCTGACGGCTCCGAACAATTCCCCCGAGGACGTCAGGCGGGTGCGTCGCCGGACTGCTGCAGCGAGGTGTTGATCGCCTCTGACAACCAGGCGGCCGCCTCCGCGGAGGACGTCCCCTCCTGAAGGACCATGGCCAGGGCGTCAATCATGTTCTGCGTGACTCCGGACAATGTGATCGGCGGGTAGGTGACGCCGGTGTCGAGGAGCGCGGAGAAGTCTTTGCTCCACTTCGTGTCGGTGGACACGCCCGACAGGGCGGAGCGGTCGGCGAAGCCCGCCGTCTGCCACTCGGTGGAGGCGAACGCTCGGGCCAGCTGCGTCGCGCCGTCGAGTGCCCTAGACGACGACATGACCATGAGGGGCTTGGCCTCGATGTAGGTGGCGGGCCGGCCGTCTGCAGGATGCGGAATCGGATGGACCGACACGTCCCCCATGGTGCCCGGGTTGGAGGACTCGCGTTCGGCGAGCCAGTTGCCGGTGACGTACGTGGCGGTCAGGCCTGTCGCGAAGTTCTCATCGGTCTCCTCCCAGCCGTAGGTGGACGAGTTGGGCGAGACGGCGCCGGACCTGACGAGCGAGGCGTAGAAGTCGAAGACCTTGGTGGCCTTGGCGAGCTCGTCGGGGTAGTCGCCCCAGGTGTTTCGGTACCCGCCGCCCTCCTGCTCGACGGCAACGGCCAGGCCGTACTGGGCCAGGTACACGAGGAGCTCCTGGGGAGCGCGCACCCCGGTGCCCGCCACTCCGTAGAAGGATGATCCTGTGGCCTGCTCGACCTTCGCGCCGACCCCGACCACCGCGTCCCACGTCCCGGGGACCGCGACCCCGGCCCGAGTCAGCAGGTCGTCATGAACGAGGTAGGCGCGCGCGGTGGTCTCGTAGGGGAAGCCGATGATCTTCCCGTCCACGGTCATCGCGGACTTGACCGCGTCACCGACCTTGTCCTTGTCCTCCCAGGCGTCCCAGGCGGAGGTGAGGTCCGCGAGGATCCCGAGCTTGTGGAGCTCGCCGACGTACTCGGGCAGCCCCCAGACGGCGTCCGGCAGATTGCCGCCGGCGGCCGAGGCGATGAGCTTCTCGTGAAGCATGTCGTAGGTGAAGTTCGTCTGGTTGACCGTGAAACCGGTTGACTCCTCGAACTTCCTGATCTGCTCCTGGCCGGCCTTCGCCGTATCGGCGCCCTCGGTCCAGGCGGTCCACAGCTCGACGGTCCTCGAGTCGCCCTTCGATCCTCCGGCGCCGCAAGCGGCGAGGAGGGCAGGGGCGGCCACCGCGCCACCGGCCAGTTTCAGGACAGTCCTTCGCTTCATGGGAAGCCTCCGCATGCTCGTCATTGAACAAGGCGCGCACCACAGGCGGCCGGCGCAAGCTGGGTGGGCCGGCGCATCCGACCGTATGATGAACGTCGATCATTTATACGACACCTCCACACCTAAGTCAAGTCCGTGCGACAACACTATGACTCCTCTTGCGCTCGAGAGCACGAGAAGACAAAATGAGTCACGTTCATCAATTTCTGTCGCGGCTCCACCGGGCGCTGCGGCGCCACTCACAAGGAGGTTGAGAGATGACCCGGTTCTCCTGGGGAGGGCCCCCCGCCGGCCTCTTCTTCGACTACGGGAACGACCGCCCGGTCCGCGTCAGCAGCTCGCCGCTCCCCCAGTCCAACCAGGAGTCCGCGCCTCGGGCGATGGTCGAGATCCTCGCCGTCGGGGAGGGGCGGGCCCTGACGAGCACCCGGTCGGACCGGGGGGCGCTCTCGGAGCGGCTCCGCTTCGTCTCCAGGAGGGAGCGGGCCTCCCGGGGAGTCCGCACCCTGGAGATCGTCCAGCGAGACCCCCTGTCGGGCGCGCTCGTGACCACGACATTCACCCGCCACGGAGACCTCGACGCCTGGCGCGTCAGCACCGGGATCCGGAATGAGGGCGGCCAGCCCGTCGTCCTGCAGATGGTGTCCTCCGTGGCCCTCAGCGGCCTGACCGGCTTTCTCGGCCCCGCACGCACGACCGAGGTCTGGACCGCCCGCAGCGAGTGGTGCGGGGAGAACCGCTGGGCCGCGACGCCGCTCCAGGGCGCCGGTGCGCTCGCCGACATCCATCCCCGCGCGCACGGCCAGGCTCACCGGGGCGCGTACGCCTTGCAGGGAAGCTCGACATGGTCATCCGGGGACCACATCCCGGTCGCGGCGCTGGTCAACACGGACACGGGCCACGCCGTTGTGTGGCAGATGGAGGTCAACGGCCCCTGGCGCTGGGAGATCGATCCGCAGCTCGAGCGGCCCGACTGGTTCACCCTGGTGCTCCAGGGTCCGGACGACCTTCACCACTCCTGGCTGAAGGCGCTCGCGCCGGGCCAGGGCTTCGAGACCGTCCCGGTCTCGCTCGCATTCAGCGACAACGGGCTCGACGCCGCCGTCGGCGAGCTCACGCACCACCGGCGGGCCTCGCACATCCCGGCCGCGGCCGACTCCGGCCGCCCGCTCATCTTCAACGACTACATGAACACGCTCATGGGCGACCCGACGGCGGACAGGCTCCTGCCGCTCATCGACGCGGCGGCCGAGGCCGGAGCGCAGTACTTCTGCATCGACGCCGGCTGGTACGACGACGGGGGCCACTGGTGGGACAGCGTCGGCGAGTGGCGCCCGTCGACCACGCGCTTCGGCGACGGGGGGCTGCCAGGCGTCCTGGAGCACATCCGCGGCCGCGGCCTCACGCCGGGCCTCTGGATCGAGCCCGAGGCGATCGGCGTGAGGTCCCCGCTCGCACGGACCCTCCCCGAGGACGCGTTCATGCACCGGGCCGGAGCACGCATCATCGAGCACGGACGACACCTCCTCGACCTCCGCTCCGCGAGCGCGCAGGACTATCTCACGCAGACCTTCGACCGCCTGATCAACGGCTACGGTGTGTCCTACATCAAGTGGGACTACAACGTGACCCCGGGGACCGGGCCGGACACGAAGGCGAGTAGCACCGGCGAGGCGCTGCTGGACCACGCCCGTGCCCACCTGGCGTGGTTCGAGCAGCTGCGCCGGGCCCACCCGCGGGTGATCTTCGAGTCCTGCGCCTCCGGAGCCCAGCGCATGGACCAGGCGGTCCTTTCCCGCTACGACCTCCAGTCGACCAGCGATCAGCGGGACTACCGGCTCTACCCGACGATCGCCGCCGCCGCCGCCATGGCCATGGTTCCCGAGCAGGCCGGGAACTGGTCCTACCCGCAGCCCGGAATGACCCTGGAGCAGATCGCCTTCACCATGGTGACGGGCCTGTCGGGCCGGCTCTACCTGTCCGGCCACCTCGATCGTCTCAGCAGCGAGCAGATGGCCCTCGTACGCGAGGGAACGGGCCTGTACCCCGGCCTCATGGCGCACCAGTCGACCTCGGTCCCGCTGTGGCCCCTCGGGCTGCCGGCCTGGGACGCCCCCGTCGTCGTCCTCGCCACCAAGTCCGACGCCGAGATCGTGCTGTACGTCTGGAAGCGAAGCCCGGCCCTCGCGGGTACGACGATCCCCCTGCATGGGCACGTCGATGAGGACCTCGAGGCCCGGGTGGTCTATCCGACGTCGTTGGAGCCCTGGCGAGTCACGTGGCTGCCGCGGGCGGGGTGCCTCGACATCGACTTCGAGTCCGCCGGGGAGAGCGCGCGAGTCATCCGCCTGCGCAGGTGACTCGGCGTCCGGAGACGGATCGCTCACTACGCTCCTTTGCCTCTTACTGTACGGGCGTAGGGAGCGTAGTGAGCAGCACCCGGTTCACGATCCTCTCCGGTGTTGCACATGGGAGGGTGGGGCCTTCGCAGGGCGGAAACTGGTTTTCCGCAGCATCATGCGTTTTCCCGTTGGCCGTCGCACTTGGCCGTCGGGTTCCCATGTGCGCTGAGGGGGGTCTGTGCACATGGGAACCCGATCCTGGTCGCCACCGAAATCACTATTCCGCATGATCTCAGGGTTTTCGCCAACGCAGGTCGCGCGCGAATGTGCAACATTGCCGCCCCGGCATCCGCGGCCCCAGCAGAGTCGCCCCACGGCCGCACGCCACGACTCGCGCGTCCATCTCGGCAGCCGAAAGCGCCCCCTGACGTCGTCGAGTCGGAAGTGAACCGATCTCGGTACGGAAGTGAACCGATCTCGGTGCGGAACTCGACCGATCTCGGCGCGGAATACGACCGATCTCAGCGAAGGGGGCCGGGGCGGCCGGCGCCTCCCGCCGGCCGCCCCGGGCTCAGACGCCGATCCGCGCGCCCTCCCGGCGGAAGACCGGGATGTACTCGTACGGCGCCTCGGCCTCGATCCGCCCGCCGCCGTCGAAGGTCCGCCCCGAGTGGATCTCCGTCCACCGGGCGCCCGCCGGCAGGTAGACCTCGCGGCTGGTGACGCCCGGCCCGGTCACCGGCGCGATGAGCAGGTCCGGCCCCAGCAGGAACTCGTCGTCGACCTCCCAGGCGGCGTCGTCGTCGGGGAACTGCACGAAGAGCGCCCGCATGGCCGGGACCCCCGTCTCGGAGGCCTGCCTCATGACCTCGCCGATGTAGGGGCGCAGCCGCTCGCGCAGCTCCATGTGGGCCCGGGAGACCTCCAGGCAGCGCTCGCCGTAGCTCCACACCTCGTTGGGCCCGCCGCTGACCGGCGAGCCGAGCTCGCCCCGCGGCTCCCTATGGCCGTGGAGCCTGAAGAGGGGGCAGAACGCGCCGAAGGCGAACCAGCGCGCGTACAGCTCGCGGTAGGCCTCGTTCGAGGGGTCGCCCCCGTGAAAGCCGCCGATATCGGTGGTCCACCAGGGGATACCAGACATCCCGATGCTCAGACCCGCGCGAATCTGCCGGGCCAACGAGTCCCAGGTCGGCGGGATGTCCCCGGACCACACGGCGGCCCCGTACTTGGCCTGCCCCGCCCATGCCGAGCGGCACAGGAGGACGGTCGGCGCCCCGCCCGCATCCCGGTTGCCCTCGAAGAAGCCCCGGGCGTTGTCGCGGGGGTAGGCATTGGCCACCGCGGCGCCCGGCCCGGCGTAGAACGACAGGTTCTTCGGGTGACCGGGGTTGAGCTCGGGCTCGCAGGCGTCCAGCCACCAGACCCGGATCCCCAGGTCGAAGTAGTTCCTCTTGACGGTCTCCCACAGGAAGGCGCGCGCCCGGGGGTTCGTCGAGTCGTAGAAGGCGACCGGAAGGGAGCGCGGCATCTTCTTGTCGTGGATGTCCTGGTGGAACTCCACGCCCTGGTCGCTCCCCACGAGCAGGCCCCGTCGCACCATCTCGTCGTAGTTCTCCGACAGGGGCGAGATCGTGGGCCACACCGAGACCATGAGCTTGACGCCGAGCTCGTCGAGCTCGCGCATCATCGCGGCGGGATCCGAGTACTCCTCGGGGTCGAACCGGTAGTCGCCCATGGCGGTCCAGTGGAAGAAGTCCGTCACGATCACCGACAGCGGCAGCTCCCGGCGTCGGTACTCCCGCGCGACTCCGAGCAGCTCCTCCTGGTCGAGGTAGCGCAGCTTGCACTGCCAGAAGCCGGAGGCCCACTCGGGAAGCTCGGGGGCGTGGCCCACCGCGTCGGCGTAGCGCGACATGATGTCCGCCGGGCGGTCGCCCGCGGTCACCCAGTAGTCGAGCGCCGGGGCCTCATCCGCGACCCACCGTGTGGCGTTGTCGGCGAACTCGACCCTGCCGATGGCGGGGCTGTTCCACAGGAATCCGTATCCGCGGCTGGAGAGGCAGAACGGGATGCTCACCTCCGTGTTCCGCTGCACGAGGTCGACGACGAGCCCCTTGTGGTCCAGGCGACCGTGCTGGTGCTGGCCGAGCCCGTAGATGCGCTCGTCGTCGTACGCCTTGAACTGCTGGTGGATCTCGTACAGCCCCGACCGCCGGCCGTAGAGCACGTGGGCACCGGGCCACCAGAAGTGCTCCCGCTCCTCGGCCAGGAGCTCCGCCCCGTCCCGGGTCCTCAGGAAGGAGAGCATGACGGCGGGCTTCCCGTCGCCCGAGTCGAGCCGCGCCTCGACGGTGAGGCCGC
>ERZ773073.1416-NODE-1416-length-11408-cov-3.037611_pt1 | contig 11408 bp, 9 predicted proteins | sample MGYA00580616_ERZ773073 | MGnify/ENA primary metagenome ERZ773073 (study PRJEB29015, sample SAMEA2737960) | human oral metagenome | biome: human oral; feature: human-associated habitat; material: dental | place: China | collected 2131 ...
CCACGCCGATCCCGCCGGCCAGCGAGACTGCCCTACCAGCCGATGGGCTCTCTCCCCCAAAGTACCTGGCAGTATAGTCGGTTCTCACGGGCGTATCCATGGAGAGCCACCTCTCGGCCCTCTCCATCACGTCCTTGAAGGGGATCTTCCCATCTGCGGGCCCCCGCATCGAGTTGATCGACTCGATGGTGGCCACAAGCTGATCGCCACGCACCAGCTGCTGCTTGACCTCCTTCTTGGCGTTGCGGTCATGCAGGATGGTCTTTGGGTTGGCAAGGACGACAAGCCCCCTATACAGGTCATCGAAGCGCGGAGAGAGAAGGGCGCTCATGATCGCCCCTTTCGTGCTCAGGTTGATCCGCTTCATCAGGCCAAGGTGTCGTTGGTTCTGCGTGATGGGCGAGTAGATCCCCTCGCGTCTCCTTCCCCCAAAGGAGCGCACGAAGTCCCCGCGCACGTTGACAGAGATGTCACCATAGAGGTTCTTGCACTCGAGCACAAAGTTGCGTCGTCTCGTGAGCACCAGAAAGTCAATCTGGGCGGTGAGCCCCTCGAATTCCAGGTGAAGATCATGGATCACCACAAGGGGCAGGTGGCTGTTTTTCAGCTCAAAGAGAATGCGGTCCTCCCCGACGATGCCTGCCTTGAGGGCACGGATGTCGGAGTCAAGCCGCCTCCTTTGGCTGCGAGGAACTGTCTCGCGCAGTGACTCGAGCGTGGCAAGCTGCTCCTTCGCATCGCTGCCCTCCTTGAGGATCACCGGTTCCTGCGCACGAAAGAACGCCATGGTCACACCCCTTAGACATCAACCTCACTCGTTTGGTCCATAAAGGGCGAGCTGTCCGAAAGCCTTCACCTGCCCGTCCCCGTCTGCCCAAGGGACAGCAGGCCGGGCGAGGCCAACGGCCAGCCGAGCCCTCGTGTCAGCCCGCATACACTGAAGTTGCCTGATATATTAGATATCCAGCACTTCCACTATTTCTCCATTTTCCTCTTTTAGCATGATCTTCTTGATAATCTCTTCACCTAAGTATTTTGTAAATCTTTTCAATCCTGCAGATACTTCAAATACTATATTACGCTTTATGTCGTTTGAATCAAAGCTTGAGTCATATTTTGATTTGTCTGACCAGTAGTTCCAATTTACATCTGTTCGTTCGTAGTATACATAGTTATGCTTTTTTGTGACAAATACTCTTTTGTTTGTTAATTTCTTACCGTCTTTTGATTTAGTTGTTTCAGAATATAGCTTCATTCCTTCAAATATTTTGTAATCGCTGATGCTATCATTCGATATGTTTACCTTAATCTCTTCATATTTCATGAAATACCTCCATGACGCATAATTTCAAGGTGCCGTCCTTGCGCCCCGGACAAAAACATCCAGCACAGGACGGCACCGCCTTCTTCGGGCACGCGGCCTAACGGCCCCACGGCCCAACGGCTCCGCAGGGGGTCCGTCATTCGACGGGTCGTGACCCCGGCGGGGTACTACCCCGCCGGGCGACGGTTATGGCCTCACCGGATGACCTCAGAGGAGACCGTCGAGGATGGACCCACCGCCGGCGCCGTGCAGGTCCGTGTTATTGGCGCCCTCGATGCGCGAGTTGCGCAGACCCTCCCTGTGCTCGATGAACTCGTCTGCGGCAAGCACGTTGGACAGGCTCCGCTCCGTCTCGTTCTCGTAGGTATGCCGTGCCCCGCTGTTTCGATACCGCATATACATGATCGCAAAGAACACGACTCCGAGAAGGAGGAGCAGCCATCTTTCCTTCTTATCCCAACCAACCAGACTGCTGCCCAAGACCAGCGCCAGAATCAAGCCAAAGAACTCGATGACGATCGAGACGATCCAGAGCTTGGTCATGTCGATGGGGACGCTGCCCATCGTCTCTTTGGTCCGGGCATTCACCGCCACGTAGTGCAGCAGCTTCTTGTTTCCCTTGACCTGTAGGTAGCTGTACAGCCAAACGGGGAGGTACGCCGCCAGCCAGGACTCCCCCCTTATGTCGAAGGCCTCGCCTGCCCACGCAATCCCGCGATCGTACTTCGCGAGCGTCTCGTTTGCGGCGATCCTGGCAATGTCTTGTGCTTGGGTCGCGACCAAGGGACGCACGTTGTTGACGTCGACGTCGCGCTTTTCCGAGGTATAGCCCCTCAGGTAGTTTGCGTTGTACCTTACGCAGTTCTGCGTGTCGAAGGGCATGATGGAGTTGATGATGTTGGTGGTCTTCTCGCTTGAGCTGACGTTAAGCTTGTCGACGCTCGCCTCCACGGTCAGGTCGTTGATGGCGATGTCAAAGTCACGCTCGACATGGTAGGCATCCGCATCGTAACGAGTCTCGCTGCTGTCTCCCTTCTTGACGCTGTAGCTCCTGATGAGCACCTCCCCCGTACCAGAGAGGTGGTCGTGCGCGTTTATGTCCACGATCATGTAGGGGAAATACACGCCGCAGATATTCTTGGTCGTGAACTCCCTGGTGAAGGTGGGGTGTGCAAAGAACTTGCGCTTCCCGACAAAGCGCTCTATCTCTGCCCGCGCGTCATCCTTGGACACGCCGAAGGGCAGGACGGCGTCAGGGACGGCCCCGTTGGGCACCTGATGGTTGATGGACAGCATGTTCCTGCACCAGTGGCAGCGGGCCTGGTTGGCAGAGGCCGTGTCGATCACCACCTCTGCGCCGCAGCTCTCGCACTTGAGCGTGATGACGTCATCGGCATCTGCGGCCCTGTCCTGCGCGCCGGAGCCCATCCTGACCCCCTCGAGGGAGGAGACATCCTCCTCGGTCTCCAGCAGCTGGGGCTCGAACTCATGCCGGCAGAAGCTACAGCGTAGCTTGCCGGTCCTGCTGTTGGTTTGGATGTCTGTAGACCCGCACTTGGGACATTTTATCTGGCCGTCCTTGGCGTCGGTGTCGGTCTGGACCACCGTGACGTCCGCTCCGGTCCACTGGCCCTCTCCCTCACCCATGGCTAGAACCCCAAAAGGTCATGCTTGAGCCTATCAAACTCCTCCTGCGTGACCACGCCGGCATCCAGGAGCTTCTTCATGTTCAGGAGCTTGGTGGTCGGATCCTCCGCGCCCTGTCCCTGGGGGGCGGGCTGCTGCTGTTGCGGCATCGCTCCCATCGTCTGCCCCTGGGGGGCGGGTTGCTGCTGCGGCTGAGGCTGCTGTTGCTGGCCATAGTTGGACTGGTAGGAGCCCTGCGTGTAGGGTTGCTGCTGCGGTGCCCCTCCCATCGTCTGTCCCTGCGCGTAGGGTTGTTGCTGCTGCGGCTGAGGCTGCTGGCCAAAGTTGGGCTGGTAGGAGCCCTGCGTGTAGGGTTGCTGCATGCCCTGCGACATGCCCCCAACCGCTCCCATGCCCATGCCCATGAAGGCAAGGCCACTACCTCCGCCGGACTCGCCCGCCGCCTGGATACCACGTGCGGCAGACTGCTGGAAGAACGAGTTGCCCCTCGCTCCCGCCAGAGCGTCTGCCTTCTTGACGTCCTCCAGCAACGCCTTGGTACCCTCGTCGTACTCGATCGCCAGGATGGCAGTCTTGACTATTTCCAAGCCCCGCGAACTGCGCCATTGGTATGCGGACTCCACCGCCGCCGACATGGACGTCGCAAAGCCGATCTGGTCGCCCTGGATGCGCGCCATGCGGTTGCCCTTGCTTGGATCATTGGTGTAGTTGGAGAAGGCCGCAGACAGACTGCCGACAACCTCATTAAACAGCTGCTCGCCAGCGGGGTTGTCCATGTCGGCAAAGTCGAACTCGGGTGCCCCGGCGACCAGGTACGACACCGGGACGAAGTTCTTGATGAACAGGACGGGGTCAACGATACGCAGCGTATACGTGCCGCGCGTGACTGCCCCGACCTGAGTGCCAAGATAGGCGTCGTCCCAGTATATCTCCGACTGGGTGCCAAACCTGTTGTTTGGTATCTCTCTGGTGTTCACATAAAAGAGGAGCTGCTGGCTCCCCGGGATGCCACCGAACTTGAATCGCTCCCACGACTGCTTGATCAGGGAATCCATGGGGCCGTCGCCCGAGAAGATGGACTTTGCGTTGGGGTCGTCACTGGTGTACTGGTATCCGCCCACCTCGGTGATAAGGCCCGTGATGGCGCCGTCCTGCATGGTGACGAGGACCGTACCCTCTGGCACTATCACCTTGCTCCCGTTGGTGATGATGTTGGCGCTGCCCCTCGTGTTGGACCCGCGCCCATTATTTGTTCCCATGGGGACCCCGGGAAAGACACCTGCCGTGGGAGACACATCCTGCCCAGGACCGTAGAAGTCTCTCCACTGGTCGCCCAACGTAGACCCCACAGCCCCCTTGAATGCTTGGATGAAACCCATAGGACACCTCCATTTGATTTAGATGTTTGACTTGAACGCCAAACACAACGATGTTCAGATTCTACCATAGGCCCCCCATAAGAAAACTGGATATGTGCTGGGCGTGGGGAGCGGCGACAGGGCTTGAGCATGGAGGGGTGTCGTCGTGGGCGTACAAGTCGTGGGCTGCTCCATGCCCCGAGAGTGGGGCATGAGCCCGCTTTCGTCCCCTCGCGGGGTTGAGCTGCATAAACCAGTGACATGAAAGTTTATCGGGGTAAGTTGGTTATTAGTTTCCGTCCCCTCGCGGGGTTGAGCTGCATAAACCTATCGCTTTGGATGCTCTTAACTGTAGGCGAGTTGCGTGCGTTTCCATCCCCTCGTGGGGTTGAGCTGCATAAACCTCTCGCATGAGAGGCTGACTAGCTCGGCAGACAAGGTGTTTCCGTCCCCTCGCGGGGTTGAGCTGCATAAACCTCCGCCCAGAGCCGGAACGAGATCTCCGGGGAGTCGTGGGGCCAGTTTCCGTCCCCTCGCGGGGTTGAGCTGCATAAACCCCGAGGGAGGTCTTGTGGATTACGGCGAAATGATATTCCTGTTTCCGTCCCCTCGCGGGGTTGAGCTGATTATCTCCGTTGGTTATCGTGTAAAATTCACACGGGGTGTCCAGTTTCGAAAGTGGGCAAACTCCATCCTGAAGCAGTACATAATTCAGGGATATGCTGTAAATACTAGCCGTATGAACCAACTCGGTGAGGTAATACGGATTATGAAGCGGACAGAAAACAGTCTGGATGCAAAGCAGGTGCTTTCGGTAATTGAAAAATACAGTCTTGCCTTGGACTTGCTGGATGATTATGACCACCAGACAATGAAACGACCGGACGGAAACAAGGCAGTCTATATACTGTCATATGAAGAATGCAGACCAGACAAGTCATTGACAGTATGAAGTTTTCAACTGATTCCGATTTGTTTGGCAATGAAAAGGATGATTCCTTTAAGGGCAGCATCGGTAATATCTACTAGAGCTTTGCAGGTCAGGATATCTACCCGACACTGGAAGAAAAGGCTGCAAATCTTTTGTATTTTATAACAAAGAATCACAGCTTTTCCGATGGAAACAAACGAATCGCAGCTACAATGTTTCTGTATTCCCTTGATAAAAACAGCATCCTGTTTGCTGATGGAAATAAGTTGATTGACGATCATACACTTGTTGCACTGACGATTATGATTGCAGAATCCAAACCAGATGAAAAGGAAATGATGATAAGCGTAATTATGAACTGTATTTGTGGATAGGCTGGAGCCCTGATAACTGATGCATTCATAGCATAATGATATGGACAGAACATTTATTGAGCCCTGTCCTTCTTATATGTTGTATCACTTTTTAAACAGTTCTATAATAAAGAAAATTTGAAGTTTCATTAGGATACTTATACGCTACAGAAGGAGTTGGATAAGGATGATACTTTTTATAGAGATTATAATTGGAATTATTTTATTTACGATTTTGATAGTCCCCGGGGTGTTGAAAGACCCATTAAGTGCCATTGGTGATTACCCGCCACAAATACGTAGACGTTGCATGGAATTAGGTCTTGTAGAAGACAGAAAGAAGCGTTTTTCTAAGAAGGAAATGCTGAGAAAATGTCTTTGCATGATAGTGTTGCCTGTAGTTTTTGCTCTCATTATGTATAAAATCAACGGTACAACTTCTTTTGTGAGTGGTTTTCTTCAGTCGTATATTATTTGGCTGGCGATTACATGGTACGATGCCTTTATTTTGGACTGTGTTTGGTTTTGCCATTCTAAGAAAGTGCGTATTCAGGGGACAGAGGATATGTCAGAATATAAGGATTATCTGTTTCATATTAAGCAATCCTGCATTGGTTCCGCACTTGGACTTCCGGTGTGTCTGATAGTTGGTTTGTGTGTATCTTTATTTTAATTTGAATTTTATCGAGGTGATAATATGACGTTTGCAGAAGAACTTAAATCGTTTCAGAACACTCATCCGTTTTCTAAAATGAAAGTGGATGACATAGAGGTAAAGTACCTGATATGTGGAAATTCGGAAAGCAAAATAAATTTGGTGTATCTTGTGGGTGAAACCGACTGTAGCATTGTCCGGTTCAAATAGCTCGCGTATCTCACCAAGCTTGGGGGCCACTGCGCTCTCGAAATCGTCCCAGCCAAACACCGCCCGGTCGGACCAGAGGGCGACGGCATCCTTGGTCACCTCACCACCGGTCCTATGCTTCTTGGCGGCGTCCTCAAGCTCGCCGGTCTTTGCGGCCATGCTTGCGATGGGGTATTTCTCGTCGAACATGCCGATGCCGGCGCTTATCGTGATAGAATCGTTTCCCGTGAAGGCAAGAAACTCCCTGCGGATATCCCTAGCAGCATGGATGATATCGTTCCAGTTTCCTATCAGAAAAAGGTCATCCCCACCCGAGTAGATGATTTGTGCCTGATAGCACCCCTCCTCAAGGATCCCGTTGATACGATACTTGAAGAAGTAGGAGAGTGCCCTGCTTAGCGTTGACGTGCGGCTGATGGACGCTTTCTCGACTGGAATGCCGCTCGCAAACACCGTGCCGAGGTTGTCAACGTCGGCTCGAAGCACTCCCAGCCGCTTGATGCCGTAATCCTCCTCGAGCGTGGATCCCTGTCCCGCGTAGGCAGAGATGCCGACCTCGCCCGTATCAACCGTGTAGTCTCCCATCCAGAGATGCGTCGATAGCTTGACGCCCATGTCCCAACTGTTCTTTGTGTAGATGCGTGCGAACACGGGCCTGGTGGCAAGGTACTCGTCCCTTGAGTACATCTCAAGCCGTCTGTCAAAGGGAAGCGCAAGCCCAATGCGTCCGGGTGAGACGGTATCCTCGCCCCTGGGAGCTTCAACGACCACGAACACATCCTTATGGATAAGGCTTGCTGAGATCTTACTGAGAGAGGCGCAGAGCGGGCAGAGGTCATTCTCGTCGATGTCGGCGTCCGACCGATGGCATTCCTTGCACTCCCTGCTATGGTCGTACTCCCCGGCACTGCCAAAGTTGAGCTCCTTGATGGTACGCGCGTCATAGCGCGAGGCCTTGGCAGCCGAGAGGCCCTCTGAGAGCTCCTGGTACAACTTGGGGTAGCGCTGCTTGTCCTCACCCTTGTTCGCGAGGTCGTGGGCGCTGCACTCAACCAAGGAGGTCGCCAGGTACAGGTCGATCCCATAGTGCTCGATGAGCCATTCGCGAAGCTCATCGCAAAACGTTCCGAAGATGGTCTTCGTTTGTCGTGTGTTGGGAAGCAGAAGGTAGGCGTGTCCGCCACCAGTGTAGAGAAGGTTCGCGCGACTCAGCTCCAAGCGCTCGAGCAGCTCGTCCGACACGTGCTCCAACATGAGCTCCAGGTACAAGCTGCGTGCCCTGAGTTGCTTGAGGGCACCTGCCCCGCTGATGTTGTAGATGAAGCTCTGGATACCGCTCATATCCCATGAGCACAGCAGGAACATGGGCTCCTCGTAGAACCGGGGCGACCTCTGCCTGTCGAAGAGGGCCTCCCGATAGTTTGAGATCCCATGATCAGAGAGGTACTCGTAGATGCACACCGCGATAGCGGCCGTCGTCTTCGCGTGATCGAAGAGGGACACGTCGACGAGTTCCGTGAGGTTGGTGGACGAGGGGACCTTATCTGTCGTTGCCTCGAGCAGGTTCAGAAGGGAGTTGAGGTCGGACTGGCGAAGCCTCATCCCAGTCAGGCCCTTGTGAATGCGCTCCCGAATCGTGTTGTAGTCCTCATGCTCAATGGTGGCATCGCTATGGCGGCCGTTGATGATGTTGAAGATCTTGCGCAGCTTGACGCCTCGGTCAAAATGGGCAGCCTGTTCGTCACCCTCATTCTTCCTGTCCATACCTGCCGAGATGTTGTCGGCAAAGTACGTGACAAAGGCCAGCGAGTCATCATCGAGGCGGGATGCGGAGCTCATCTCCTTGGCATGGTGGTACCTGATCTGCTCGACAATCTTTTGGCCACACGTCCCCTCAAAGTCAGCATTCTGCGCGGCAAGTTCCTCTATGAAGTCGGCACCGAGCTTGGAGTGCGTCCCTTTCGCGGAGCTTCCGCGATACACGACCTTGCCGATGTCATGCAGAAGCGCACCAAACGTCAGCGCCAGCTTATCCTCTGTCAAAGCGACCCCCTCTCAAGCGACCAACAGAAACGTCCAGTCCACACCTCACGTACATCGGACGCCTCCCATCCCCATCGACGTCTTGATTCCGATCCCGGCATATTCGCCAAACTTCAGGAGCATCCTCACGAGACCGACCATGGGCTGCGGGCCGTGGCATTTCAGGACAACAGAACCGACAAAGGCCGGTATCTTGTGGTCTTTCGTGACGTGAGGAAAGTACTGTGAGTGCAGCTTGTATGACACGATCCTCGCGCACCGCTCCATATAGAGCATCGTCTCCTCGTCCACCTCCTTGTCGCCCTCGTAGAGCTGGTTGTAACGCATCAGGAGGTTCTGCAGGATGAGGCGAACGCTGGGCATGAAGACGTAGGAGCCAGCACTTTTGAAGGACGTGGGCGTGAGAAAGCTGAGCGAGCTCCTGCCCGTGTCGCCATCCCGTATCAGGTCAGTCAGGCACGTGAGCTCTATGACCTCGACTGTGCTCCTGCGTACCTCAAGCGTGGAGCCGATCCCCCTGACCTTGATGCTCCGTACGTCCTGCATGGGCCTAATGACCTGCTCCGTCGCCTCATCGGTCAACGCATGTATGCGCCATATGAGCTCGTGGCTGCCCTTGTCCGCGTAGCAGTACTGGCTATACGGATTGAACGGCTGGCGGTGCAGCCATTCGACATAGGACGTGTCAAGCCGCTCCATGAGCACGCCCTGGAGGTAGGGGCCGATAGTACTCATTTGGGCGGGGGCAACTCCCTTCCCCTCAGGTATGTCTGACACGATGCTGATCGTGGTCAGATGCTGCATGCACATCACCATCCGCTCAAGGCCTGGCAAATGCGCAAAATGCCAACGCCATGCCAGGCCATTTTGATCTGAGTAGGCTCAGTTTTCTGTAATCTGTAATGGTTGGTCATTACCTTATTATTTGCTTATGCTATACCTCTTTGTACCTTAACGCAAATCGAGCTTAAAAGTTTCTGTGAGCGGTAGGGATGGGAACGACAGCGGTGATACTGGTAGAGTGCGCCAGGTAGCTAACGAGATTGCCCAATGAGAGGCACTACGTCCATCGAGACGTCCCCGGGCAACGCCATCCGCATGTTCGTGTTCGCGTCCAACCGTCGCGGCGGTTTCCCGTTCGACCCGTCGAACCCATACGGGTTCAGCGCCAAGACGCTTGCTGCGATGGATGACGCGATAACAGGCAGAAACCTCCCTGGCCCCCACAGCACGGTCATCTGTCACAATCAGACCTGCTGTCTATCATTTCCGTACCCTCTTGGCTGGAAGAATCGCGCCGGGCGTCCAAGGGGCTTTTGCGGCTCTCCGACGCGCAGGCCCATCGCGTGAGCGCAATGGCTCAGACCCTCTTCGCGCGCATTTCCCTTAGGATACCCTTCTTGAACTGGGACCATGAGCCGAAGAACTTCTCGTCGGTGGCGGAGGGCTCGCCGTCGCGGTACCTGAGCGCAACAAGCTCCATCGTGCATATGTAGTCGGCCGCCTGGGAAAGCCGGTAGTTCTCGGGCACCGCCGCGCGGTAGACGACGGCGTTCTTGGCAAGCGCAAAGTCCATCGCCCTGTGGAGGGCATGTGCTATCGTCCGCTGGCCATTGTCATAGTAGATCTTTACGTCATCAAATCCCTGAAAGTATCCGAGGTTGTCGAAGAGCTGCCGAGGGCACGGCGCCCACATGCCCAGGGCATCTCGAGCACGGCGCCCGCGGCCCCTCGCCTGGCGTCCTTGTTGACGTGGGGTAGATATCCATCGTGACCTGGCTGTCGTAGTGACCTGCCGGCTCGCCGTAGTTTCGCAGCCCCTCAGCTGACCCGACGTCTCATGGCGGCGATGGCGGCGTAACGGAGCGTGAGGCACCCCAATATCACGATGCCGTGAGTGAAACGTCAGATTGCTTTATCGGGTGCTTCAGGCCATGGGGCTCGGCGGATGGGCTTTGCAACGGCTCTTCCTACGTGTTTTCAGTATACCTCATAGCCGCAGGATGGCGGCCCTCTCCCCGCCTCGGGGACGTCCCTGGTCGAACGAGTGTCAGCGGTGACACAGATCGCATCAGCTGGGCTATAATCGCCCGGCGCTAACCAAGGCTTGTGCTCTCATTCTTCCGCTGCCTCTGCAGGGTCGTGCTGTTCTGGGCATGACTGAGCCTCGACAGTAGGCAAGCAGACGTAGTATCCCGTCCCCGTCGCTCTCTACCCACGGAATAGGGGAAGCATTATCCCCTCGCGAATCCAGATTCCGATACATTGCGGTGACCGGCCTCCAGATGTTGGAACCTCGTAAGCACACATGCAGGGCTAACTCCGCATGTGTCAGTAAAGTTACACTCGTTCTCAGAGAAGGACCTTGCATGCTGGGAGAACTATCTATGTGTGTAAACGAATGCCACTTTTGACCCCTCGATTTTTACACTCGTCTCTGCATCTAGCCAAAGAGAGTGGCCTCAAGCACACCGAGCGGTATGGGCGCACTCTTGACAATATTTCCCATGTCTAGCGCCTGCACCAGAGGCCTCGCCCTTTCGCCCTCGTGATATGGCCGATTGATGGCCACCATCCGGTGGAGCTGCCTCATCCGCACCTTTCCCTTTCGGCCCCTTGGCAGCTGCGTGTCCTCCCGAAGGCCTAGGAAGGCGAGTACCCCATCGTAGTCGCAGAGCATGATGTCCTCTATGTCCGCGCTGGCAGCTAGGTCAGTAACCGAGGCGGCTTCTGGAGTGATATCGTCCCTCAGTCTCTTCCAGTCTCCTTGGTGGAACTTCGTGATGCTTGGGAGATAGTCGTCCGTGTCGTATCCCAAGAACACATGCCAAGGAATGCTCCTGTGCCTTGCGACGCATGCCCTGAGGAACCACTCAGCCGAGTTCGT
>ERZ773073.1419-NODE-1419-length-11367-cov-9.412482_pt1 | contig 11367 bp, 7 predicted proteins | sample MGYA00580616_ERZ773073 | MGnify/ENA primary metagenome ERZ773073 (study PRJEB29015, sample SAMEA2737960) | human oral metagenome | biome: human oral; feature: human-associated habitat; material: dental | place: China | collected 2131 ...
CTGGCGGGCACAAGCATAGTAACTGGCTGAACATGATGTATCCACGCCTCTTTTTGGCACGCAACCTGCTTCGCCAAGACGGCGTCATCTTCGTCTCGATCGACGACAACGAAGTCCACGACCTCCGCCTGATGATGAACGAGATTTTTGGGGAGGAGAATTTTATCAGTCAAATTATCTGGAAGAAAAAGGGAACATCAACTAATGTTAAGGGGGCGCAAATCAGCTCACTAACAGAATATATTTTAGTCTATGGTAGAAGCAGTAAAACTGAGTTAGCACAGCGATGGTTTTCGAAAGATGAGAGAGTATATAATAAATTAGATTCAATCGGCGCATACAGAACGACTGTTATTGAAAAGAAGAGTTCAGGAAGCTACGACCGCAACACAATGAAGTTTGAAATTTTAGGTAGGAAACCTCGCGAAGGAAAGAGGTGGCAGATAGGATTGACAAAGGCCAAGGAGTTGGAAGAGAGAGGTAGATTCGTAATAGAGAATGGTATCGTAAAACTTAAGATTTACGACTTTGAAGACAAAGATACCTTTGCTGCTAACCCAAACTTACTGTTAGATTATGGATCTACCCAATCTGGTCAGATTGAAGTCAACGAACTGCTTGATGGGCATCACTTTGATACTCCAAAGCCAATAGCTCTAATAAAACATCTGATTAACTTGTCTGTTTTACGCAAAGACGAACTTGCTGATAATATCATCCTCGACTTCTTCTCCGGCTCTGGTACAACCGCTCATGCCGTCATGCAACTCAATGCCGAAGACGGCGGCAATCGCCAGTGGATTTGCGTGCAATTGCCCGAGCAGACCAGTGAAAAATCCGAAGCCTTCAAAGCAGGCTACGCCAATATCGCCGACATCGCTCGTGAACGCATTCGCCGCGCTGGTGCCAAAATCCGCACTGATTTTGCCGACAAACTGGCAGAGCGCGAAAAACCGTTCGACCTTGGCTTTCGGTCATACAGCGTTGGCGAAAGCAATTTCAGACCATGGAACGAAATGGTCGCCGACCCCGAAGAAATCCGCCAGCAAATGCTCGACATCATCGACCCGATCGAATCGGACGCCACCGACGAATCGATCTTGACTGAATTACTGCTCAAGCGCGGTATATCGCCGATGGCCGAAGTCGAAAACCGCGGCGCATACTTGTTTGTACCGTCCGTCAGCCTAGCCATCCGCCTCACACCCGACCTCACCGAAGCAGAATTCGGCGAAATCCTAGCCAGCGGCGCCCAAACCGTCCTCCTCCTCTCCCGCGCCCTCGGCACCAACGAAACCCTACGCATAAACCTAACCCTCCAAGCCGAACAGCGAGGCGTTAGGATGGAGGTGGTGTGATATGAATTCTAGAGATTACGGTAAGAAACTAAACAATATTTACCAAGAGTCTGAGGCGAAGATTAACGCCATGAAAGAGGCTCACGAAAATGCACAAGAGCTTCTGCAAAAAATAGAAGACTATTTTAATCAAGCAGAACAGCTCAACGATAAAATCACCGATGAAGAGACTGGTCTCCAGGCGATCTTGGATAGCGCGCAAGAACTCGAAAGTAACATTAATACAGCAAAAAGCAGTGCCGATGCCGAACTGCAAAAAATCGTTGATGCACTTGCCAGTGTTCAGTCAAATATTGAGGAAATGGAAACTTCCTATAAGACTTTTACTGAGCTCAACGATAAAATCACCGATGAAGAGACTGGTCTCCAGGCGATATTAGATCAATCGAGTGAACTTAAGAAAGAAATTATTTCTGTAAAATCCAATGCTGAAAGAATTTACAAAGAAATTCTTTCTCTCAGAGACAACGCCGCTGAACGTGTTAAGGATATTGATAACTATAAAACTAACGCGAATAACACAGCCCAAGAAATTCAAGCTAAATACGATGAAAGTGTTGAATTTGAGAAAAAGATCCAAGAAATATTTGACATAGGAACTAAAGGCGCACATGCAAATTATTTCGTTGAGAGACGAAATCAGCTTCGAAAGATGTGTATTATTTGGATGATTATAGCCTTACTTATGCTTTCGGCGACAGTACTTCTGGCTCGGTGCTTTATCGTGCCATTATCTGATCGCGTGACAAAGGATGGTGTTTTTGATCTAAACTTAAGCGTTCTGCTTTTGCGATTGAGTGTATTGACACCTACTGCGTTCGGCCTTGTGTACGCCCTGAAACAGTACTCTCAAGAAAGGCGACTTCATGAAAAGTACGCTTTTAAGGCTATAAGCACATATTCTCTTGAAACTTCCTTAAAAACATTAACACGTACCACTGGCGCGTTGAATGATCCGAGTAGAGATAAGAAGATTGTTGACTTAGCTGTTCGCTCATTTAGTTCTATTTACCAAGAACCAGTAGAAAACAAGAAAGAAAGTTGGTCGTTTGGTGCGGGCAATAAACTATTAAAATTAACCGCAGAGATAAACCAGACAGTGGGAAAAATATATCAAGAAGTTGATCAATTAGCTGATCAAGCTAAGGATGGTGTTGATAAGTAATATGACTAGTGATAATTTCATTCTCTATAAAACATCAGACAACAAAGTCTCCATCAACGTCCAAATCGAAGACGAAACTGTTTGGTTGACGCAAGATCAGATGGCGGAGCTTTTTGATAAGTCGAAGCCAACGATCGTGGAGCATCTGGGGAATATTTTTGAAGAAAGCGAGCTAGACGAAAATTCAGTTGTTCGGAAATTCCGAATAACTGCCGCCGACGGCAAGAATTACGATGTAAAGCACTACAATCTGGATGTGATAATCTCCGTCGGTTACCGCGTCAAATCTTTGCGTGGTACACAATTTCGCCAATGGGCGACCAAGCGACTCAGAGAATATATCATCAAGGGATTCACGATGGATGACGAGCGACTCAAACAGGGTGGCGGGCGATATTTCAAAGAATTGCTACAGCGCATTCGTGATATCCGCTCTAGCGAACGCAATTTATATCAGCAGGTGACGGACATTTATGCGACGAGTATTGATTATCAAAAAGATGCCGATATGACAAAAAAGTTTTTTGCGACAGTGCAAAACAAAATGCATTATGCGGTGCACGGTAAAACTGCGGCGGAAATGATATATGATCGTGCCGATGCCACGCAGCCGAACATGGGGCTGACGAATTTTAGGAGTGATTATATAACGACTGATGATGTGGCGGTAGCGAAAAACTATTTGACCGAGGATGAGCTAAACGAGCTGAATTTAATAGTGTCTCAATACCTTGATTTTGCTGAGCTCCAGGCAACTCGCCGCAAAGCCATGACCATGCAGCAGTGGATTGATAAACTAGACGAGTATTTATGTGTAAACGACTCAAAGTTGCTTGATGGCGCTGGCAAGATTAGCCACAAACGGGCGATGAAAAAGGCTAGGCGCGAATTTGACGCATATCGCCAAGATGAAATGCGGCGGCTGGAGAGTGATTTTGATAAGGCGGTAAAAGAAATAAGGACTGATAATTCTAATGAAGCTTAAATTCGACCCCAACCAACAATACCAACTTGACGCTATTGATGCGGTGATAGATGTTTTTGCTGGGCAGCGGAAGATAGACGGAGCAAGCTTTGGCGGGCAAGAGATTTTGGGCTTTGATGGTCAGCAGTTGAGTTTGGAAGCGGCGGTAGCTCGGGGAAATATCCTAGAGCTAGCGGATGACCAGATTACTCGAAATACCCACCGAGTCCAAGAGCGTAATGGACTAAGCCGGAGCCAAATACTAGAGGTCGGCGGGACTGCTAATGGTAACCTGCTTAAATGCGGTATGAATTTCTCTATTGAAATGGAAACAGGGACAGGCAAGACGTATGTATATCTGCGAACGATTCACGAGTTGCACGAGCAGTATGGCTGGAAGAAGTTTATCATCGTGGTGCCGAGTGTGGCGATTCGTGAGGGCGTGCTGAAGAACCTAGAGATTACCCGCGAACACTTTGCTGATCTCTATCGCAAGCCAGAAATGAACTATTACGTCTGGGATAGTAAAAAGACCGGGCAAGCACGTGAGTTTGCGACCAATGCTACATTGCAGATTATGGTTATCACTATTGATAGTTTTGCTAAGGCGGCTAACATCATGAATAAACAGAGTGATTACGGTCGTCCACTAGATTTCATTCGTGCGACTAATCCGGTGGTGATTGTCGACGAGCCGCAGAATATGGAAACCGATACGCGAAAAGCAGCGATTGAAAGCCTGCATCCGCTCTGTACGCTGCGTTATAGTGCCACGCATAAAAACCCGTACAATCTACTCTATCGCCTGACGCCGGTTGACGCCTATGATAAGCATTTGGTTAAGAAAATTGAGGTACACAGCGTGCTAAGCGAGGATAGCTATAATGACGCGTATGTAAATGTGCTGAAGCTGGAGCGCAAAGGCAAGAGCCGGATTATCGCCCATATTGAAGTTGATGCTAGTGATGAGTATGGCTTGCAACGGCGAGTGGTAAAAGTGAGTCCGGGCGATGATTTGGCGGAATTGACAGGTCGTGCGGTGTACGAAAATTACGTGGTGGAGCGGATTGATTTTATTGAGCAGGCGGTAGAATTTGCTAATGGCAAGACGGTGTATGTCGGGCAGAAAGACGAGAGCTTGTGCGAGGAGATTTTGAAACGGCAGATTGAACTGACGATTGAAGACCATTTTGACAAACAGAAACAGCTGGGCGCTGATGTGAAGGTTTTGAGTTTATTCTTCATCGATAAGGTGGCAAATTACCGTGAGCATACGTCGGGCGGTGTGGTAAAAGGTAAGTTTGCTGAGTGGTTTGAAGAAATCTACGAAAAAGTAGCGGCTAAACCTCGTTTTGCTGGCGTGCTAGACGGGCTGGCGGTCAAGACAGTGCACGATGGCTATTTTGCCAAAGACAAAAGCGGACAGTGGAAGGATTCGCGTGACACCAAAGGAGAGGGTGGTCGGACAAAAGATGATGATAGCGCGTACAATTTGATCATGAAAGACAAGGAGCGGCTGCTTGATCCGAATGAGCCATTGCGATTTATCTTCAGCCATTCGGCGCTGCGTGAAGGCTGGGATAATCCGAATGTATTTACCATCTGCACACTGAACGAAACATCGAGTGAGATGAAAAAGCGCCAGGAAATTGGGCGGGGGCTGCGCTTGCCGGTAGATATCAATGGCGAGCGAGTGCACGACCAGACTACTAATGTGCTGACGGTAGTAGCTAACGAAAGTTACGCGTATTTTAGCCGTAAGTTGCAGACGGAAATTGAGCAGGAAACGGGAATTTCATTTAGCGGGCGGATTAAGAATCGCGACGATCGGCGGCGGATACGGCTGACAAAAAACCTGGCTTTGAACGACGATTTTAAGGAGTTGTGGGAGCGGATAAAACACAAAACCGTTTATCGTGTGGCGTTTGATGCAGATGAATTAGTACGTCGGGCGGCTAAGCAATTAGCGCTAGTTGAGGTCGTCCGTCCGCAAATTGTTGATGCCAGAGTGCGAATTGAGCAGTTGGGCGCGGAGCATGGTTTTATGGTCAGTGAAACGCCAGGCGCTGGTGTAGCAGCAAATATCCAGAAGATGCATGTGCCGGACATTCTGAGTGTGCTGGAAAAGCGAACGGGGTTGACGCGCGCGGTGATTTTTGCCGTGCTTGATAAAGCGGATGTGTTCGGTAAATTAGCACGTAATCCACAGCAGATGATAGACGAGGCGGCACGGGCGATACATCGTGCTCAGCAAGAGGCGATGGTAGATGGAATTAGTTACCAAAAGACTGGCGAAAGCTATGATATGCGCCTATTTGAGAATCGCGAACTTGAAGCTTATCTGTACGATGCAGCGACGAAGAGCGGTGCGATTGCTGTCGAGAAGCTGGATAAAACAGCGTACGATTACGTGGCGGTTGATTCAGAAGTGGAGTATAACTTCATGAAAGCGCTGGAGCAGGCGGATAACATTCGGTTTTATGTAAAGCTGCCGGGTTGGTTTACGATCCCGACGCCACTCGGGTCATATAATCCAGACTGGGCGGTGGTATTTGACGGCGACGAGCGAGTGTATTTTGTGGCAGAGACGAAAGGCTCGAACGATATCAACGACCCGCATCTGAGCGTGAGCGAGCGGGGCAAAATTCTGGCTGCGCGACAGCATTTCGCGGAAGTTGAAGTTGAGTATGTGGCGCCAGTACAGGATTTGCCGAGTGCGCTAAATAAAGTGTGAAATGAGAGGGTGGAAGTGGTAAATAAGCGGAAGTCGCGCTGGCAGCTCTATATTTTGAAACTGGAGCAAGGCAAATGGTATGTTGGCATCACTTCACGTTCAGTCGAAAAGCGGTTTCGCGAGCATCAACGGGGTTTTGCCGGTGCGAATTGGACGAAAAAATATAAACCTCTGAAAATTTACGATACGAAAGATCTCGGTCTGTGCGATATTGAGAGAGCTCAATTGTATGAAGGTCGTGTGACGCGAAAATACATGGAACAGTATGGTGACAATAATGTACGTGGTGGTGACCTTACAGATATGGACGATTATGTACGACGATTTGTATGGATATTCACAAGGAAAGATTGGGGTATTCTATTATATATAATCTTCATGCAGTTCGTATGTCTATACGTTTTGGTTGATCTTTATGTATTGCGTTCGCCGTGCCGGTAGCTGTTGTGAATACGTGTCATTTCATGCTACAATAATCCCACAATTAACAACTAGCATATCAAGAGTGCGGCGAGAGAACTAGCTCGTTGAGCCGCCAGCAACCTGCTTTAGCATGGGACGATTCCACGCTACGGTAAGGTGCTCCGTCTAGCCCGAATGGGAAGATATTGTTGCGAAACTCCTTTCTACTCGGTGCATGGCAAGATGTGCGGAAGGAGTAATCTATGAGTAAAAATCAAAATAGTATACGCACAGCTGAAAGTGTGTCACCAGGGCATCCGGATAAATTATGCGACCAGATTTCGGATGCAATTGTAGATGCATATCTGGCAAAGGATCCGCAGGCGCGTGTAGCGATTGATGTAGCGGGCGGACATGGTGCAGTATTCGTTACGGGCGAGGTATCAAGTCGGGTAGAAGTAAATATTGCAAAAATTGTTCGCCGAATTGCTGGCAAAAATAGTGAAGTTATTGAGCGGGTTGCTGAACAGAGTCCAGAAATTGCGCGTGGTGTCAACGCAGGCGGTGCGGGCGACCAGGGGATTATGGTCGGCTATGCTTGCAATGAGACACCGGAGCTGTTGCCGCTAGAAGTGGTGTTGGCGCGGCGCCTAAATCAGCGTCTATATCAGCGTTGGCCATATGACGGCAAGACGCAAGTATCGGTGCGTGGTTGCGAGATCGTCGCGGTTGTAGCGAGTTTTCAGCATGCGCCATACGATGAGTTGGAGCAGGCGGTGAAAGATTGGGTACGAGATGAAGTAGTACGATATGTGGATAGAAAGTACTTTATAGAAACTCAAACGGAGCGCCCGACGAATGGCATAGCGACCGAGAATAACGATCCGATATTGCATATCAATCCGGCGGGCGATTGGCAAATTGGCGGGTTTGATGCTGACGCGGGTCTAACAGGTCGCAAACTGGCGGTGGATAATTATGGTCCGCGTATACCGCTTGGCGGCGGGGCATTTAGCGGTAAAGACCCAAGCAAGGTGGATCGCAGCGCTGCGTATATGGCGCGCAAAATCGCCATTGACTATTTGCATCGATTCCATGCAGGCGAAGTGCTTGTACGATTAGCATATGCGATTGGTTACAGCCAACCGATTGAGACTACAGCAATCGTTGACGGTGTGCTGCGCGAAATTACCGGGTATGATTTGACGCCAAATGGCATTATTGAAACGCTTGATTTGCGCCGCCCGATATATGAACAAACTGCCCGTTATGGTCATTTTGGACATGCAGATTTTCCGTGGGAACATTAGCATTATTAAGACTGGCGTTTGCGGTAAATCTTGACGATCCAAATCGCTACCGTACCGACAATAACCGTCGCGATACCGCCGAAAATATACAGCAGATAATTTGGTGCCGTGTTTGCGCTGCCGCGAGTGCGAGAGTTATTAGTGTCTTTGTTCGTTTGGTTTTCGTTCGCTTTCGTGGCGTCTGTTGACGTGCTGGTGTCCGCGGCTTTTTCTTTTTCACCTGTCTTTATGCGTGCGGCGTCTGCCTCTGCTCTTGCAAGCGTCGTCGTGTATGGTTTGCCGCGAATTTCGCTGCTGCCGTCGGCGCGAATATATTTTCGCTGCACGGTAACGTGGTCGCCTTGCTTGCTGATGAGTGCGAGCGTTTCGTAGCCGCCTGTTTCGTCGTAGCCTGCGCTGTCGCCATCGGTGAATTTCCACTCAAACGGGAACGGCGTGTCGTCGCATTCATTGCCGATGCCGTCGCCATCGCTGTCAATCTGGCTATAATTATAAACGTCTGGGCAATTGTCGAATTCGCGCGGAGTCGAATCGCCGTCGTCCGATACAGTGAGCGGCGTCGTGGCGGTATTTGTTTTGCCATTTGAATCAGTGACGCGCAATGTCAATACGCCGTCGAATTCTGCCGTGAATGTATGGTTGAACGTTGGCTGCGTCGTTTTCAAATCATACACGCCGTCTTGGTTAAAATCCCATTCGTACGAAACGATTGCGCCGTTTGTAGCGTATGATCCGCTGCCGTCAATTCGGATCGTCCCGCCGACTTTCACGACGTACGGTCCGTTGATCCAAGCATTTGGCTTGGCGGCTGCCGTTTGAATGGCGTTTGTTACGGCGATATTGACATTGTCGTCATCGGCATTAATGAATGCGCCGCCGCTTTTTTCGACGAGTGGTTTAATCGTTTCGTCATGTTCTAAATATTCGTCGGCAAGCACGTACAATTGCGCCGGATCGACGGCAAACGCGAGCGTGTTAATCTCTTTTTCGGTGAGATTCGTGCCCGGCTCGGGGCTGAGCGCGGGTGCGTCGGTGACGGTCAGGACAATCTTTTTCACGCCTGGTCGCCACGGTAATTCAAGCGCTGATTTTATGCCGGAATACATCGTTTCTGGTGCGTCGCCTCCGCCGTCTGCCGAAATGTTTTCGAGCGATTTTTTCAGCGCGGCGGCGTCGCTTGTGAACTCCTGGTCGACCCGCGATCGGTAATCATTTGGGTAGTTTGTCCGCGCCGGATCGTCGCGGTACGACGTGATGGCAAAGCGGGCGCTATTTGTTTGCTTTTTAACATCGTCGATAATCATTGAGATATGCGTCTTAATCGAGTCAATCTTTGATCCCATAGAACCAGTTGTATCAATATTAAACGCTATATCGATATCGCTGCTTGTACCGCCAATTTGCTTGAACTGTTTTTCAAAATCAGTTTTTCGCAGTTTTGCATAGACAGCTTTAGCGTACTCACGGTGTCCGGTCGTGTTTGGGTGATACCATTCGTTAACATCGGTGCTCGGCTCCATAAACTCATTCAGCCAGCGGTTTGGATTTTTGTGCTTGCTACTCGGGTCGGGCTCATGCCCCTCAAAGCGAAGCGGAATATCGTTGATAAATATGACTTGACCGGGGTGGAGCTTGTTATCTTCAGCGACTAGTTGTGCGAGCATAGCGTTGCCCCGTCGACCAAGATCGCGAATTTCGTACGCGGCGTAGTATGCGGTCGAGAACGGCCAGCCGCCAAATGAATAGTCGGACGCAGTCGCGAGCAGCGGATATCCAGCGATGACGATTTTAGCGTCTTTGCGGAGACCATTGGCGCGGAGGCGAGTAAGCACTCTCTTGATTTTTTCTGCTAGATCGTTAAGTGACGTCTTTGCTTTATTGATATTTGCCTCGCAACGATTTTTATCTCGCCATGGTTGTATAGCAAAACATGTTTGTACTATATCTTCAAACTTTATATCGTTTCCGCCAATAGAAAACATCACAAGATCAGTCTGGGGTCCGATAAAGTTTGCTTGCGCCTTTATCGTTCTCGTACAAGAATATGAGACATTCTGCCGCATACCCAGATTGTGGTTGCTACCAATTTGTATGGAACGTATATCGAGAACTCCTGACATTTCATCGGAAAATCTAGTACTACATTGTTGCTGCAGTCTGTGTCGTATGATTTCCCTTGAGGTGCTCAGTGGAAATGTTGCAAACGATAGTTCTTTTTCAAATTACCTATCGGAAAGTATATTGTTAGTGACCGCACCGCCGCAAGCCCTATTGTTCAATGTTAGCGAAATACCACGATCTACTAGCGAGTTCAGGTAAATATGCGCCCAGTTGTTGCCGCTGCGGTAGCATTCGTCTGGTCCGTAATAATTTCCTGCGCCGTTTCCAGCTGAATACGAATCGCCAAGCAATACGGCATGGAGCTTTTTGCCGGATAAGGAGGGGCGAAGTTCAACCTCACCGTGCGCGATTGATGCATGAAAAAACGCAGCAATGACTGCTGCGGTTAATGTTAGTAACAGCGTGGTGGATATTTTTTTCATAATTTCCCCCTATTCTTTCTTTATAGATACACTTATTGTATTATTGTTAGAATCAGATAAGTAACTTTTCAGTGTAATTGTTACATCAAGATACATATTATTACTGCCGCCTTTCTTTTTAGCAACAAATGAGCACGTAGAGCTGCAATTACTATTAGTGTCTGTAATTATCCAGCTAGTGTCTGTAGCTGATTTTTGAAGAGATTTTAGCATGTCATTTGGTGATTTATTTGGTGGTAACTCAAATATGTTTTTAGCACTTTGCCGTGATGAGGGCTCGATCTGTAATAAACTGGCATTATTTCGTGGCGAAATAAATGTATTTAAATGCTTCATCCCCAGCAAATCTTTCCGCCCCATTGGGTCGTTGAGGAGCTGCTCCGCCTCTTTATATACGATGTACTGGGAGATGCGCTCGTACCCTATAAGCACGGCGTACAACAAAAATAGGCACGCCGCAATGATGCCAACAATCACGCCAATTCTTCTTAAAATTCGTACAGCTGTAGTTTTTTTGGGTGAAGTTGGTGTGCGCTTGGTGGTCATAACGTGCCCTCGTTACTGCTAATTTTACCCTTATTTTAGCATACGCGCGCTCGCGTGATACAATGAGGAAGTAAAATGGAGGGCGAGCTATGAGGGGTGCAAAAAAAGCGAAAACACAAACACGAAAGCAGTGGCTAATCATCGCGGTGATTGTGCTGGCAACCGCTTCGCTTACTGCATGGTGGTGCATGCGTAAGGCGGATCAATCGGCGAAAAAGCGTGAACAGTCAACGACTGCTCTGTCTGACGCAGCGAAATTTAAGCAACACTATTCGCAGGCGGCAGACGACAACCGTTTTGTGTATGTGTCGCCTAGTGAGATTAAGCAAATTTTCGAACATGGCA